>Ga0105240_10000725_pt1 | contig 60249 bp, 63 predicted proteins | sample KBSC54metaG_FD_80426 | JGI IMG/M metagenome (GOLD analysis project Ga0105240, IMG submission 80426) | Corn rhizosphere microbial communities from Kellogg Biological Station, Michigan, USA - KBS C5-4 metaG | ecosystem: Host-associated > Plants > Roots > Rhizosphere > Soil | place: Michigan, USA... | reverse complement strand
GGGCATGCCGCTTTCTTTAGGCAGTCCTATCATTAGTATTTTGGATGTTCCAAACCGGCCAGGCGCACCGTGAAAGTGAGCCTGCGCCGGCTTGGATTCGAATGGATATCTGGAGGGGAGGACGCCGCGCAGAACCGCGGCCTACCCCTCCCACACTTATCGAATGGCTACCGTGATCGCACCAGCAGGACTGAGGAACGTGCCGACTTGGAGATCGACCGGTACGGCTGAGCCGGATGGCGCGGTGGCGGGAACCACTACGTTCACCTGTAGCGCGCCGGAAACCAGAGTCGGTGCGGAACCGGCGTACTGAACCGGCGCGTCGACGCCGCCGATCCGAACGGACACGGGGAGCACGGGGTGGTGGAGATCGGTGCCGATGATCTTACCGTCGGTCCCAATAGGGTTGGTCTGGCCTTCGCCAGTTGCGTAAAGGACGATTACTTGTCCCTTAGTGGCCGGGTTGGTAGCGCGATTGATTGAGCTGTCCTGGTTGAGAATAGCGCCGGGGCCTTTCCCCGTGGCATCCAACGCGAAGATTGCGGGACCCGCGTTGTCGACTCGCAAGACGATTGAGTTCGAGGTTTGGCCCTGATATTGGACTGCCACGCTGGTATTGAGCCGTCCAGCCAGTGAGTACGGAGCGATGGCGTTGATCTGGTTGTTTGAGACGTAGAGCAAAGGGGCCGGAGTGCCATCAAAGGTCACTTTGACATTCGACAATGTGGTGTCGTAGAGCCCATTCGTAATAGTTCCGATAACTCCGGTGGCCGGTCCAAGATTTGTTCCGCCGAGGGTAATTATCATGCCGGGAGCGGCAGCACCGGGAGTGAGGCTGGCCGCATTCAGGAAGGTAGTCAGATTCGGCGCCCCAAGGGCCGAGACAGTGAGCGTTACGTTAGCCGTTGCGGTCGCGCCCGCAAACGCGCCGGTGCCGTTGAAGGCCACCGTGCCGGTATATGTGCCAGCGGCCAAGCCAGTAGGAGTGACGCCGACATTGACGGTGGCAGGGACGGTACCATTCGAGACACTCGCGGTGAGCCAGCTTCCGCCCGTTGCGGTACTCGGGGTTACTGAGAAAGTCACCCCCGCCGTGGTGCTGCTGACAGCAATAGGCAGAGCCGCGGGAACTGTTCCGCCAGGCTGATAAGTGAAGGTCAGTGAAGTCGGTGAGAGCGTGATCTGTGCGCCGGTAGTGACATTGAGTGTCACTGGAATGTCAAGCGGAGTTGGCGCGGTGCTTTGAACACGAACGTTGCCAGTGTACTGCCCGGGCGCCAGAGTGCTCCCGTTGACGCTAACCGATAGCGTGGCAGGTGTGGTGCCTTGACTCGGAGTTATTGTCAGCCAGGGTGTGTTGGAGGTTACGAAAGCAGCAAAACCAAGCGCGGCGGGGCTTCCTGTCAGCTGAATGTTCTGAGCAGCCGGCGCCGATCCTCCCGATCCTTGCGTGAAGGTGAGTTGAGCCGGATTCGCAGTGACCGCATTCGTGGCGGTGAGCAGGAACGACACAGGAATGTTTACCGGGGTGACACCGTTGTTAGCACCGGCAATCGTGATGGTTCCCTGATACGGTGTGGTGCTGGGAGTGACTGCGGCGGGATTGATGGCGACCTGAACGTTCGTAACCGGCGTTTTTGCCGTGGTTGGAATCACGAAGAGCCAATTGCCGTGATCATTGGTTGTGGCCGTGAGAGTCAGATTCTGCGCAGATCCATCCGAGGCCGCAATGTTGAACACCTGTGCGGTGGGTATAGTGCCGCCTGCTGTTGCGGTGAAAGCGAGAGGAGTGACAAGACCTTGACCATTCTGCGTCAGGTTTAGCGTAATCGCCGGAGAGACAGTCAACGTGATGTTGATGGTCTGTGGCGAATTTGCCGCTCCAGTCGCAGTAACTGTGAGTGTGCCGCTGTAGGTGCCAGCGGCAAGACCGTTTTGATTCACACCAACAAAGAAATTTGCCGGTGTAAGCGTCGCACTATTACTGGTAACGCCCGCGAAAATCCACGGCTGAGAGGATGCTACCGTGTACGGGAGCGTCGGTCCTGTGGTAGATATAGACACGTTCTGCGTGGAAGGCGGGATTCCCCCGGCCTGTGCGGCGAAAGTGAGGTTCAGCGGCGTGACGCTGATTAGCGGCTGGGTGTTGATGGTCAGAGTGACGTTGATGGTTGCAGCAAGAAATCCCGACCCTGCAACGGAAACCGAACCGGTGTAGGTGCCAACAGGTAGAGTGCTTGGATCCACGGAGATTATGATCGGCGTCGGCGTAGTTCCCGTTGCTGTGAGGGCGCCGTTGACTTTCAACCAACCGAGCGTGGGCCCAGGATTTGCCGTTGCGGTGAACGGCACCTGTGTGTTTCCGTTCGTCGAAATCTGGACTGTCTGGGAGAGAGGTAGCGCGCTACCGATCTGGTAAACATAAGAGAGCGACGACTGTGATGCTGTTATCTGCGGCACGGCCTGGACGACGAGATTCACTGGAACAACTACGGGCGAATTTCCGGCAGTGAGAGATGTAATCGTTACAGTCCCGGCGTATGTGCCCTGCGCCAAGCCAGTAGGATCCGCGGTTACTGTAACACCGCCGGGGCCGGTGGTCCCGCTAGCAGGTGAGGCTTTGAGCCAAGTGCCACCGGCAGGAGAGGTAACGGCTGAAGTTGTGGTGAAATTCAACGGCGAACCAAGACTCGTCACCGACAAGGTTGAGGACTGAGCCGGTGAGCCGATGGTCGCGGTGAGGTTCAGCGGGTTAGGCGAGACTACGAGTTGAGAAGTATTAGATACATGCAACGTGACTTGAATGTTCAGTGGGCTGTTATTCACTCCCGTCGCGCTGATGTTGAACGAGGCTTTGTAGTCTCCGACATTGAGGCCGGTAGTATTGACATGCAAATTGAGAGTAGCCGGAGTGTTTGTGCCATTGGTCGGGTTAACGACAAGCCAACCGCCGGGACTACTCTGATAAGTGGGCTGGTCAAAAATGATCGGGACACTCGCGCCCGTTGTGAGAATATTCACGGGTTGATCCGATGGCTGCACGGACGACCCAACCTGGTAATAAAAATCGAGAGAGGTCTTATCAACCTGCAACTGATTCTGCGCCAACAGAGTGCCGCTCGAACTCGTTACCAGACAGGTAACCGCAGCTAGTATATATCCCGAAATTGTCTTCTTCAGCAACACGTTTTGCCTCCAACTGAGATCATTGATCCTTCTTATGCCAATACGTCACTTGTATTGACGGCAGCCAAGTCGATAAAGTGTCTTATTATTTTGCACTTAGGGGCGGCTGGACACCATCTGGACACGATCCGGCGCTGCCGCTGGAAGGGACCCAGTGCCGACGACGCACGGTTGCTGCGGCAATCCTGATTCCATCTACGACGCACGGATTATCAGATGTTTGCGGGCGCGGAGGCGAGATGTGTGAGTCAAATCGATACAATGGTGTGCTTATGGCCATGCCCGAATCCGCTGCCGCCTTCCTGGCTGAGCAGGTTGAGCACGTGCGGCAGCTCAAGAGACGCAGAAGAATCGTGTTTCCGGAGGGGAAAGACGCGCGTGTTGTGGAAGCGGCAGCGCGGTTGAGGCGGGACGGTCTGGTAGAACCGATTCTCGTAGGGAGCGATGGAGCACCGTGGAGAGAGAAATACGCGGCCATCTATTTCGAGCGGCGGCGGGCGAAGGGTATTACATCGCTCGAAGCGGCAGAGATATCGAAGCAGCCGTTGTATCAGGCAGCGCTCATGGTGACGGCAGGCGATGCTGACGGATTTGTGGGCGGAGCGGTGAACACTACGAGTGAGACGGTGCGCGCGTCACTCCAATGCATCGGGGTGCGTCCGGGCGTGAAGACTGTCTCAAGTGTGTTTATTACCGCAGTGCGGAGCCGGTCGTTCGGGCAGAATGGGCTGCTGGCATTTGCCGACTGCGCCATCGTCATCAACCCGTCAGCCGTGGAATTGGCTGATATTGCGATAGCGACCGCGGCTAGTACAAGAACGCTTTTGCATGCGGAACCGGTAGTGGCGCTGCTATCGTTTTCAACGAAGGGGAGCGCGGTGGATGCGAGTGTGGACAAGGTTCGCGAGGCGCTGCGGATTGTACGCGAGAAAGCACCGGAGCTGAATATCGATGGAGAATTGCAGGCGGATGCTGCATTGATGCTGGGGATCGGGCAGGCAAAGGCGCCGGGATCGACGGTGGCCGGGCGGGCGAACACGTTAATCTTTCCGGATCTTGCCTCGGGCAATATTGGCGTGAAACTGGTGGAGCGGCTGGGGGATGGCATGGCGATCGGACCAATTCTTCAGGGATTGGCAAAGCCGGCGAACGATTTGTCGCGGGGTTGCTCGGTGGATGACATCTATACCATGGCGCTGGTGACAGCGCTGCAGGCCGTTGAGTAATGCTTCCATTCAAGTTGGTTTATCACGAAGACTACGATTTGCATCTTGGCGCTCACGTGTTTCCCACTGAGAAGTTCCGGTTGATCCGCGAGCGGTTGCTGAGCGATGGATTCGCGGAAGAAGTGGACTTTGTGAGGCCGGAACGGGCGTCGGATGAAGATCTGACTCTGGTGCATACAGCCGATTGGGTCACGCGATTACGCGGCGGACGGTTGCGATTTGAAGAAGTGCTGCGGCTGGAAATTCCGTACTCGCAGGAGATGGTGAGTGCTTTTTGGCTGGCGGCCGGCGGCAGCACTCTGGCCGCGCAGATGGCACTGCGGGATGGAATCGCCTACAACGTGGGCGGTGGATTTCATCATGCGTTTCCGGGGCATGGCGAAGGGTTCTGCGCAATTCACGACGTCGCAGTGGCGATCCGGCGGCTGCAAAAAGATGGGTTGATCGAGAAGGCAATGGTCGTCGATTGTGATGTCCACCAGGGAAACGGGACGGCGGCGATCTTCGCGGATGATCCGTCGGTATTCACCTTGTCTATTCATCAGTACAACAACTATCCTTACGAAAAACCTCCGTCGGATATTGATGTCGATCTGGAGGATGAAGTTGGCGATGAGGAGTATCTGGCGCGGTTGGGCGAAGCGTACTTGCCTGCGATGGAGCGGTTCCGGCCGGACTTACTGATGTATGTGGCGGGCGCCGATCCCTACTTTGACGATCAGTTGGGCGGACTCGCGTTGACGATGGAAGGGCTGTTAAATCGCGATCGGCTAGTGCTGGGTATGGCCGTGAAAGAGAGAGTGCCGGCGGCGGTGACTCTGGCGGGCGGGTATGCACGGGTTTTGAATGATACCGTGACCATTCAGAGCGGGACGGCGAAGGTTTGCCTGGAAGTTTTAAAGTCTTTTTGAGAATTATCTGCTCGGGCCCGCACTAGCTGTCAGTTGGAACCGCAATCGAAACCTTATGACCGGCTCTTGAAGAGCCTCGGGGACGACGATCCGCGAAGTCTGCTGCACCTGCTCGGTATTGTGCCGAATTCGGAGGATTCCACCGTGGAGACATTGCCGAGGGCCGCGTCGCCGCCCCTGCTCGAAGTGGACCACCTTTACGCCGTGGGTGGAGGAATTAAGAAGCGGCTGGTTCATCTCGAGTTTCAGACTCACTACCGGCGGGATTTGCCGGATAGGTTGACTCGGTATGTGTTATCACTGCATCTACAATACGGCCTGCCGGTCCAGTGCGTGCCGGTGTTACTGGTGGCGCGGCATGCTCCGGTTGAAATTCCCAGCGACTGTGAAATGCAATTTGGTGGCCTGAGCGTTCGGCTCGAATATCAGGTTGTGCGGCTGTGGGAGATCTCCGGACGGGAAGCGCTGGATATGAACGAGGCGCGGATTCTGCCGCTGATTCCGCTGTTACAAGTGTCGACGGAAGACTTGCAGGAGGCGGCCCGGATGAGGATCCTGACCGAAGCAATGCTCAAGGAATCTAGCTTCTACCAGATGATTCTGGAAGAAGGGATGGAGAAGGGTTCTACAGGACTGCGGAATGCAATCCGGGAGGTGGTGTCAAGCCGATTCCCTGGGCCGGCGGACTTGGCAGGACTGGATCAGATCAAAGACATCGATCGTTTGCAGCAGATTTTGACCGTTGCATTGAGGGCTCAGAACCTCACAGAAGTCACCGCAGCAATCTAACCTAAGGCTGCGGCGGCTGCGCGTAGATTAGCAGTGAGTCTTCAAACCCGTAGTTAGAAGTATTCTTTTCGTGGTGACGCAGGTACCAGCGGTAAGTCTCTTTCAATCCTGTTTCGAAATCGGTAGGGTGGAACGCTAGGATTCGTTGCGCCTTTGTGACGACTTGCGTGATGGGCGGCAGATCGAGATAGACACCGAAGTAAAGATTCGGGCCCATGGGATGTCCGCCTTGTTGTAACACCCGGGCGCGAGGGATTCGCACGAGTTCGGGTTTTTTGCCGGCAACCTCGCCGAGCATTTCGACGAACTCCACTTGTGTGATAGGCCTTGCGTTGGCGATGTTGAACGCATGGCCGATGGCGGCGGGCTCCTCGGCCGCTTTCAGACAGGCAGTGACGACATCCTTCACATACGCGAACTGCATAAGCCGCCGGCCATCTCCGGGGACGATCACGGGCCGGTGGTCGCGAATGCGGTCCCAGAAAAATGCCTCGCGATAGTACGGATTAGCGGGCCCGTATATGAACGGAGGCCGAATGGTCACAACCGGAAACTTGCTTCTCTGATGGAGGCGGAATAGCGCGCGTTCGCTCATCGCTTTATTCCGGACGTAAGCTTCGGCGTGCGAGTCGGGCGCCAGCGCATCTCCCTCATGATGGTTCAGACCATCACCATACGCCGCGACGCTCGACATGAATACGTAGCGTTGCAGATGGTCGGCGCATAAACGGGCAGTGGCCTCAACCTGGGTCGCGGTGGTGCCGCGCTCCCAATCGTAGACGTTGTCGAAAACTACATCGAAACGGTGACCTGCCAGCGCGCGGCCGAGAGCTTCCGTATCGTTACGGTCCGCTTGGATTTCCTGGACACGCTTGCCGAGGTCGTGCCCGTGGCGGCGATGAAGGATCGTTACCTCGTGGTCAGCCTTTAACAGCGCTCCAACCAGTCCGCGGCCGATAAAATTGGTGCCGCCGATCACGAGGACCTTCATTCGGGTTTCAGGCTCCTGAAGTCCGAGCTAGTCGTAATATTCGAGGCCGAGATGCGTGATGAGGTTCTCGCCTCGCATCCAGCGTAACGTATTCTTCAGCTTCATCAATTGAATGAAGAGGTCGTGCTCGGGATACAGCCCTGGAGCAGTCATGGGCGCTTTAAAGTAGAACGACAGCCATTCCTGAATGCCCTTCATGCCAGCGCGCTGGGCGAGGTCCATGAAGAGAATCAGATCGAGAACCAGTGGCGCAGCAAGGATAGAATCGCGGCAGAGGAAGTCGATCTTGATTTGCATGGGATAGTTCATCCAGCCGAAGATGTCGATGTTATCCCAACCTTCTTTAGCGTCGCCGCGCGGTGGGTAGTAATTGATGCGAACCGCGTGATAGAGATCCTTGTAAAGATCCGGGTAGAGCTCCGGTTGAAGAATATGATCGAGCACCGAGAGCTTGGTCTCTTCTTTCGATTTAAACGAGCCCGGATCTTCCAGCACTTCACCGTCGCGATTTCCCAGGATGTTGGTGGAGAACCAGCCGCTCATGCCGAGCATGCGGGCCTTGAATCCAGGGGCGAGCAGCGTCTTCATGAAGGTCTGGCCGGTTTTGAAATCCTTGCCGCAAACAGGAATGTAGCGCTCGCGGGCAAGCTCTAGCAGCGCGGGCGTATCCGTCGTCAGGTTGGGCGCGCCGTTGGCGAAAGGAACTCCGCACTTGAGCGCGGCGTAAGCATAAATCTGGCTCGGCGCGATCTCAGGGTCGCTCTTGCAGAGACCGTCTTCAAAGGATTTCACATTTTGATGAACGGGAGCGGGCCGGTGGAAAACTTCCGTGGACGCACACCAGATCATCACCGTTCGGGAGACGCCGTTGTTCTTGCGGAACTGTTCGATATCGTCGATAAGCGCGTGGGCGAGATCCATCTTGCTCTTGCCTTGCTTCACGTTCGGACCGTTGATGCGGCGGATGTACTCGGAGTCAAAAACCGCCTTCATCGGCTTTACGGCGGAGAGTGGTCCTTTGAGAAGATCGAGCGTCGGGCGTTCCAGCACTTTCGCTTCGCACGCAGCTTCGTAGGCATTGTCTTCGTAGATATCCCAGCCGCCGAATACGAGGTCATCAAGAGTAGCGAGCGGAACGAAATCTTTGATACGTGGAGTGTTGGCGTCGGTCCGTTTTCCCAGCCGGATAGTGGCCATCTGCGTGAGGGAGCCGATAGGTTTCGCTAGTCCTTGCTTGATCGCTTCGACACCAGCCATGAACGTGGTGGAAACAGCGCCGATACCGGGGATGAGCACACCCAGCTTGCCGTCAGCAGGGGCGATTTTTACGTTATCATTCGTGGACAAAACCGATCTTCTCCTTGTTGCGGGACCACTGTGAACAGAGGCTAAATGTTATACTAACACCTAATGTCGGTGCGTAGCACGAGTTCTACTGCGGCAGGAATCATCAGTGCACTGGTAGTAGACGACGAACCTCTTGCCCGTAATGAATTAACCTTTCTTCTCAAGGACTTTCCTGAAGTCGACGTCATCGGAACAGCCGGCAATGGACTGGAAGCTGTGGCGCTGATCGAAGACCTGGAACCAGACCTCGTTTTCCTCGATGTGCAGATGCCTGGCCTCGATGGCCTCGGTGTGATTCAGAAGCTGGAAGAAGCGGAGATCCCGATGCCTCGGTTTGTTCTGGCGACTGCGTACGATAGTTACGCCGTGCAGGCATTCCGGCTGGACGCACTGGATTATCTGCTGAAACCGATTGAGAAGGAACGTCTGGCGGAAACGATTCTTCGCGCCCGGAAAGAGATTCAGGAAAAGACTCCGGCTCGGGTGGTTTCGGAGCCGGCCCCTATCGCGAGGTCGAATTTTCAAAGGGCTAAGATCTTGGTGAAGAGTGCAGGTCGAAATTTTATCGTCGACGCGCAGGATGTAATTTACGCGACCATCGATGACGGCCTCATTACGGTGGTGACGGCCTCGATTGAAGGCGAATCGAATTACCGGACGATTGAGGAGTTGCAATCGAACCTCGATCCGGAGATGTTTTGGCGGGTTCATCGTTCGTACCTGGTGAATATTAATCGGATTCGCGAAGTGATTCCGTGGTTCAAGTCGAGTTACCAGATTCGTATGGACGACAAGAAACATACGGAAATTCCGGTCAGCCGGGTCCAGACAAAGCGTTTGCGGGCTCTCCTCAAACTCTGAAGACATTTGGGCCGCGAATTTATGTTTACTTTGCAAGGCAAGACGGCTTTGGTCACTGGTGCAGGCCGCGGTATCGGGCGCGCTATTGCTGTCGCTTTGGGTTCCTGTGGCGCTGGTGTTGTTTTGAATGATCTTGATGGCCCGGCCCTTGAGGAGACTGCCACCTTGGTGGAACGTTCCTTGGGCGTTGCCGGTGACATCACTGATCTCTCTGTTCCTTCCAGGTTGGTGGAGGCCGCCCTTAACTCATTTGGCGGCTTGGACATTATTGTGAATAACGCTGGATACACTTGGGACAACGTGATTCAGAAGATGAGTGATGAACAGTTTCAAGCCATGCTGGATATTCATCTCGTAGCTCCTTTTCGCGTTTTACGGGCTGCTTCAGCGCATCTTCGTGAGACGGCTAAGCAGGAGATTGGCGAGGGCCGGCGAGTGATGCGCAAGGTGGTGAATATCACTTCGATTTCGGGTACCGATGGCAATGCTGGGCAGGCTGGGTATTCCTCAGGCAAGGCGGGTGTCATTGGATTGACTAAGACTTTGGCTAAGGAGTGGGGCCGGTACAACGTCAATGTGAACTCTGTTGGATTTGGATTGATCGAGACTCGTTTGACTCAGCCTCTGGCTCAGGCCGGCGCTTCGATTGAGATCAAGGGGCATCAAATTCCCGTCGGTGTGCAGCCGGCGGCTTTGGAGGCGGCTAAGAAGATGTGCGCTCTTGAGCGGCTGGGTACGGTGGAAGAGGCTGCGGGCGCGGTCCTTTTCTTTTGCTCTCCGATGTCCGATTACGTTACAGGTGAAGTGTTAATCTGCGGCGGCGGGTTCCACTTCTAACGCAGCGTCAAACCTAGAACGAATGTGACGGCAAACAGGATGTGAAAGCACACATGCAACAGATTTGGACAGGGATTGTCGCCGCGAGCGGGGAGAACTTGCAGGGTGCCTGCGTACATTTTCGCGTGGTCGCGCTTGGTTTCCTCTTTTGCGCCGAAGAAGTAGGGAATGTACCACATCGCAATCGCCGATCCTAAAGTCACGGCGCAATAAATGACACAGTATCTGGTAACGAAGTGCGGTGTAGGTCTGTTCCAGAAGTAGATGACAAAGCCGGCGGCGAAACCGGGGAAGATTGCGTTGATGAGCGTCGCCAGCCATAACTTCCGGCGGCCCACAATCGTCTGAACCTGACTGCCGTGTGTCCAACCGGGGATGTCGACCCAGTCGTGAAATACGACCAACACAAACTGCAGCGTGATGAGACACGCGAATAGTGTTTGCATGTTATCCCCCGAGTTTCGGGACATCGACCCACGCCCGCTTTTTCCAGGATTCGATTCCTTTCTCGGCTAGTTGGACTCCCTTGGCTCCTTCCAGGAGTCCCCAGGGAAACGGTCCGTCTTTGACCACGTGCAAGAGGAATAGCTCCCACTGCCGTTTGAAGGCGTTGTCGAAGGTGTCCTGTTGCGGAACTTTTTGCCAGTCATCAAAGAAGTCGAGCGGATTGTCCACGTCCGGGTTCCATGTCGGCCTGGGCGTGGCTCCGTGCGGCTGAATCCAGCAATGGCGGAGCCCGGCAACCGCGGAGCCTTTGGTTCCATCCACCTGGATGGTGAGCAGTTCATCGCGGCGCACCCTCACGCACCACGAGGAGTTGAAGTGCGCGATCACTCCACTTTCGAGTTCGAATGTGGCGTACGCCGAATCGTCGGCGGTGCAGGCGTACGGTTTCCCTTCCTCGTTCCATCGCTGCTTGATGTGAGTTGCGCCCAAACACGAAACCGATTTCACATTGCCGAAGAGGTTATCGAGAACATAGCGCCAATGGCAGAGCATGTCGACGATGATTCCGCCACCGTCTTCCTGCCGATAGTTCCAGGAGGGCCGTTGGGCGGGAATCGTGTCGCCTTCGAAAACCCAGTAACCGAATTCTCCTCGCACGGAGAGAATCTCACCGAAGTAGCCAATGTCCCGCAGAGTTTTCAGTTTCAGCAGGCCGGGTAGCCAGAGTTTATCCTGAACGACCCCGTGCTTGATTCCAGCGCTCTTGGCGACGTTATAGAGATCGAGCGCCACTTTAAGACTGTCGGCGACGGGTTTCTCACAGTAGACGTGCTTGCCCGCGGCGATAGCTTGCTTCACCGCGTCCGCACGGCGGTCGGTGGTTTGAGAATCGAAATAAACGCTATATTGCGGGTCAGCCAGGGCCGCAGCAAGATCGGTGCTCCAGGGCAACCCTCCGCACTCTTTTGAAATCTCTTCGAGCTTGTTTGCGTTTCGGCCTATCAGCAACGGGCGCGGCATGATGATTTCGCTGTCGCCGACTCTGAGGCCGCCTTGCTGCATGATGGCGTATATCGAGCGCCTCAGGTGCTGATTCAGCCCCATGCGTCCGGTGACGCCGTTCATGATGATGCCGATATTGTGAACTGTTTTCGAACTCATGGTTTCCTTGTGCATTGGGGTTGCGCGCCCGCGGGCAGCGGAGGTGCCTCTATGCCCGCGCGCGGCAGCGTGCCGTCAAGTTCCTGCCGCCAGTGAGCAACGTCGCCGGCCGGTCCGTAGCAGTAAATCATACGCAGCGGCGTGGGCCCGATGTTGGTCAATTGATGAAAGACCGTGGGAGGGATATAGACGGCTTGGCCGCTGGTCATTGTCATTCTCTCTTCGCCCAGACACATCTCTCCGGTGCCTTCGACGATGAAGTAGATCTCTTCCTGATCCTGGTTGTGCCACGGAACCTGGCCGCCATTTGGCTCGAGCGTGACATTGCCCATGGAAAACATGGTTGCCTGAATGGGGCTCATACCGCCAACGAGATTTTGCGTGAGGCGGCGTGCCGGGTAGGTTCTGCCGGCGATTTTGGAGAGGTCGGCGATGGTCATCATTTGCTCCAGAATGTCAGGTACGGTTTATTCTCCGCGTGGCGCAGGACGTAGAGCGCAACTTCGCGCGCGTGATAATCTCCCCACATGCACGATTCGCCGTTGGGGACGCTCTGGCCTGGCTGAATCGCGTCCCAACCGTTGGGCCGGTGATAGATGGCGTGCAGCATCAGTCCCTGATGGTTCGGGCCGGTACTCAAGTATGGTTCCGCGAAGACGGCGTCACAGACGGTGAGTCCGGCTTGCCAATATCTTTGATTTCCGAGGCGCTTACCCAAACGCAGAAGGCCTTGGGCCGCGATGACGGCTGCGGAGCTATCGACAGGCTCGTGAGCGTTGAACGGATCGGCGGGTTTGCCGGCCCAGTCGCCTAGCTTCGTGAGCCCGGGCGCTCCGGTGTCCCAGTAAGGAATACCGTCCACCGGGGAATGATCGATGTAGAAATCGCAGGCCGCTTCGGCCGCTTTCCGAAACAGGCCGCCAATCACGTTTCGCCCGCCGTGGGGCGCGAGTTCCTCATCGGAGAGCGTGTCGAAAAATTCAAGCTGTTCGGCGAAACCACACATTGCCCACGCTAGCCCTCTGGTCCACGTACTGAAAGGTGAGTAGCCTTGCTGCGAATTCGCGCAGCGATAGTTCCCATCGTTCACATTGAAGATGCTCTCGTGTGCGACGCGTCCACGCAGATCGTAGGCGTCGCGCCCTTCTCCGTAGTAAACCCCGTACTGGGCAGTGGCGCGGCCATGATCAATCAGACGTCCGAGCAGCGAGATGGGCTTGTCGTTCTCACCCATCAACGCGTGTCCCAGCCGATGACCCAAAGCGAGTGCACGAAGAGAGCGAATGGTATCGACAAACAGCGAGTGCGGGCCGTTGAACGAGTAAATGTATCCGCCGCCATCCGCGATCGGAGTCCAGCGTGCGGCTTGAACGGCGCCCGAGCACTTCAGGGCCAGCTCATAAAAATTCCACTCCCAGGGGTTGCCGGGGATGCGGCCTTCGGACATCAAGCGCAGGAGATTTCCGTAGGTGCTGACGTTATTGAAACCGTGGTCGTGGACGCCGACATGCGAGACGTGCGGAGCCATAAAGGAAACCGTTCGCTCGCGGCCAATTTCGAGGAAATCACGGTCGCCGGTGGCATCGAACTGGAGGATGGCGGAGCCAAATTGGAAACCCTGAGTCCACTCCGTCCAACCCCGGCTGGTATATTTTCCGCCAACGGTGAAAACGGGCGCCCCCTTGGCGGGATTCCAAGCCTGTTCGAGGGAATGAATCTTCCCGGCAGAGAGTTCAAACAGCCGGTGAATCTTGTTTTTGAGACTCTCAGGCGAAAGATCGGATCGGACCTGGATCATTATGGGCTCAGTCTCGTTTTATAGCACGAGCGCGAAATGCGTTGACCCGATTGTCCGTTTTGCACGACAATCGTAGCTTATGCGGATCGTTCGAACATTCGCCGCCGTTTTGATTTGCACCGGAGTCCTTTTCGCCGAAGCCACGCTCACCGTTACGGGAGATATTCCGGCGCCTTTGGTTCTCAGGGCGGACGACCTGGCCAAGATGCCTCGCGAAACGGTGGCCGTCCCGGAACAGGATGGAACCAGGATTGCGTATGAAGGCGTGCCGCTTCGCGAAATTCTCAAGCGGGCGGACGCACCGGCTGGCAAGGACCTGCGCGGAAAGGCTCTCACTGGTTACGTCGTAGCGAAGGCACGTGACGGCTATCAGGTGATCTTCACCTTGGGTGAAGTGGACCCGGCATTTGGCAATCAGCCGATTCTCGTGGCAGACAAGCGAAACGGGAAAGCTCTGTTTGAATACCAGGGTCCGTTCCGGCTGGTCTGCGGGAACGATAAGGCCGGAGCGCGCTCGGTGCGAATGCTGGAAACATTGGAGGTCGGGCGGCTTCAGAAATGACTAAAACCTCCGGACTTTGATGTTTCGGAACCAGGCATCGCTGTCGTGATTCTGTAGCGAGATGGGGCAATCCTTCTTGCGGTGTTGGGTAAGCATATCGAACACAGTTGGTGACTTGCCCCAACGCTTTACCGATTGGTCCGCTAGAAATGACGGCTCCAGAGTGGCATCGACAACCTTTTCTCCGTTGAGCCAGTGCTCTACGTGATTTCCCTTGAGCACGATTCGGGATTGATTCCATTCGCCTACCGGCTTTGTCGCGTCCTTCAGCGGCGGAGCGATATCGTACAGGGCTCCGGCCGTGTGGGTGGTTCCGTTGTGGGCATCTTTGTTCGCGTCGTTATCGATCATCTGATATTCGAAGCCGATGACGTAGTCCTGCCCCTTTGGTTGCCGGGTTGTCTCGCGATGGTGCAGCGCGTACTCGACCGTGTCTTCGAACCGCTGACCGGGCTCGGGCTTCTTTACGAAGAGATGATCCTGGATCAGGTACTTCACTCCGCTGTTACCTGCTGGCGAGATCTTCCATTCGAAGGCAAATTCGAAGTCAGTGTATGTTTCCTTGGAAAATAGATCCTCGGTGATCTTGGGCTTCGCGTTGGCTTTGATGCAGCCATCTTCGATGCTCCAGGCATCGCCGGCGGGATGCTTCTGACGTGGGTCGTCCCAGTTCTTCATTGTTTTCCCGTCGAAGAGGAGTTTCCAACCGGTGGCCTTTTCTTCAGCGGTCAGAGTATTCTGCGCGGGGACCGACGCCGTGAGGAGCGCGAAATTCAAAAATATGCCGATAGTCGTGGAGGTCATGTTTCATAATAGGTTATTGCCAAATCGATTGAGTCGCCGTTCTTTCCTTGTCCTGGGACTGACGGCCGCGGGCTGCTCCCGCCAGGGCCATGCCCCACCTGAGAATTTTGATACTTCGTTCGACCGGTCCGCGAATCATACAGCACGATTTCTCGCAGGTTTGAAAGGCGGAGTTGGGAGTCCGTTCGCACAGCTCGAGCAGACAGCCGAATGGCAGGAATACGCGAGGACAATGGATGCCAGTTGGGCTCGGCTGGAGAAAGGGCAACTAGCGTCCGTCAGAGCGTTTCAAAAACGGGAATTGAGCGCAGCTAGACAAAATAACTCCTTCGTGTTTTATCCATTCAGCGGACCCGATGTTCTCTATGCGACGTCTTTTTTCCCCGACAGCAAGCTGTACGTGCTGGCAGGACTGGAGCCCGTCGGGCACATGCGGGCGCCGGCGACGTACCGTAAAGAAAAGCTGGATGGGGAACTGAGTGGCTGGAATCAGGCATTAGCATCGATCCTCGGCCGTAGTTTTTTCGTCACCAGCGAAATGGATCGCCAGTTTCACGGCCGGGTTGCGGATGGCCTGCTGCCGATGATCCTACTGCTGTTGACGCGCAGCGGGTACGACATTGACGGCTTCCGATACGGACATTTGAGTACAGTGGGCGAATTCGTGATGGAACCGCCGGATGCAACGGGAAAGCAGAAGCATATGGGCGTCGAAATCCGATTTCGCCGGCCAAGCGAAACGGTTTCGAGACAGATGTTCTATTTCTCGACCGATCTGGGCCCTGCGTTTCAGCGCGATCCGGACTTTTCCCGGTTTCTGACACGCCTGGGCAAGGCCGAGACGCTGGTGAAGTCCTGTTCGTTCCTGCTGCACTGGGGGACGTGTAATGCGATTCGTAGCCACATTCTGAAAACCAGCAGCTTGATTCTGGAAGACGACACGGGAGTCCCGTTCCGTTACCTGCAAAGCTCGGATTGGCGCGTCGAACTGTTTGGGGAGTACAGCGCTCCGGACAGGCCGTTCAAGAAACAATACCAACACGATCTGGCGGCAGCGTTTGCGGAAAAGACAAATGTGAAAACGCTCGGATTTTCACTTGGATACGGATATAATCGGCGGCCATCGAGTATGATTTTGGCCAGGCGAGCGGCTAGCTAGCCCGCAAAGGGCCGATCGTGGGCCTCCGTTTTCCGGGGCTTACTTAAGAACAAAAATGAGAGCTCTTGGGAGAGCTCTCATTTTATAAGAGATTTGAAAGTACCGATAACCGGCGAAATCAACCTACCTGCGGCGCCGGAAGAATAAGAGCGGTAGAAGACCCAGGCCGCCGAGAACCAAAGCCGAGGGTTCCGGAACGGTGCCAGCTACGGCATCCAATGTCACGTTGTCGAAATCAGCCTGTCCGGCGCCCACTCCTGCTACCCCGCCGTCAGCCTGGAGCACAACGGTTAGAGTTCCCCCGGGAGGAAGAGCCGAGGAAGTATAAGTCAGTATGTCCGCAAGAAAATTACCTGGCGTTGGAACGACCGGCGTGCTCTGGGTTGCCAGCAGAGTGGCGCCAGCAAAAAGAGAGACTGTATAGGTAGAGAAACCAATATCGTTGCGGGCAAGAACATCAAGGCCCAGCGTGTAAACAGTATTCGGGTCCAAGGCAACTCCCGTGTCCTGCGATGCAGATCCTGGACCTCCGAATCCCAGCGCGAGAACCTGGACGCCATCCGGAACAGCATTAGCTTGGCCTGGAACGGCTGGCTGGAAGACGGCTTCCGTGCCGGTTGTAACCCAGCCGGGAACTGTCGCTGTGAATCCGCCGGGAGTACCCAGAATGGGTGCCTCAAAGCTGAAATTCGTAATTGGGATGCTTACCGCACCGAGTGGAGCGACAGCCAAGATGAGACCAATAGCAAAAGGCGATACTTTCATTCGTCCAACATCCTCCGATGTTGAAGTATCGCCTTTAAGAACTGTCAAGTCAAGATTTTTCCTAGACTTAGGAGGTTACTCAAATACCCTATCCCCAAAAACAGTAGAGCTTTTCAGGTGTCGATCTCGGGTCGCCATCTCAGTAAGACAAACCCGAGATCCGAAATAGGCAAAACCCTTAGCTGCGCCGCCGCCGGAGGAGAAAGAGCGGTAGAAGACCAAGGCCGCCGAGTACCAAAGCGGAAGGCTCCGGAACACCGCCGCCGCCGACTGCGGTCAACGTCACGTTATCGAAGTCCGCTTGCCCGGGAATGAACGCAACCGATGATGCGTTGCCCGTCGCCGATAGCTGGATGATCAGGTTCCCTAGCGGGGGGAGAGCCGAAGAAGTGTAAACCAGCGAATCAGCAAGAAAGGCGCCCGGCCCTGGAACGACTGGCGTATTCTGGCTTGCCAGCGGAGTGGCCCCGGCGAAAAGGGCGATCGTATAGTTCGACAAGGCAAAATCGGCCCGCTGAAGGATGTCCAACGATAATGTGTAGGTGGTATTGGCGGCTAACGCAACACCGGTGTCCTGCGATGCCGTTCCTGCACTTCCATTTCCGAGCGCGAGGACCTGAACACCGTCCGGAATAGCGGTCGCTTGTCCGGGTATGGCGGGTTGAAAAGTAGCTTCCGCGCCACCGACGACCCAACTTGGAACCGTGGAAGTGAATCCGCCTGGAGTACCTAACACCGGTGTCTCAAAGCTGAAATTGGCGACTGGGATACTCACCGCACTCAAAGGCGCAGCAGCTAGTACTAGACCATATAACAAAGATGGTACCTTCATTCTTGTAAAAACCTCCGATGGTACAGTATGCCCATAAACCCCTGGTCGAGTCAAGAATTTTCCTAGGGCTGGACGGTTTACGGAAGTACCTTACCTCTGTACGCGATAGGTCAACCCAGCGTATACTCAGAACGGCAGAATTCCAAGGAGCACCTTAGTACTAGCAGCTCCATTGTCTATCGGCTCAGGAGTTTTTCCACGTATTTCGCAAAAACATCCACCTCAACGTTCACACGGTTCCCCGGCGCATGATCCCGGAGCGCAGTGGCGTGATAGGTCTGTGGGATGATTGCAACTGAAACGACTTCCTCGTCCAGACCGGCAACCGTCAGACTGATGCCGTCGATGGCGATAGAACCTTTAGATACAACGTATTTGCCCAGTTCTTTGGGAATCCGGACTTTCAGCCACCAGTTACCGTCACCGAGTGCTTCGTAGGACAAAAACTCTCCCGTACCGTCGACGTGACCCTGTACTACGTGGCCGTTCAGCCGGCCGGTAGCGAGCAGAGGCCGCTCCAGGTTCACCAGTGAGCCGGACTGGAGCCCCCCAAGATTAGTTCGGCTAAGCGTTTCAGGGGAGAGGTCGGCGGCAAAGGAATCCGGGTGAAGATCGAGAGCAGTGAGGCAGCAGCCGTTCACGGAGATACTCGCACCCTCCTGGGTATCGGACAGAACCCGCTGGCAGCGGATTCGGACCCGCGCGCCCGCGATTCGCTGTTGAATGGCCTCGATTTGTCCAACTTCTTCGATAATTCCGGTGAACATTACTTGATCATCCAGGCTTCGACCGCGAACTCGTCGGGGGTAATGAAATGAAGGGTGACGTCGCGGAAACGTATCGCGTCGACGCGGCGGAGGCGACCCGGGCCGCCCGCGACAGGCAGCGATTGCAAGCCTCCAAGAATCTTCGGAGCGTAGTAGAAAAAGATTTTGTCCACGATTCCAGATTCCAGAGCCGCCCAGTTCACTTTGCTTCCAGCTTCGATCATGAGTGAAAGATAGCGATTCTCGCCCAGCCATCGGACAATTTTTCCGAAGTCGGTGCGGCCGTCCTCGCCGTCAAAATCGAGTACGGTCACGCCGAGAGCTTCAAGCATCCGGCGGCGCTCCGGAGAGGCTGCCGAGGTGGTGATCACAGTGAGATCGTTTTGAAAACTGCTGACGATTCTGGAATCGCGCGAGAGACGGAGCTGCGAGTCGGCCACAATACGCATCAGTGGCCGGCTTCTGGGTCTCCCGCTGCGGTCGGTCAGGAGTGGATCATCGGCGAGGATGGTGCCGATGCCGGTAAGGATGGCGTCGTGCTGGTGGCGGATGGTTTGGACGTGGAGGCGCGCCAACTCGCTGGTGATCCAGCCGCGGTTGTCTTCCGGCGCTGCGATTTTGCCGTCCAGCGTAACGGCGGCTTTCATGGTGACCAAAGGAAGACCGAGTCGCATGAACTGAATATAGCCTTCGTTCAGTTTTTCCGCCGCGCGCGTGTGCTCGTGATCCTTCTCGACGGTGATACCGGCGTCGCGCAACATGGCGAATCCCTTTCCGGCAACCTCGGGATTTGGATCCTGCATGGCGGCGATCACGTGTTTTACTCCGGCAGCGGCCAGCGCTTCGGCGCACGGTCCGGTCCGCCCGTGATGCGAGCAAGGTTCGAGCGTGATGTACAACGTCGCCCCGCGCGCACGATCTCCGGCCTGCTCTAAAGCGACGATCTCTGCGTGCTTTTTCTCGGCATAAACGTGATAACCGCGGCCAACCACCTCACCATCGCGAACCAGCACGGCGCCCACGGCGGGATTGGGGCTTGTTTGACCGGTTCCCTGGGCTGCCAGCCCCAGAGCTTCGGTCATTAAGCTGGCCTTGTCGATCATTTTGCCGAAGCAGTGGGCCGTGTCTCGAAGAGCGACGTAATGAAAGCGTCAGGATCGAAAGGAACCAAGTCGGTGACTTTCTCGCCGACGCCTACGAACCGAATAGGAAGTCCGAGTTCCCGCGTGATAGCGATCACGATCCCTCCCTTGGCGGTGCCATCCAGCTTGGTGAGGACGATCCCGGTGACTCCGCTGCTTTCAGTAAACTTGCGCGCCTGTTCCAAGCCGTTTTGTCCGGTGGTTCCGTCGAGGACGAGCAGCACCTCATGCGGAGCGCCCGGGACCACGCGGGAAGCTGTTCGGCGCATTTTTTCCAGCTCCGCCATCAGGTTTTCCTTGGTGTGGAGGCGGCCGGCCGTGTCGACGATGACGTAATCTACTTTGCGGGCTTTGGCGGCTTGCAGCGCATCGAACAACACGGCGCTTGGATCGGCGCCCGCCTTTTGGCGAATGACGTCAGTGCCGGTGCGCTCTCCCCAGACTTCGAGTTGCTCAATGGCCGCGGCACGAAATGTGTCTGCCGCGCACATTAGAACGCTACGGCCTTCGTCTTTGAATCGCTGGGTGAGTTTGCCGATGGTGGTGGTCTTGCCGGCGCCGTTGACACCGACCACCATCACGACGGCCGGGGGTTCGGAGACGCGCGGCATCGGGCGGTCGTTCGCCTGAAGGATTTCGAGCAGGTGTTCGCGGATGAGACTCTTAATTTCCTGGGCGTCACCGGCCTGGTTGCGGGCAACGCGAAGGCGGATTTGTTCCAGGATTTCCTGGGTGGTGCTGACGCCGATGTCGGCGGTAATCAGTGTGTATTCCAGCTCATCCAGGAGATCGCTGTCGATTTCCTTACGGCCCGAGAGTGCGTCTTCCAGTGCATCGACCAGACCGGTGCGGGTCTTTTCGATACCGGCTTTGAGCCGATCCAACAATGACGGCTCTTGGGGAACCGAACCGAAAAGAGTTTGTATCATCTGGGTGGGTTGTTATTCCGATTGTATCAACGACTCTTAGGATTGAATTATGCGAACTACGGGAAATACCATCCTCATTACCGGCGGCGGCTCAGGCATCGGCCGCGGGCTGGCTGAGGCCTTCCACAAACTCGGCAATCACGTGATTATTGGCGGACGACGCCGTGCGGTTCTGGAAGAGACCGCGGCTGCAAATCCAGGAATGGAGTTTCTGATCCTCGATACCATTGACCGAATGAGCATCCAAGCCGCTGCCGATCAAGTGACCGCCAGGTTTCCCGAATTGAACGTCATTGTTAATAACGCGGGCGTGCAGCGCGTGATCGACTTTGCCGCGGATCAACCGGTGGACGAAGGCGCAGTGGCCGAGGAGATTAACACGAATGTTCTAGGAGTAATCGGCATGGTTTCCGCGTTCCTTCCGCATCTGAAGAGAACACCCGCTGCGGTCATCATCAATGTGTCATCAGGGTTGGCGTTTGTACCCATTGCGCGCTTTCCTGTTTACTGCGCCACCAAGGCGTTTATTCATTCCTTCAGCATGTCTCTTCGGCATCAATTGAGAAACACCGGCGTGCGCGTGATCGAACTCGCTCCGCCCTGGGTCGCTACCGAGCTGGATTCCGCGCATGCGCCTCAGATCACGAATACCGGCATGAAACCCATGCCTTTGGACGCGTTCATCAATGCCGCTATGGTGGAGCTCGCCTCGGATTCCGAAGAACTTCCTATCGCGGGAGCCAAGTTCCTTCATAGCGGCGGCGTCAGCGAGAAGGCTGCTGCCATCTTTGCGCAGCTCAACCGATGATAAACTATTCTGGTGAACCGGTTCACTCGGTAATTGGACCGTTTCAAAATTCATGCCGATCACCATTCGAGAAGTAGCAAAAAAAGCGCGCGTCGCCGTCGGTACAGTTTCAAGGGTGCTCAACGGCAAGGCCGACGTCGACCCGAAATTGCGAATGCAAGTGGAGCGGGCGATCCACGATCTCGGTTACCGCCCGAACGTGCGCGCACGGAATTTGAGCCGCAATTCGTCGCCGATTCTATCGTTCATTCTCAGCAACCGGAGCTTCGTACACCTTTTCCATTCGCATATTCTGCAGGGCGTGGAGGAATACTGTTCACAGAACGGATACTTCGTGATCTTCACGAAATTCGACTATTCCCGGCATACCAAACCAGATGAAATCAGGCTGCCCACCGTGTTGCAGAGCCATGGCGTGGCCGACTGCGTGATCGCTGCGGGCACCAATTATGACAACTTTCTGGAGGCGCTGGATAGTCTGCATATGAACTACGTTCTGCTGGCGAATAATCGGGTGAGCGATCGACCGCGGCAGCCGGTGGACCAAGTGCGATTCGACGATGTTACGGGTGCGCTGGAAGCCACCCAGCATCTGATTCAACTTGGGCATCGTGACATCTGGTTTGTCGGCGATACCACACTGCCTTGGTGCAGAACGCGGAATACCGGATATCTTCGAGCCATGAACGAAGCGGGGCTGGAACCACATTCCTTCACCGCGGGGTTGGCCGACGATCAGTTCATGGATGGCCTGCGCAGCCTCGAGTTCATGATCGACCAAAGGCACGAAATCACGGCTGTTCTGGCAGGCACGGACGACATCGCGTACGGCGCTTGGGAGGCGATCCATCGGGCCGGGTTGAGGATTCCGGAGGATGTCAGCCTGATCGGTTTCGACGATCAATATGGGACGCTGCGATTTCCGCAATTGACGACAGTGCGGGTGAAGACGGAAGAGCTCGGGCGTGAGCTGGCCAAAATGGCGATTGCGAAAATTCAATCCGGCGGCGGAAATATGCCGGAGGTGGTCGTCTCCACGCAACTCATTCGGCGGGGAACCTGCCAGCCGCGGAGTGCCCGGAGTATCGCATCCTAAATGAACAATTACGGCTTCTTGCTCATGCCGGCCATGAAGTGAGTGCTCAGATTGCCCGCCACGAAGTCCGGATGCGCCATAATCCTGTGGTGTAGCGGAATCGTCGTGTGGATTCCCTCAATCACAAACATATCGAGCGCGCGCCTCATCCGGGCAATCGCTTCCGTGCGGTCGCGGCCATACGTGATCAGCTTCGCCACCAGCGAATCGTAATATGGGGGAATCACGCCATCTGTGTAGGCCGCCGTATCCACCCGAACGCCCACGCCGCCCGGTAGATTCAATCCCGTAATCCGCCCTGGAGACGGCGTAAACGTTTCCGGATGCTCGGCGTTGATGCGGCACTCAATCGCATGCCCTCGGATCTCGACGCCATTGGGCAAAATATCCGCCAGTTTCTCGCCTGCCGCAATTCGGATCTGGCTCTTCACCAGGTCGACGCCCGTCACGAATTCCGTAACTGGATGTTCCACCTGAATGCGCGCGTTCACTTCGATAAAGTGCAGGTTCCCTTTCTCGTCCATCAGGAATTCAACCGTGCCCGCGTTCGTGTAGCCGACGGCTTTCAGCGCAGTCCGAAGCGTCTTTCGCATCTTCTCGCGCATCTTTGCGCTGACCGCGGGCGACGGCGCTTCTTCCAACAGCTTCTGGTGCCGCCGCTGAATAGAGCACTCGCGTTCACCGAGCACTTCCACGTGCCCGTGATTATCCGCCAGGATTTGAAACTCAATATGCCGGGGCGCTTCGATGAATTTCTCGACATACACGTCTGCGTTGGAGAACGCCGCCTGAGCCTCGTTTTGCGCCTGCACCAGATTGGTCTCGAGTTCGGCCGCGCTGCGCACCACTCTCATGCCCCGCCCGCCGCCGCCCGCCGAAGCCTTCAGAATCACCGGATAGCCAATTCGCTCCGCCAGCTCCCGGGCTTCTTCCGCCGATTTCACTACGCCGTCGGAACCCGGAAGAATCGGCACGCCCGCTTCCTTCATCGCCGCGCGCGCCAGTTGCTTCAACCCCATCTTCCGGATCACGTCCGGCTTCGGGCCGATGAACGCAATACCCGATTCCTCGCATACCTCCGCGAAGTCGGCATTCTCGCTCAGAAATCCATAGCCCGGATGGATCGCGTTGACATTTGTAATCTCGGCCGCGCTGATGACTGATGGAATATCCAGGTAGCTGCGCGCGCTCTTGGCTGGACCGATGCAGATTGCCTCGTCCGCGAATCGGACGTGCAGACTGTGCCGGTCCGCCTCCGAATACACCGCCACCGTGCGAATTCCCATTTCTTTGCAGGCGCAGATGACACGCAGCGCGATCTCGCCGCGATTAGCGATCAGAATTTTCTCGAACATGGGGCTAACGTGGTTTCACGGCGAACAGCGCTTCCCCGTATTCCACGGGACGCCCATTCTCGACAAGCTTGCTGACGATAACGCCGCCCACCTCGGCCTCGATCTCGTTCATCAGCTTCATCGATTCGATGATGCAGACCACTTGACCCGGCTGAACATGGTCCCCAACCTTCACGAAGGGGCCGGCTCCCGGGGCCGGCGAGTCGTAATACGTTCCGACAATGGGCGATTTCACCAGGATCGCATCGATATCCGCCGCTTTCTGAGTCGCGGTAACGGACGACAGTTCATCCGCCGGATATTCCGCGGCCGACGGTGTATAGGATTGCGGCGCGGGCGTGAACGCATAATCCTGCGTAATCATCGACCCGCCGAGGCGGATCCGCACCCGGTTTTCACCGCGCTGCACTTCCAGCTCGGCAACGCCGCTTTCTTTTGCTAATTGGATAAGTTCTTTAATCTCTTGAACGGTCATTCTTTAGACGACAATCAGTTCCTTAGGAGTGGGCGTCAGCACCTCGCACCCGTTCTCGGTCACCAGCACGGTGTCTTCAATGCGAACACCGCCAAAGCCCTCAACATAAGCGCCCGGTTCGATGGTTATCACCATTCCAGCCAGCAATGTGGTTGCATCTTTCTTGCCGACCCTGGGCGCCTCGTGTATCTCGAGTCCCAGGCCGTGGCCAGTCGAATGAACAAACTTTTTCTCCAGGCCGTGCGCTTTCAAAACCTGTCTTGTCTTACGATCTACCGCGCCGGCGGTGGTATTCGCCCTAACCGCCGAAACGCCGGCCAATTGCGCCTCCAGGACGGCTTTGTACAACGCCCTCGCCTTGGCGCCTGGCTTTCCCAGGTGTAGCATACGGGTCATGTCGCTGGTATAGCCAGCTTGCACGGCACCCATATCTACTAATAGTAACTCACCACTTTTCAAGGGATTACTTGTCGGGTGGGCATGCGGCAAAGCGGATCGCTGCCCACTGGCGACAATCGTCTCGAAGGCGGCCTTCTCCGCACCCAACAGGCGCATCTGATATTCAAGCTTCGCTGCCAGATCCGATTCCGCCATCCCTGGCCTTACTGACTTCAAGCAGTTCGCAAACGCCCGGGAATTCGTTTCCACCGCCCGGCGGATCAGCGCCACTTCCTCTTCGGACTTGATCATCCGGTACCGCTCGACCAGGCCGGCGGTCGCCTTTAATTCCACGCCCAATGTAAGTCCTTCGTGCAGTTCACCGTAGGACCCGTAAGCGATTGGACCCGCCTCGAATCCGATCTGCCGCCACTTCTTTCGGGCAATCAGTTTCAGCGCCGCCGCGAAAAGCGATCCGCGGACGATTCGGACGGCACACTCCGGCGCCTGCTCCTGAGCCTGAATCGTGTAGCGTGGATCGGTGAAAAGCACCGGGCGGCTGCCGCCGATCACCAGGACGGCGTTGCTCCCCGTGAAGCCGGAAAGATACCGCACATTCGGCAGCGCCGAAACGATCAGCGAGTCCAGTCTCAACTCCGGAAGCTGGCCCAGAATCTTGGCTGCTACTGTCAAGGAATTAGCAGCAGCTTTCCGGTGGTCTTCCGGCTTTGCAGATCGATGTGTGCCTGGCCTGCATCCGCCAGTTTGTACGCCTTTTCAACGTGGATTTTCAACTTGCCGGATGCAATCCAGCCGAGCACGTCGCCCGCGCGCCACTCCAACTCCTTCGCATCGGCGATATAGGCCGCAAGCGTGGGCCGCGTGAGAAAGAGCGACCCGTTCTGGCTCAACACCAGAGGATCCATCGTACCGATGGGGCCGCTCGACTGGCCGAACGTCACCATCATGCCCCGCGGCCGGAGGCATTTGAGGCTCTTCTGAAAGGTGGTGGCGCCGACCGAATCGTAAACGACATTCACACCCCGGTTATTGGTGAGCCGTTTCACTTCCACCTCGAAATCCTGCTCGGTGTAGAGAATCAGATCGTCGCCGCCGGCCTCGCGTGCCTTCTGAGCCTTCGCTTCGGTTGAAACGGTTCCAATGACCCGCGCTCCCACCATCTTGGCCATCTGGACAATCAGCAGTCCAACGCCACCCGCTGCGGCATGAACCAGGGCGGTGTCTCCCTGCTTCAGCGCAAACGTGCTGTGAGTCAGATAATGCGCCGTCATCCCCTGGAGCATGGAAGCCGCCGCATTCTTCAAATCAATTCCTTCGGGAACTTTGACCACAGCCGATGCCGGTACCGCTGCATATTCGGCGTAAGAACCCGGTACGGAGGTGTAAGCAACACGATCGCCCGGCTTCACGTTCGTAACACCCTCACCAACGGCTTCCACCGTACCGGCTGCTTCCTGCCCCGGCGTAAACGGCAGCGGAAGTTTATAGAAGCCCGTCCGATGATACGTGTCGATGTAGTTGACACCCGAGGCGGCGATCTTTACCAGCGCATGGCCGGCCTTCGGAGTTGGAGTGAGGATGTCCTCATACTTCAGTGCTTCCGGACCGCCAGGTTCGTGGACCACAATTGCTTTCATGAATGCGCCTTTCGCCTAAGATGAACGACTGCGGCGTAGAGTATCAGATATATCACGGTAAAGGGAAATAGTACGAGCCGCGCGACAGTACGGACCGCGCCGGCCCCCGAGAGACCGGACCGGTACAGTGCGAACTGACGCAAAATCCTCCAGTCGCCTCGCTGAAACCAGAAATAGTCGCCGTTCTCGTTGAGGATGAAAACCTTGGCCGGAACTTTCACCATAAAGGCCAATTTCCATTTGAACAAAATGGGTTCGGCCGAGCAGATCACGCCCATGATCGTGTAGCCGCCGGCGCGCAGTTCTTTATACAGCCGCGCCCGTCCTGCTGCGCCCCCGTAATCGCTCACGCGGAAAACACGGCCGTCGCGAAATCCCTCGGGAACGCCCGCGTAGCAGGTGACCAGATCAATCTCCACGGCATCGCCATGGATGCTATAGATGCGCGGAATCAGGTGTTCCAGAAGGTGCCGACTGCCACTCTCGACAAGAAGTATACGGGTGAACGCGGGAATCTCCCGGGTGACGAAACCTCGCACCATTTCAGTTTGACATGCTTATTGCTAACCTCAGGTTTGGAGGCATCCGTGTTCGAACGCTATACGGAACGCGCCCGCCGGGTAATCTTTTTCGGCCGCTACGAGGCAAGCACGTTGGGAAGCGCCTATATTGAGCCCGAACATTTGCTGCTGGCGATCCTCCGCGAGGACAAAGCTGTTCGTGACCTTCTCGGCGGTGAAGGTGTAGAGAACATGCGAAAACAGATCGAATCACATTCCGGGCCGCCCAAACCGCAGACGTCGACGGCGGTCGACATCCCTCTTAGCCACCCATCCAAGCGGATACTGGCTTATGGAGCTGAGGAGGCGGAGCTCCTTGGTCACCATTACATCGGCGTCGTTCATCTCACCCTCGGCGTTTTGCGAGAGAGCGAATCGTTTGCCGCCAAGCTACTCCGTAAGGCAGAGATCGACCGCGAGAAACTTCAGGCTTGCCACAATACTAACCCTGCGGCAGGGCCGCATATTAATCTTCAGTTGATGTGGACCATGGTCGAACAGGAGGCACGGATGCTCAATCAAAAGCCGGGTCCGGAGCACATACTGCTCGCACTCCTGCGATCGGGAGATACCCTCGCTGCGAAAATCCTCAAGGAAAAAGGACTCACGCTGGAGGAACTGCGCAAGGAAATCCGCCGCCGCTACACGGCCGAGCCATAGACCTACTCGATTTGAATCCTTTGCTTCCGTAATGCGGCTCTTTCCAGTACGGGACCGCAGCGGGGTAATGCTGCTCTTTCATCAGCGCCAAATTCACGCCAGGTAGTACGTCGCTGAACTGAGGGTTCAGCTCCGGCGCTTTCTCAAAAGTTTCTTAGCCTTCCCCGCCCCGCTGCGCAGCAACGCCATGCCTGATTGGCCTGTCCCTCGCCGGTGGGTGCGCATCCCTGGGGAGCCCCACAACGATTCATCGGTGCCGCTCGAGCGACACTCTGGTGGAAGCCGCGCTGCCAGAAATCAGCAGCAACCGTTATCGACAGTTACGTCGGAACCAAAGCTATCAACTGGTTCGTTGGCTCCCGAATCAGCCTTGTGTCGCTTGAATTTCTTAACTGTGCGGGGCTGAGACTAGCCGATGGGCAAGAAAATACCCATTTCCTTAAAAATCGATCTATATAAGAGGCAGTTGAAAGCCATCTCCCGAGGAGACAATGCCTCGGGATACTCGTTGGCATCGCCCCCAGGTAAATCGGCGAGCTTGCAGCGTTTGAGTTGCAACAGGTATAAGGGCTTATCTTATGATGAGTCTGCCCCGTAGCATTAGAGGATCGCCCTTATGCACCTGCAAAGAGAGACTGAGATGACCTCACCATTCGCGAACCTCGCGGAAATCATTCACTCGGGAGCACTGCACTCCTGGAAGGAGCGAAACGAGAAAGCTCTTGCGGCACTCTTCGGTACAAGGTACCCGAAGCGCGCCGAGAAGACAGTTGCGCTCCGTGCGCCCGACATGCGGGGTAGCGACGCCGGCGTACCGTACGCGGGTTACATTCATCCTTCTAATGCCGACGCCGGTGCTTATGGAGGCATGAGTTTCGTTATGTTCCCGCTCGAAGGGGAGCCATGCCTGGTGGCCATGGTAATTGGAACTCAGGGGCTAGCGCCAGACGAAGCGATTCTCGGGCGGCCTGGGCACGCTCGAAAGATGCAAGCCGTTTCCTCCTGGTTGAATCATAGATTTGGTAATGGTACGCAGGTGGCCTGGGCCAAACAGGACCCCACTCGCGTAGATATCGACCTGCCCGAATCGATAAAACGGGCCTGGTCTACATATGAGCGTGTCTTCAAGCGCTATGGCAGAGTCCTCTATGCTTTGTACAAACCAACTTCAGATCATGCTGGCACGGTTGCCGCCTTGGCAGCGATGCTCGACCTGATGTTCGAGGAGCGCGGACATATGCCGCTCACAGAATTTCAGAACGAGTCGCAGGAAACGCAATCTGCTTGGTTTTCGCACTTGATGCCGAAGACGGACGAAAACCAGGTCATCGAATTGTTGAAGAGCCGTCGATTCGTGGTCCTGCAGGGACCTCCGGGCACGGGTAAGACGAGAATGGCTCGCCAGATTCTGGCCGGTGAATATGCCGGCTGGGGACGTTCCATGCAATTCCATCCAGGCTCGACGTACGAAAATTTTGTCGGCGGTCTCGCTCCAGTGCAAAGTGCAGGGCATGGCGAAGGAGGGCTGGGGTTCCAGTTCGCTCCGAAGCCGGGTTTTCTCCTAGAATCCGCTGCCTTGGCCGGTGGTGCGTCGAAGCCATACCTGCTTCATATCGATGAGATCAACCGAGCCGATCTCGGTAAGATCTTGGGCGAGGCCATTTACCTGTTCGAGCCAAATCCGGAATCCCGCCGTGAAATTGATCTACCTTATGATTTCGGCCCCCCATTTCACAATCGCTTTCATCTGCCCGACAACCTGCACGTTCTCGGGACAATGAACAGCGCCGACCGAAGCATCGCGATCGTGGACGTTGCCGTGCGCAGACGTTTCGCATTTTTGGCAATGTGGCCGCTCCTGGAAGCAGTTGAGGAGCACGGCTGCGAACTCACTCATCGCGCGTTCAAAGAACTACTGTCAATCTTCATTGAGCACGCACCGGACGAGGCATTGGCGCTTATCCCGGGTCATTCCTACTTTCTGGACAAAGACGAGACGCGCGCTCGTATAAACCTGAGAACCACTTTGGCTCCTCTTTTGGCAGAGTATTTGGCCCAGGGATATGTGAGTGGATTCGCCGAGTCCATCCGCGGCTACATGCAATGGCTCGAGAGTCTGTAATCTCCAGAGTGCGACCGCACTCTAGGTTACGGCGTCGCCGGATGCCTCCCGGCTTCCCCCTAAACGCCGTCAGGCCGACGCGCGAAGTGTGTCTGGAACTTCACGACTATTCTCGCGTTACAAGGTCGGCTGTGGAGTTCTTCGGCACTAAGGGTTCCAGTGATCCATCTGCCCAGGCGGCACGCCTAGTTGACCAATTCATCAAGCAGAATACCGTAATTTTCCAACTGCTAAACGTGAGCGTCCATCGTGATTATGATGGGACCGACGTTCTGCTGAACATAGAATCACGCAGTTCGGTTGGCGCACTTCCACTGTTGTCTCCTCTAACGGCTCGATATGACCTTGGGCTCATCGTGCAGCCGAGATTCCCTTGGGCGGGTATCGGCCCAATGTTGGCCGAAATGGGGTGGTTAATTAGCCCGACTCCGATCCGGCTCCCGCTTTTGAAGCGATCCGAACGCCGCGTACCGCTGTGGGTATTGTCGTTTATGATCTTGGCGAGACTCAAAGCGTTATTGGATCGTCTAGAACGCCGTTTTGAGATCACGACAGAAACACGGTCTAGTCCGAAGGGGAGAATTGAATGGACGCAGTACGGCACCCGGCAAATGCCTCGGGGTGACTTTCTATCTGTGCCATGTGCCTTCCTGGACCTACGGGACGACAGACACCTCAAGGGTGCGATCCGCTTCGCTGTCGAGAAACAACTTCGGTCACTCGAAACACAATCCGACCAAGGAACATTCGTCCACCGCCTAATCGCCGTCGCGGAATCGCTCCTCGTTAGAGTCCACAATGTATCCGCCCGTCGGCCCGCTGCCGGAGAGGTACAGATTTGGCTTCGACGCCCCTTGTGTACAGACGTATTCGCTGAAGGACTTCAGGCAGTCGAATGGACGGTTGAAGAAAGGGGCTTGGCTGGCCTAAGCGATCTTGACGGCATTCCCTGGACGATGCCGATGGAGCAGTTCTTCGAAGCTTGGGTTGAGACAGTTGTTCGAAGCGCGGTTCGAACGACAGGTGGCTTCCTTAAGGTGGGAAGGCGGAGGGAAACCGTCTCCCCGTTGGCCTGGGAACCTCCGTATCTCGGATCACAGCGCTCTCTTGTCCCTGATCTCATCCTCGAATTTGAGGGCGCTGCGGTCATCTTCGATGCGAAGTACAAGAGGCATTTGGAGGAATTACAGGAAGGTGGCTGGCGCGACCTGAACGGCGAACTGCGGGAGCAACATCGCGCGGACCTCCTGCAAATACTCGCATACGCAAATCTAGTTAACGCCCCGGAAGTGGTTTGTTGCCTCGTCTATCCATGCTCTATGACAACGTGGGAATCCCTCGTCAGGCGAGGGCGCCTCTTCCATCAGGCTGAGCTCCCGAATCGTGGCCGTCGTGTGAGAGTTTGGCTGACCGCGTTGCCGATGTGCGGGATGGTGGAGAAAATGGCCATACTTCTCGCCGACCAACTTCGTTCGATTCGATCCCCATAGTCGTTCAGCGCGTGAGACCAAATACTGAAACCGGATTCCCGGACCCTAGAAATAGACGCATGGCGGATATCCTGAGAACAAGAATTTAAAAACTTAGAACTGCAGAAAAGTCTGGCACTACTCTCACACGCCCCAGCTATAATCCTGGATGGCCTGTTGCACAGTCTCGTCGCTCTCCATCAACCGCATCAGTTCCAACCGGATCGCATCCACCAAGGCATGCCAACTCGCTTCAATCACGTTGTCGGACACACCAACCGTCGCCCAACTCCGCCGCTGATCCGACCATTCAATCAGCACGCGAACCTTCGCCGCCGTGCCCTTCCGCGAATCGAGCACACGCACCTTATAGTCCGTCAACCGTACGCTGGCAATACCCGGATATAACGCCGAAAGACACTGGCGAAGACACAAATCGAGCGCATTCACCGGACCATGCCCAGTCGCCGTAGCAGTGTGGATGCCGTCTTGCGCCTTCAACGTAACGGTCGCAGTCGTCTGCGGTTCTTTCGCCGCATTCATCCGAGTCGTCACTTCAAACCCAACCATCTCGAACAAATTCAGATTCGGATGCAAACCCTCGCGGACCATCAACTCGAAAGTGCCCTCGGCCGCTTCGAGTTCGTAGCCCTGATACTCCATATGCTTGATGCGTTCCAGCAATTCGCGGCGCGCGTCGTCGCTCAGACGCTCAGCCAGCCCGTGCTGGGCCAACTTGTAAGTCACGTTGCCGCGGCCCGAAAGATCGCTCAGCAGTACCCGCTGCCGATTGCCTGTCTTTTCCGGCTGGATGTGCTCGTAGGTTGCGGAGTCTTTCATAACAGCGGCCACGTGCACGCCACCCTTGTGCGCAAACGCCGATTGCCCAACGAACGGCTGACTATTTTGCAATGGCAGATTCGCCAGTTCCGCCACGAATCGAGCAGTAGTCGTCAGGCTGGCCAGCTTGCCCGGAAAAATCGCCTGATGTCCCATCTTCAACTCGAGGTTCGCGATGATCGAACACATATTTGCGTTGCCGCAGCGCTCGCCATACCCATTGAAACAGCCCTGTACATGAGTCGCGCCAGCCTCGACAGCGGCCAGAGTATTGGCCACAGCAACATCGGAGTCGTTGTGCGTATGGATGCCGATCACACCGTCAAACCGCTTCCGCACATCGGCCACGATCTCTGCCAGCCGGCCCGTCAGCGTACCGCCATTCGTATCGCAAAGGCACAGCACATCCGCCCCGGCCTTCTGAGCCGCTTCGAGCGTACGCAACGCGAAAGCCTGATTGTTGATGTACCCGTCGAAGAAATGCTCCGCGTCGTACACCACTTCCTTGCCGTGCTTCTTGACGTACGCAACAGTTTCTGAAATCAGCTTCAAATTCTCTTCTTCAGTGACCCCGAGCGCCCGGTACGCATGAAGATCCCAACTCTTCCCGAAGATCGACACCACCGGCGTTCCGGCATGCACCAGTTCATTGACGCTCGGGTCTTTTTCAACCGTGTGACGCGCAAAGCGGGTGCTGCCGAAGGCCGTGAGTTTGGCATGCTTGAGTTTCAGATCGCGGGCTTGTGCAAAGAAATCCTTGTCCTTCGGATTTGAGCCCGGCCAGCCACCTTCGATATAGTCGATCCCAATTTCGTCGAGTTTCTGCGCAATCATCAGCTTGTCATCGACGGAATAGGAAACGGACTCGCCTTGCGTGCCGTCGCGAAGGGTTGTATCGAAGGTGTAGATTTTCATCGTATTTCTCGTCAGGCCGTAACTGCCGCTTGATCCTGCGGCACGCCGGCCTCTTTTCTCTTTTTCAGGAACGTCATCATCTGGCGCAACTCCGCGCCGACTCTTTCGATCTTCTGGTCGCGCTGGCTTTCCCGCATCGCCAGAAATTTCTTGCGGCCGCCGGTTTTGTTTTCCGCAATCCATTCCTTGGCGAACTGCCCGGACTGAATTTCGGCCAGAATCTTTTTCATCTCATCGCGAGTCTGCTGGGTGACAATCCGCGGCCCCCGCGTGTAGTCGCCGTATTCCGCGGTATCGGACACCGAGAAGCGCATGTAGGAAAGCCCGCCCTCGTAGATCAAATCGACGATCAGCTTCAATTCGTGCAGGCATTCGAAATACGCAATCTCGGGCGCGTATCCCGCTTCCACCAGCGTCTCAAAACCCGCCCGGACCAGTTCCGCCGCGCCGCCGCACAATACCGATTGTTCGCCGAACAGATCGCTTTCCGTCTCTTCCCGGAACGTAGTTTCAATCACGCCTGCTTTCAGGCAACCGAGACCCATCGCATACGAAAGAGCATTCTCCAGAGCCTTGCCGCTCGGATTCTGATGGACCGCCACCAGCGCCGGAACGCCAACGCCCTCCGTGAACAATTCGCGCACGCGATGGCCGGGAGCCTTCGGCGCGATCATCGAAACGTCCACATCCTTCGGAGGCACGATAAAACCAAAGTGAATATTGAAGCCGTGAGCAAACATCAGCGTCTTGCCCGCCGCTAGGTTCGGAGCGATCTCGGAATTATGCAGATCCGCCTGAATGTGATCCGGCGTGAGATTCATAATCACGTCCGAAGCCTTCGTCGCATCCGCCACCGAGGTCACCTTCAACCCCGCCGACTTCGCTTTCTCGACGCTCTTGCTCGTCGCCGCCAATCCAACGATCACGTCCAGGCCAGAGTCGCGAAGATTCAGCGCATGCGCATGCCCCTGGCTTCCGTAGCCGACAATGGCGATCGTGCGCCCTTTCAACTGCTCCAGACTTCCGTCTTTTTCATAGAAACGTCTTGCCATGATTCGATTGATCCTTTATAAATTGAAAACGCTACTTGGCGGCCGGTTCCAGTTCCTGACCCGTTGGGATCGGAGGAGACAGGCGCAGTTTCTTCATTTCCAGGGATACGGCGATCAGCCCCGAGCGAGTTACCTGGATCTCGCCGTAGCTCCGCATGACATCCACAAACTCATCCAGTTTTGCCGGATCGCCGGTGGCTTCAATGACGAACCCATCCACACTGGAATCGATCACGCGCGCGCCGAAAATCTCCGCCTCTTTCAGAATGGCCGTGCGATTCTCCATCCCCGAAAGTATCCGCAGCAACAACAGTTCGCGAGCCACGGAGGGTTCGTCCGTCAGGTCGGTTGCCTGGAGGACGTTCACCAGTTTATTGATCTGTTTGATCACCTGCGCGCGGATCTTCGAGTCGACATCCACCACCACGGTCATTCGCGACAGGCTTGGGTCCAACGTTCGCGCGACCGTCAAGCTCTCAATGTTGTAATTGCGCTGCGTGAACAGCCCGGTCACACGCATCAAAGCACCGGGTTTGTTTTCCAAAAGAACTCCGATCACTTGTAGCATTGGTTATCCCACCTCCACTGGTTGTGGTTGGCCCAATACCATCTCGTTGATCGCACCCCCGGCCGGAACCATCGGGTAGACGTTCTCAAACGGTGAAACCTTTACGTTCAGCAGATAAGGACCGGGAGTCGCCACGGCTTCTTCCAGCGCAGCCCGCAAATCGTTCGGGCTATCGATAGTCCGCCCCGTGAAGCCGTAAGCGCCGGCCAGTTTCTCCGCGTCGGGGAACGTGGTGAGTTCCGCCGCGCTGAGACGGTTGTTGTAGAACAGCTCCTGCCACTGCCGGATCATACCGAGATATCCGTTATTCGAAACAATGATCTTCACTGGAAGATTAAAGTTGGCCAGCGTAGCCAGCTCCGGAATCGACATCTGGAAACCACCATCGCCGACAATCGCGAAAACAAGCTTATCCGGATTTGCCGCCTGAGCGCCCATGGCCGACGGCAGTCCAAAGCCCATCGACCCAAGCCCACCCGAATTGATCCACCGGAACGGATCGTCGAACCGGATGTACTGAGCCGCCCACATCTGGTGCTGTCCAACGTCGGACGTTACGATCGCCTTGCCGTTCGAAATTCGATCGATCTCCGCCATCAAATGCTGCGGCTTGATGTCTGAAGTCGAAACCGGAGCCGCAAACGGGTGCTCTTCCTTCCATGCGCGAATCTGTTTCCACCACGACTTCCGCGATTCGGAATTTTTCGCCGCCATGGCGGGCTTCAGTTCTGCCACAACCTTGTTCATCTTCGCGAGCACGCGCTTCGCGTCCCCGACGATCGGAATATCGGCATGCCGATTCTTGCTGATTTCCGCCGGATCGATATCGACGTGGATCACCCGCGCGTGCGGCGCGAATGCCGCAAGCCGGCCAGTCACACGGTCGTCGAAGCGCGTCCCGAGTGCGATCAGCAGGTCGGCATGCGTCATTCCCATATTTGCCGCGTAGCTTCCATGCATGCCCGGCAGGCTGATGAAATTCGGATGGGTGCCGGGTAGTCCGCCCAGGCCCATCAGTGTGCAAACCGCCGGCGCGTCGAGCAATTCAACAAGTTCCCGCAACTCAGCCGAAGCCCGGCCCCAAACGATTCCTCCGCCGGCGTAAACGAACGGCCGCTCGGCTTCCCACATCATTTGAGCAGCGCGGCGGATCTGTCCGCTGTGGCCCTCCGTGTAGACCTTATAGCCGGGGAGATGAATCTCAGTAACAGGTTCGTAGTGACCCTGAGCCTGGAAAACATCTTTCGGGATATCAACCAATACCGGCCCCGGGCGTCCGGACGAGGCGATATAAAACGCCTCGTGAACGATCTGGGGAAGTTCGGCCAATGTCTTGACCATGAAGTTATGCTTCGTGGCCGAACGCGTCAGACCGAAGGTGTCGGCCTCTTGAAAGGCATCCGTGCCGATCAGCTTGCTCGTGACCTGACCCGTGAGCGCAACCACCGGAATAGAATCCATCATCGCGTCAACAAGTCCCGTAACCAGGTTAGTCGCGCCCGGACCCGACGTCGCGCAGCAAACGCCCGTTCGCCCCGTCGAACGCGCGAATCCCTGTGCGGCAAACGCCGCGTTCTGCTCATGCCGTACGAGAATGTGCTTGATGGAGTGATCGAAAAGTGCGTCGTAGAGCGGCAATGTGACGCCGCCCGGGTATCCGAAAATGGTGTCCACACCCTCCCGGGTCAGACACTCCAGCAACATTTTTGCGCCGCTAGTCAGATTGCTCATCGCTGTTCCTCTACTCAAAAAATTTGTGCCGCCAAACGAAAAAGGCCATCGCCGGGTCTTTACCCCGCCGATGGCCTTCTAAAAATTCTCTTAAGAAGACCTGCTCAGGCGGGGACCCATACAGCGAGCCCAATAATAACGCCGACGATAAGGAGCAGGGATACAAGTGCGGACGCTGGCGTGTCTGGTAGGACACGAGTCACAGCGGCGATGGGATGGTTGGTTGCCACGAATTCAGATTAACTTAACGTTCAGGTAAATGCAAGGGCCAATTTAGATAAGAAGTGCTTATAAGACTATTTGACTGGAGAGCAACCAGCAATCTTACCTGTGGCTTACCGCCTGATACACCTAATACAATGGAAGAAATGGAAACGACCAAGCTCTCTTCGAAAGGTCGAATCGTCTTGCCGAAATCCATGAGGAATGCCCGTCACTGGCCTCCAGGTACGGAATTCTCGATTCAAGAAGTGTCCGAAGGCATCCTGTTGACGCCTGTACCATCGTGAAACGTACGGCACTCGCTGATGTATTCGGGAATTTTGCGGTACAACGACCCGCAAAGACGCTCGAGGAAATGGACCACGCTATCAGGAAGGGCGTTCGGGAGCGGGGTAACAGCGGTCGAATTAATATTCCGGTCCGTCTTCTCACTCGCGATGACGAAAGGCAAGCAGATCGCAGAGTGGGTGTTACGCGATCTTTACGGCTTCTCCAAAGCCGAGGTGCTCGCGGCGCTCCGAGCGATCTCCGGACTTCAGGACATCCACCTGAAAGATTCAGGTAACGTCGTCAGGGCGATCACCTGGGCTGAAGCCGGTCTGGATTTCGCGGATGCGCTTCATCTGTCGAGCAGCCAGGGAGCACAATCGTTCGCCACTTTCGACGACAAGTTAGCCAAACGAGCGAAGCGAATCACCGGCATCGATGCCGCGGCGATTTGAAAGCCGCCTCAGCCGAAAAACGTCGATCCCGTAGTTGACGCTGCGCTAATGCCGGTCCCGAATAACGATGCGATCTCTCCCGATTGCGCGCTCCTCTCATAACTCGCGATCGCGTCAGCAAGAGAGAGAGTAGGCGCACTCGAAGGCGAGGGGGCCGTGCTGCCACTTGCCGTCGCCGCCGCCACAGCCGCTTCCAGGCTTGCAAAAGGATCGGTCGCCGTTGAATCCGGTAGAGTCGCGCCAGGCAAAGCCGCCCCAGATGGAGTAGAGTTCGAAACACCAAGTAGCACGTTCAGTCCTTCCAATTGGGTTGCCTCGGCGCTCAGTTGCACAATATCGGCGGGCGACGCTTTCTGCAAAGCCGCCACAGCCTGCGGCGACGACAGCAACGGCGAACCCACGTTGGAAAGGGTCTGAAACAGACTTGCCAAACCAGGGTTAATTGCAGGCGTCGCACTCATCGAAGTCCCCTCCTCAAGCGAGCAGATTCACAATGCTACCCGTAACTGAGCTGCTAGCCGTGGTCGAACTCGAACTGCTCGTACTCGACGATGAACCAGCATCGGTATCGGTATCCACATGATGATGACGATGGCCGCGATGCGCGCCCGAAGCGCCCGACGCTTGCGAAGCCGCCGCGGCATCTTTCTTAAACTGAGCAAACGCCGTCTGCGCCCCGGCCAGATCCCCCGATTGCAATGCCTTCCCGATCGTCTGGAAATCCTTCGCCAACGGGCTGTCCTGATTCGATGAAGCTCCGGAATTACTCGAACTCTGCTGCAGCGCGCTGAACGCCTGCTGCGCTGAATTGAGGTCGCCCGATTGAAGCGCCTGGCTAAGCTGATTGAATTCGCTCCGCCGCTGCTGGAAACTGCTCGGAGCACCTGTGTTGCTGAAACTCGAAATACTGGGGATCGAAGAGACCGACATGCATTGTCCTCTATAAGAGTTATCGGCCGAAGATCGCGAATCTTCATTCAGATTTTGCCGAGGAGCAGCTATAATCGACCCAATGGATCGCCGCACATTTTTCAGTGGACTCGCTTTTTCCGCGGCCGTCCACGCTGTGCCCGCTTCCGAACTGGACGAAATCACCCCCTCCACCATAGCCACGGGATTACGCTCCGGCAAATTCTCCGCCCACTCGCTCACCGAAAAATATCTCAACCGAATCGACGCCATGGACAAGCGCGGACCCGCAATCCGCGCCGTCATCGAATTGAACCCCGATGCGCTGAAAATCGCCACCGAACTCGACCGCGAATACAAGGCCAAAGGACCGCGCAGCCCGCTTCACGGCGTCCCGATATTAATAAAAGACAACATCGACACAGCCGATCGGATGAAAACCACCGCCGGTTCGCTCGCGCTGGCAGATTCAGTGGCTCCCCGCGATGCCGGACTCGTAGAGCGTCTCCGCAGCGCAGGCGCGGTAATTCTCGGCAAGACAAATCTCAGCGAATGGGCCAATTTCCGCTCCCAGCATTCCGTCAGCGGGTGGAGCGGACGCGGCGGCCAGACACGAAATCCCTACGCACTCGACCGCAACACGTCGGGGTCCAGTTCGGGCTCCGGGGCCGCCGTCGCCGCCAATTTCTGCGCGCTCGCTATCGGAACCGAAACCGACGGTTCGGTAATTTCCCCATCCGCCCTGAACGGAATAGTGGGGATCAAGCCGACTCTCGGACTCATCCCCGGCACCGGAATTGTTCCCATATCGCACAGTCAGGACACCGCCGGTCCCATGGCCCGCACCGTTCGCGATGCGGCCATCCTGCTCGGAGTCCTCGGCAATAAGGATTACACGCCCTCTCTCGATCCAAAAGGGCTGCGCGGCGCGCGTATCGGCGTGGCCCGGAAATTCTTCGGAGCAAATACGCACGGCGATCAAATCGCGGAAGGCTGCCTCGCTGAAATGAAACGTCAAGGCGCGGTGATCGTTGATCCGGCCGACCTTCCGTCGCACGGTAAATACAAGGACTCGGAATTTCAAGTCATGCTCTACGAGTTCAAGGCGGACCTCAATAAGTATCTGGCCGGACGCGGGCCGCATGTGGCTGTGCGATCGCTGTCTGACGTGATCGCGTTCAACGACAAGAACAAAGATCGCGAAATGCAAATCTTCGATCAGTCCCTCATGCTCATGGCGGAAAAGAAAGGACCGCTCACGGAGAAGACATACCTCGACGCGCTGGCCCTGAATCACCAGCTCACGCGCAACGAGGGAATCGACGCCGCGCTAAAGAAGGACCGCCTTGACGCCATCGTCTGTCCGACATCACCCCCAGCCTGGCTCATCGATTGGGTAAACGGCGATCCCGACATCTTGGACTGCACCAGTCCCGCGGCCATTGCCGGCTATCCCCACATCACGGTGCCCGCCGGGTTCGTTCACGGCCTGCCAGTCGGAATCTCGTTTTTTGGAACGGCCTGGAGCGAGCCTGGGCTGCTGAAAATCGCTTACGCCTTCGAGCAGGCGACGAAAGCCCGCCGCATTCCCAATTTTCTCCCGACCGCGCCTGTGGCCTAACGCTTCCGCGCAAATCCGCCAACCATGAGAGGAGCCGGGCAGCAGGCGCGCACCGCGACAGCCTCTTCCCGGAGCCGTTCTGCCAGAGTATCGAGATGGATGTCCAGCCCTTCCACCATGCCCAGCGCCTCCGCACGCGGAAAAAAACTCCTCACCGATTCCGCGATCCATTCGTAAAATGGACTGTCCGGGCCACCGTCGATGGGATACTCCACGCGGCAATCCGGCGCAGTGAAACCTGCTTCTACAAAGAGGTGAAAAAGCCGCGTTCCGGCGTCGCCCTGAGTTGCGCGGCAGAAGAAGTCTTTGCAAAGTCGAAGGACTTGCTCTCGGAACGGACAAGGCGGATAGGCCGCCTGGATCACGGAGAAGTCAAACTCCTGAAAGACGGCGACGCCCCCTTCCCTCAGGATTCGGAATGCATTCTGCACCACGCTGAGCGGATCGGGCACGTGGATCAGGATGTGCCGGCCCACGACCGCATCGAACGTGTCGTCAGCCCGATATTCATCGACAGTGCTATGGACGAACGAAACATTTGTGAGGCCCTGCTCCCGAATGCGTTCCTGTGCCGCGCCGAGCGACTCCTCGTTCATGTCGAGCGCAGTCACCTGTCCATGGCGGCCCACCAACCGGGAGGCCATCATGGAAAGGTCCCCAATGCCGCAGCCGATATCGAGAACACGCATTCCGCCGGTAATACCCGCTCGCCTCATAAGCTGTTCGGTGAACGGGTTCAGAATCAGCCCTTGGATGGCAAGACGGCGGCGTTCGCGGTCGCTATGGCCCATGACGTAGCGTGAGGGAGCGGCTTCTGGCATAGGCAACACTATATACGATTATTCGAGCTGCAAAGTGTAAGTGCAAAAGACATGATCCCGCCGCCACCCCGACGATTCGTAGAGAGCCCGAGCGGCGGCATTGTCGAGCGCAGTGGATAGGCTCAGGCGGGCAGCGCCAACCTTGAACCCGAATTCGGCCGCCGCCCGCAGCAGCAAATGGCCCACCTTGCGGCGCCGGCCCTCCGGAACGACGAATAGATCGTTCAGAATAAAAATCCGTTTGGCCAATCCGGACGAAAAGCTCGGGTAAAGCTGGGTGAATCCCAAAGGAGATCCGTCCAAATCCAGCGCCAAAAAGATGATCGACTGGTTGTGCTGAAACCGCTCCAAGAGGAATGCTCGCGCCAGTGCGAGATCTGGCGGCTGCTGATAAAACTGGCGGTACGCGTCAAACATAGGAACGATCGAATCGAGATCGTCCACCGTAGCCTGCCGGACTATCATTTGCCCGTCGCTCGTTTCCATCGTCAGAACGCCGCGCAGACCGCCGCTGTCTCCCAAAGAACCGATTCTTGTTGAAACCTCCGCTTGTAGCTTGCAATCAACGACGCAATGGAATCGCGAACAGGGGTCGTTTCCGAGTGTACAAGCAGCAGCACCTTGGAGCGTTCCCGGCTGATATGGCCGTTAGGGCTCTGCCATTGTCCGCGCGCTTCCCAGACAGTGAATCCCTGCGGAAATCGCGACGTCACCTCCTCGCGTACGAATGCCTTCCATTGCTTTTCGCGGATCGGACCCGCGGGCCGCGCAAGGCCAAAGTAGAGTGTCGTGCGCGTGTAGAGAACCCCCGAAGCCGTGCAGGCCGGAGCAATGTCCGGTCGCGCTTCGATTTCGAAGGCGCTTGCCGGACATGCCGCAAACATGATGACGACGAGCATCAGGGATGAGGTGGCCAGCGTGGACGCGGAGGACATGGGCCAATTATAGGCTCAGCCGGCGATTTAACGATCAATATATTTGCGAAGCGGGCGATTGGGTGCCACTCTATCACGCGGCTCCCAGCCACCTGGTTCGAGAGCGACGCGCATTGCGGCCTTCCGGAGCGGTTCGCGGGGCCGTGATGGTTCAACGATGTGCGCCACCAGACGAATGTAGTTGATAAAATCTTCGCAGGCCGCATAAGGGACGATGCCAATCTGTTAGGACTCGACGCATTTTCGAATTACCTGCTAACACTCAGAACATCGGCCTGTTAGCCAAAGACGGTTCCTTCGGAGCATGTCCGATGATCGGTGAGCGCAGTACGTCTCACAGCGCCCCTGATTACATGCTTGCTACGGGCGTATATCGAAAAGGGTCCAGCTTTCTCGCGTGGGTAAACCACCTGAAGACGAACGCCGGCTTTAAGCCACCGCAGTGGAGCTAAACGGCCCAAAGTTCGCGATACCGGTTCAATAGCTCGGCAGGAAGGCGAAAATCGTGGGGGCTGGTTCTCACCTACTTCAGGTCGGCAAGCTTCTTGTTCGGATCTGTGAAGTAGCTATCGTCCACCGCGTTCAAAATTCGCGGATCGCCCATGTTAATCGATTTGCCCGTCGGGTCCTTGTGGTCGCTGGCTAGCATTACGCCTTCCGTGGTCTTATATTGCCAGTCCCATGTTCCAGTCTGTCCGGTTTGCAGTGTGTATTCCCAGTGCTCCATCAGATGGGACTTGCGTGACACAAAGGCGTCGTAGCGGTCGCCCGGCGTGAGGCCTACCTTGCCGAACGTCAGTTCCACCACATCGAAGCCCGGCTTTTTCTCGCCCAAATATTTCAGGTGGACACCTTGATCCATCCACTTCCACGGCATCGACAGCCAGTACATGTCGTTGATGAAAGTTCCGTAGCCCTGCTTCATTGCCTGCGCGGCAGGCTCACCCTCCAGTTTCTTGCCGTCAACGTAGGCCGCTCCCTGCTGGTTTGCGATGTTGAACAAAATGACTCGCGGCTTGCCCTCCTTGGTCTTATCTTCGATCCGGTAGCGGCCTGTCTGTTTGTCCCAAAGATGAGCGCGGTCGGCTACCACCTTTCCGCCGATATTGACCTTGAAGTCGTAGCGGACGAAATGGGCTCGATTCCAGGCCTCAGGGCCGCCCATGGCCTGCATCATGTCGTGCGCGATCGCTTCAGGCGTAGGTGCCCCGATTGCCTGCCCAACCGTGAAAGACAAGAGAATACCGATTGCGGGAAGGAGTTTTTGTCTCATGCTGCCTCTAGCATAGTACGCTGATAAGCATGGCGGTCGATTGGGTCCGGCAGCTTTGTCTTTCGTTTCCGCATGCCACGGAAAATGTTCAATGGGGCGACGATCTTGTCTTCAAGATCGCGGGCAAAATGTTCGTTGTTCTGAAGCTGGAGGCCGGCGGAAACTGGTTGGCGTTCAAGTGTACGCCCGAAGAATTCGCAGAGTTGGTGGAGCGGCATGGTGTTATCCCAGCTCCCTATCTGGCTCGGGCGCATTGGGTAGCTTTGGAAAGGAATGATGCGATTCCGCGTGCGGAACTCCAGCGCCTGCTCCGGAAGGCCTACGATTTGGTGACGGCGAAGCTTCCGAAGAAAACCCAGGCGGCTTTGGAGAAATCAACGGCTAGCCCGCAAAGGGCCGGTCGCGGGGCTTAGATCGGCAAGCAAACGCCCGCGCAAGTCCGCGACCCAGGCTCCGTTTTGCGGGCGTATACTGAGCAGTTGAAAATCTGTGGAAAACCGTGAAAAACGCGATGATAAGACGCTTTGCTATCCTCTTCATTCCATTCGGTAAAATTTAGTTGATCTTCATGGTCCAACCGGTTTATTGTTAAGTCGTTTCCCAGATGGCTACTTCTGATATTGCTCTTGTAAAAGGACTCCCGGCGAACCTCGACGCCGAGCGATTTGTGCTCGGCTCGATTCTTACCGATGACGTTTTTTTTCTCCAGGTCGCGAGCACTCTCGAAGCCGAGGATTTCAGTCTCGAGAAACACCGCAAAATCTTCAACCGGATGGCCGACCTGCAGAATCGCGGCGAGCGCATCGATCGCGTGACGCTGGCGAATGAGCTGATGAAGCTAGGGCAACTGGAGGCGGTCGACGGGTTGAGTTACCTGGTCTCTCTCGATGACGGTTTGCCGCAGATTTTCAATCTCGATAGCTACATACGAATTGTGCGGGACAAGTCGCTGCTGCGGCGGATCATCTTCACGTCGCAGAAGCTGATCGATCGCTGCTTCATGGGCGAAGACGAGCCGGACCAGATTCTAGGGAGCGCCGAAGAGACGCTGCTGAAGCTGGGGGAAGCGCGGGCGAAGGACGCTCTGTCGAGTCCGCGGCAGATTATCGAAGAGTTCGAGGGCGGCCTTAATGTTTTTCTCGATCCGAGCAAGCGGATCAAGGGGCTGAGCACCGGCTTCGTGAAGTTCGACGAGATGACGGCCGGGCTTCATGAAGGCGAGCTGGTTATTCTGGCCGCGCGCCCTTCCATGGGAAAGACAGCATTGGCGCTGAATGTGGCGCAGCATGTGGCCACTAATCCCGTCGATCCCAAGACAGTGGCGGTGTTCTCGCTCGAAATGTCGAAGGAGTCGCTTCTGACGCGTATGATCTGCGCGGGCGCGCGGGTGGATCAGCAGAAATTCCGCGCCGGTTACCTCAACAGCGACGAGCGCCGCCGCTTGCAGGTGATGGCGATGCAACTAGTGGAAGCGCCGCTGTTCATCGACGACTCGCCGGGCACCAACCTGATGGATATCCATGCGAAGCTTCGGCGGCTGCGCTCGGAACACGGGTTGGGATTGGTAGTGGTGGACTACTTGCAGTTGATGACGAGCCGTGGACGGTCTGAGAACAGAAACCAGGAAGTGAGCGCGTTGTCACGCGGATTGAAGCTGCTGGCGAAGGAACTGAAGGTACCGATGATGGTGCTGTCGCAGTTGAGCCGGGCACCGGAGACGCGGCCCGGAGACCATCGTCCGCAGATGAGCGACCTGCGCGAATCGGGATCAATTGAACAGGACGCAGATCTGGTGGGGTTCATTTTCCGCGAAGAGGTATACAAGCCCGACCGCGAAGACCTGAAGGGCATGGCCAAGCTCATTATCGCCAAACAGCGCAACGGGCCCATTGGCGACGTAAATCTGGTTTTCATGAAGGAATTTACGAAGTTCGAAAACCGTATGAACGAGATCGCTGAGGAGAACGAATAGCGGGCGCAAAAACAAACAAGCCGCCCAGCCTGGTGAGGCGGAGCGGCTCGCATGGATGACGGGAGTGATTTAGTTTGCAGTAATGCCGTTGGCCTTCTGAGCAGCCTTTTCAGCTTTGATCTTCTTGGTCTCGAGCGCCTTTTGCACCCATGAGTCGGCGGTGTCGACGTCTTTCTTATATTCGGCCGACGTGTCTTCCAAGTCGGCGCGCTCGCGAATGAGCAGGTTCATATATGCCATCGCATCGTCGTACTGTGGATCGATATCGAGTGCTTTTTGCAGCTTCTTGATGCCGTCCTCGATCATTGGGCCGTAGGTGGTCTTCAACTCTTCTTTGATCTTTTTGTCTTTAATTGGACCGGGATCCTCGGGCTTCATTCCGAGCTTGGCGCGCGCTTCCGTTAATTTCGGGTACCACTTGGCCCAAATGATAACCGCGAGGCTGTAATACGCCTCCTTGTTGTTCGGGTCCATCTCAACCAGTTTGGTGTACCATTTTTCGGCCTCGGCCAACTTTTGCAGTTTGGCATCGAGGCCCTGAGCTCCCTGCGATTCGCTGTAGTGCAGCGACGCAAGGTCGTTCACGGCAAGAGTGGCGAGAGAACCGTTGGGGTCCTGCTCCAGAACCTTCAGAAACTGATCGTTTGCGGCCTGCGCGTTCTGCTGGTTCTCCTGCGAGTCGGCGCCGGGGATGTATTGGCTCATATACGCGGTGGCGAGATATAAACGGGCCATCGTATACGTGGGCTCAAGGTTAATTGCGGTTTTGAAATGCTCGATCGCTTCAGGATACTTGGCGCTCTTGAACGCAGCAGTGCCCTTGTTCAATTCGTCACGGGACTTCAGTTTGTTACAGCTAGTCCCCAGAAGTGCGAGAAGCGCGAGACCAGTGACGGCGAAATGTTTTGCGTTCATGGGCTACTGTCCTGCCTCCATTTTCGGCGTCATCAAACCAACCTTGTCGATCCCGGCGCCGCGTGCGATATCGATCGCTTGCGCAACATACCGGAATTCCAGGTCGGGATCGCCCTTCACGAAAACCACCTTCTCCGCGCGCGTCTTAAAGATCTCCATCAACCGGTTGCCTAGCCGGTTCACATCGGTTTGTTCGGTGTTGATCATCATCGACTTGTCCTTGTCGATAATAATCACCACGGTACGATCCTGACCGGGAGGAGGCGGCGGCGCATTTGGAGGAGGAGGTTGAGGAACAAGGGTATCCAACCCCATTTGATCGAGCGGAGTGATCACCATGAAGATGATCAGCAGCACGAGCAAGACATCAATGAGAGGAGTCACATTGATATTTGCCTGCGCGCCTTTTCCACTACCCATTGCCATTGCCATACGCTAATTACTCCTTACCAAAATCATCAATAAAATTTCTTGCGGCCCCGCGGCAGCTATTTCTAGTCCCCGCCTGCTGGTGGCGTTGCGGGTTTGTTCTTGTCTTCCTGCTTTTCAGTCAACAGTCCGAGCTGGTCGACGCCCGCCGTACGCAGGTTGTCGATCACTTCCACAACGCGCTTGTACATCGCGCGCGAATCGGACCGGAGATAAACCGTCTTGTCGAGTTTGTTGGTCAGCAGATCCTTCACCTTGGCCGGCATATCTTCAGGCAACATGGGTGTGGTGCCGAGATAGGTCTTGCCATCGCGGCTGACCGCGATCAGAATTGCGTCTTCTTTGTCGGCCCCCTGCATCTTAATCGGATTCACCGTCTTCACCATATCCACGCTGATGCCTTTCGAAAGCATGGGAGTGATGACGATGAAGATGATCAACAGTACGAGCATCACGTCCACCATGGGGGTGACGTTAATCTCGGAGACGGGCGGCGCTGCAGTTTGCTTTTTCATGGTTTTCTACTCCATTCCTGGGATTCGGAGCGATCCGCATCAGCGAACCGCCCCGCCCAATTCAACTCGCAAAGATCCTGACTTACTTCTTAGCCGCGCGCTGCGTCCGCTTGAGGAAATAGTCGATCAACTCGGAGCTCGAGTTGCCCATTTCAACGTCGAACGCTTCCAGACGAGCAGTAAAGAAGTTGTACATCCAGACGGCCGGGATCGCAACGAACAGGCCGACGGCGGTGGTGAGCAGCGCTTCCGAAATACCGGCGGAAACGGCGCCCAGACCGGCCGATTTCTCGGTGGCGATACCGCGGAACGCATTGATGATACCGATAACCGTGCCAAGCAGTCCGACGAACGGCGCCGTGGAACCGATGGTGGCGAGACTGCTGATACCGCGCTTCAATTCCGCGTGTACGATGGCTTCGGAACGATCCAGGGCGCGCTTGGAAGCTTCAATCTCATCACCCGAGATCTCGCTCGACGCCTGATGCGCGTTAAATTCCTGCAAACCGGCGACAACCACTTTCGCGAGATGGCTCTTGCGGTACTTGTCGGCGATTTTGATCGCTTCCTCGAGCTTGCCCTCGCGCAACGCCCCGGCTACAGCGGGAGCGAATTGACGCGACTGCTTGCGGGCCGCATTGAAAGCGAGAACACGGTCAATCATGACTCCGATAGACCATGCCGACATGATGAAGAGCACGCTAACGATGCCCTTGCCCATGAGGGTCATATTGCCCCACATTCGGAGCGGATCAAAACTAATGGCGGACGAACTTTCTTGCAGCATCAAAAGCGCCCATACCTGAACTTGAAGAAACATTCTGTTAATCTCCTGCGAGTTGAATTAGGTTAATTTTCGTTCGAACAAAATCAGTCAAACCTGCGTCTTCCCTAATAGTGAGCCGAACTTCACCACAGTCGCGCTACTGGCTGAGCGTAAAGTTCACATCGATGGTGGTTACTACTTCCACCGGTTCGTTATTTAAGAGGGTCGGCTGATAGACCCATTGACGGACAGCTTCCTGAGCCGACGGGACCAGCAGCGGGTGACCGCTCACCAGTGTCAGATTCTGAATCGTGCCGTCCTTACCGATTACCGCGTTGAATCGGACAGTACCCTGCACGCGAGCTTGTTTGGCCAGTGGCGGGTAAGCAGGCTTGGGTTGCCGGATCAGCTTGGCGGCCTGAACGTTGCCACCGACCCGGATGGACTTCGGAGTGACGGGCTTCGGAGCTTCTTTAACGGGCGGCGGGGGCGGAGCGGCCGAAGGCATGGCTCCGATAATTCCGCCAAGCACTCCACCAGCAGCTCCTCCGGGGACGCCACCGGGGACGCCACCAACCACGCCGGCGTTAGCCGACATCGGGGGCATTTCTTCTTCCTTGATATTCGCGATTTCTTTCGGGATCTGTTTCGGCGCCATCAGCTTTCCAGCGTCAAACTGCCGGGGCACCTGCTTGATGATCTTGACGGGAGCGGCCGCTGGAGGAGGAGGAGGGGGAGGCGGCGGCGGGGGGGCCACCAGGAAACTAGTGAGCTGTGTTTTCGGCAAGCTATCCGTGAAGATCAAGGGTATCAGGATCGCCACGATGATCAATCCCGTCTGAACGAGAAAGGAGATCAACACCGAAGTACTCTTTCGAGTCTTGTTTCCACCTTCGATAAACGTCTGTTCAAACATAACCGCTACTCCTTTTCCCTGCCGCGGATTCTGCCGGAATCCGGCGGCTGAAGTTTATTATTTCATTGGCGCCGGCGAACCGCCCCAGCCGCCACGGCGGGCGAAGCGCCCTTCCGCCGTTCTACAAAATCCTGCCAGAATACCAGAATCGGGCTGGCCACAAATATCGACGAGTAGGTTCCGACAAAGATACCAAAAACCAGGGCAAATGCAAATCCCCTTAATACCGGACCGCCAAAGAGCAAAAGCGACAAGGCTGTAAGGAAGGTCAAGCCCGATGTCAGAATCGTCCGGCTCAACGTTTGGTTCACGCTGATATTGATCAGAGTATCCAGTTTCTCCCGCCGCATCAACTTCAAGTTTTCCCGTATGCGATCGAAGACAACAATAGTATCATTCATCGAGTAGCCGACGAGAGTCAAAAGTGCGGCAACCACGGTAAGCGAAATCTCGAGATTGAAGAGGGAGAAAAGGCCGATAGTGATGATGGTGTCGTGAAACACAGCAACCACCGCGGCCACGCCGTAGATCCACTCGAAACGGAACGCGATGTAGACCAGCATTCCGGCAAGCGCGGACAAGATCACATAGAGAGCCTGCCGCCGCAAATCCGCACCGATTTTGGCGCCCACCAGATCGACCCCGCGGATAGTGAACGGCCCGATAAAGCATTCCTGTTTTAACGTCTGTACAACCGCTGGAGTAACACCGGGGACGGAGGCAAGCTCATCGACCGAGTGCAACAGACCGGAGCGCGGCGGAGTGTCTCGAAATTTCGTGATCGCCTTGGCCAAGTCCTGCAATTGGACTTCACTGAGAGCAACCCCGTTGCGGGTCAGCGGGTCGCGCAGACGTTCGGCGAGCGCTCCCGAGCCGGCGTTATTCAGGTCCAACTTCGAGGGATCCGCGGCGCCGAACGATTTGTATAAAGCACCCACGATAATAGCCCGCGTACCTGCCAGTGCCTTCTCATCGGTCACGTCAGTGCCGATGATGAACTCGCTCGTCTCCTTGGATTCGACCACCTCAGGGGTTCCGCCGAGTTGAGGAATCGTCAACGCGGCACGAACCTTGTCGGCATGAGGCTGGTTTAGAAACTTCACGTACACGAGCGCGCCGCCTTTGAAGTCAATTCCGTATTTAGGTCCGCCCTTGACGATCAAACTGCCTAACCCCAATACCGTCAAAACCAGAGAGGCGCCAATGAAGGGCCACTTCTTGCCGAGGAAATCAAAATTCGTTTGCTTAAAAAGTTCCATGAATCCGATCGAGCCGGCATATCCACCTACGAGGGTTAGACACCGGCAAGTACCAAACAGTTCCCATAGGGGGTCTGAAAGAAGCTATCACAAAACGGTTCAAAAACTCAAACCGCTCAAACATTTGGAGCATTTGCCACCCATCAAAAGTGGCAAGGCCGGCAAAAAAAACGGCGACTCAAATACTCAGTACGGGCTGACGTTTTCCCATCAGCTCCCAGTCGAAAATGAACTTTGACACAAAAATCGCCGTGAATACATTTGCCAACAGACCGATCACCAGAGTGACAGCGAAGCCCTTCACCGGGCCGGTCCCAAAAAGGAATAAGAACGCGCAGGAAACGACAGTGGTGACGTGCGTATCAATAATGGTTAGGAACGCCTTGCTAAACCCAGCGTCCACCGCCGCGATCACCGCCTTGCCGGAACGCAACTCCTCTCGAATACGCTCAAAAATCAGCACGTTGGAATCGACCGCCATACCAATTGTCAGAATGACACCGGCAATGCCCGGCAACGTCAGCACGCCACCGGCGTAGCTGAGCACCGCCAGGAGAATAAGGGCGTTCAGAATCAAAGCGAGAGTAGCATTGACGCCGCTGCGCCGGTAATAAACCAACATGCACAGAACAACGGCCGCGATACCGACCAAGCCAGCCACTAGGCCCGCATGGATGGAATCGGCGCCAAGCGACGGCCCGACGGTCCGCTCTTCGATATAAGTCAGGCTGGCCGGCAACGAACCCGCTCGAAGAACCAGCGACAAATCGGATGCCTCCTGCTGGCTGGCCAGACCCATGATGCGGCCGGAGTCGCTGATCTTCGCGTTGATTGTCGGAGCGCTCCGCCATTGACCATCAAGGACGATCGCCAGCCGGTTGCCGATATTCGCTCCGGTGAAGGCTTCAAACTTCTTGGCGGCGTCCTGGGTGAGCACGAAATTCGTTTCCCACCGGCCCATCTCGCCTTGAACAGCTTTTGCGTCGCGCAGGTCGCCGCCGCGGACCACAGGTGCCCGGGAAACTAACAGCCAACCGGTATTTGCTTCGGAAGTGCCCTGCCCTCTGATGAGCTTGGTGTTTAGCGGCAGTACTCCGCCGTGCTTCACGCGGGCTTCTTCTTCCGACGCAAACGGACCGTCTTTCACTTCATAGAGCTCGAGGACCGCCGCGGTGGACAACAGATTCTTGATGCGACCGGGATCGTCAACACCCGGCAACTCGACGAGAATCTCCGCCGCCTCGCCGGCGCGCCCGCGAGGCACTACGGTGCCTTCCTCCACACCGAGTCCATTCACGCGGCTCTCGATGGTCCGGATGCTCGTCTCGACGGTGGATTGCTTCAGATCGAGCGCCGCGGTGGGCGTCAGGGTCATCTTATAGTCGGCCGTTCCGGTGGGAGTGAGAATCCAGGAAGGAAAATGCTCGGCCACCAGGCTCCGGAACGCGCTGGTCTTCTCTACCGGCACGCCTTTGATGTGGACCTCTACTTTGTCGGCATCCTCAATTCGCGCCGGCTCGGTATTATCGACCGCGGCGAGCGGGATATTCGCCTTGCCGGCCTCTTCCTTCAACTGCTCGCCGACCTGCTGGGCAGCGGCCTTGAAGGCATCCTGCAACTGCACTTGCAGCACCAGGTGGCTACCGCCGCGGAGATCGAGTCCGAGACGAATATTTTTGTTCCAATTGTCGACCAGCTCTTGTTTCGATTTTGGCAGGCCTATGAGTCCGTATAGGCACACCAGTACAACCGCAACAATAACGATCGCTCGTATTTTTAGACTCTTTGTCATCTACTATTGCCTCTATTTTTCGGTGATCAGGGCCGCAACGGCGCTCCTAGCGACCTGCAACTTGATGTTATCCGGTTTAACTCTTAATACCAGGGTATCATCTCCCGAATTGATGGAGATGACGGTCCCGATGATGCCGCCCGACGTTTGCACGATGTTCCCGCTCTGCAGACCTTCAAGCATCTGCTTCATCTGCTTTTTCTGACGCTGCATCGGCATGAACAGCAGGAAATAGAAAATACCGAAAATCAGGATGATGGGCAGAAAGCCGAGCAACTGGCTCGACTGACCTTGGAGGATAAGCAGGTTGAGGGGCACAAACGTCACATTCAGGATTCAGACATAGAAACAGCTCTCGCGGCGTTCAGATAGCGAGGAAATGTCCCAAGCAGAATAGACTGCCTCATTTCACGCATAATGTCAAGGTAGCGCTGAAGGTTGTGGATGGTGGCGAGCGTCGAATAGAGGATCTCCTCCGCTTGGAACAGGTGCCGCAAGTAGGCCCGTGAGAAGTTTCGGCAGGTGTAGCAGGGGCACCTGGCGTCGATGGGACCGGCATCTTCCTTGTATTGGGCGTGCTTGATGATCACGCGGCCGTTGGACGTGAACAGATATCCGTTGCGCGCATTTCGTGACGGCAACACGCAGTCCATCATATCGACTCCTCGCGCGACGTACTCGGGTAACTCTTCGGGCATTCCCACTCCCATGACGTAGCGAGGACGATCTCCCGGAAGTAACGGCGCACAGAGTTCGGCCATCTGGAGGCTCAGTTCGCGAGGCTCACCCACTGAAAGACCACCGATAGCGTAACCAGGAGCATCAAGCGGTAGAAGTTCCTCGACGCAGCGCTTGCGGAGGTCTTCGTACATGGAGCCTTGGACGATCGGGAAAAGCGCGTTCTCTGTTTCGATTTTGCGGTACTGCGCGAATGCCGATTGGGCCCAGCGAATGGTGCGCTGTATGGAGAGCTCGGCTTCGCGATGCGTAGCGGGGTAGGCGAGGCACTCGTCGAGCACCATCATGATGTCGCTGCCAAGAGCGATCTGGATATCGACGGTGGATTCGGGCGTGAACATGTGCGGATCGCCGTTGAGATGTGAGTTGAAGAGCACTCCTTCTTCGGTGACCTTGCGGAGCGCACCGAGGGAAAAGACCTGGAACCCTCCGGAATCGGTAAGGATCGCGCGAGGCCACGACATAAATTTGTGGAGACCGCCGAGCCGCCGGATGGTTTCGTGTCCTGGCCGCAGGAAGAGGTGATAAGTGTTCGAAAGGATGATTTTCGCGTCCAACGCATCAGCAAGATCGCGAGGCATAACGCCCTTGACGGTGGCCTGTGTGCCAACCGGCATGAAGACCGGCGTTTCGATAATACCGTGTGAAGTATGAACAAGGCCGGCGCGGGCTCCGGTGATTGGGCATTCGGCTTGGAGCTGGAAAAACATGAGAAGAAAGTGATGACGGGAACACTTACATTATGGGCCACGAATGAACATGGATAAACACGAATATGAAGATCAAGTAATTCGGGATGTAATCGGATCTGCTATGGAGGTTTCGAATACTCTTGGTGCGGGATTTCTTGAGAAGGTTTATGAGCGTGCTTTGGTCCGCGAGTTGCGCATGCGTGATTTAACGTAGAATCCCAGTTGCGATGTTCCGTCATGTACAAGGGTTGCTCCGTCGGCGACTACTGCGCGGATTTGATGGTGGCGGATACCTTGATTGTCGAACTAAAATGCATCGACAGCCTTGCGAATGAGCACCTCGCGCAATGCATCAATTACTTGAAAATTTCCGGCAAGCGAGTGGGGCTGTTACTCAACTTCCAACACCCTAAGCTTGAGTGGAAGCGCGTGGTTCATGGATTTTGATTCATGTTAATTTCGTGTTCATTCGTGGCCAATATGCTATACTGACTTTTCATGCACGCCCTGCATCATCACCATTTCATGCATCGGGCCGTGCTCTAGGTACTCACCAGCGCATTTGAGCAACAGCGGCCCGCAGGTTTCACCTGGCGGGCTTTTTTATTGGACACTATGGATCTTGACTTCAAAAAGATGGATGGCTTGATCACTGCGGTGATTCAGGACAATACGACCGGCCGCGTTTTGATGGTCGGCTACATGAACGAAGAAGCTTTTCGAAAAACCGTCGAGACCGGCTTTGCCACGTTTTTCAGCCGGTCGCGAAATAAGCTTTGGCTAAAGGGCGAGTCTTCGGGCCATCGGCTTGTGGTGAAAGATATTGCCACCGATTGCGATTCGGATGCTCTGTTGGTGAAGGTCGACGCCGTGGGACCGGGCGTCTGCCATAACGGGTATCAAAGCTGTTTCTACCGCTCTCTTCAGGACGGCCGGTGGACCGAAACGGAAAACCCTACATTCGATCCTAGCGCGGTGTACGGAGGCTAGATGAAGCTGAAACTTGGGATTCCTAAGGGCAGTCTGGAAAACGCGACTATCGATTTGTTCCGCCGCGCCGGCTTCAATATCGCCACCAGCAGCCGCTCCTATTTTCCGTCCATCGACGATCCGGAGATCGAGTGCATGTTGATTCGCGCTCAGGAGATGGCTCGCTATGTCGAAGACGGAATTCTTGATGCTGGACTCACGGGCCGCGATTGGGTGGAAGAGAATGGCTCGGACGTTGTGAATATCTGCGACTTGGTTTATGCCAAACAAAGCTTCGGCAAAGTTCGCTGGGTGTTGGCAGTGCCGGAATCGTCAGCGTTCCAGAGCGTGAAGGATTTGGAAGGCAAGATTATTGCTACAGAGTTGGTCGAAACCACAAAGCGATATCTGGCCAAGAACGGCGTGAAAGCGAAAGTCGAGTTTAGTTGGGGCGCTACGGAAGTGAAACCTCCGGAACTGGCCGACGCGATTGTGGAAGTGACGGAAACCGGGTCTTCGCTGCGGGCGAATAAACTGCGCATCGTGGAGACAATTCTTGAATCGAATACTCAGCTCATCGCGAACAAAGTTTCTTCGAGTGATGAGTGGAAGAGCAAAAAACTGAGCGATATCAAAATGCTCCTCGAGGGCGCGATGAATGCACTGGGTAAAGTTGGGCTGATGATGAATGTGCGGAAGGCCGACCTGGCCGGCGTGCTGAGTACTCTGCCGGCGCTTAAGAACCCCACGATTTCACATCTGAGCGACGAGGAATGGCTCGCCGTCAATACGATTCTCGATGAAACCACCGTTCGCAATATTATTCCGCGTCTGAAAGAAGCTGGCGCGCAAGGCATCGTCGAATACCCGTTGAACAAGATTGTGATGTAAGCGGATGATCAGAATTATTGAGTCAACTCAAGTGAGACGGATGCTCGCTCGCAAAGCCGCTCGATTTGCCGATGCTGAAGAAGTGGTGCGTCCGATTCTCGATGCGGTGAGGACGCGGGGAGATAAGGCGCTACTTGAGTATGCCCGGAAATTCGACCAACTGGATCGCCCTTCGGTGGTGGTGAAACCCGCGGAGTTGTTGGCCGCCGAGAAGACTTTGGCTCCGAAGTTCCGAGCGGCGGTGAGAACAGCTTCGAAAAACATTCGGGCGTTTGCGAAACTGCAATTGCCTGTTGCGAAACAAGCGATGATCGCACCGGGAGTTCGCGTTGGCCAGATTGTCCGGCCTCTCGATACGGTGGCGGCGTACATTCCTTCCGGGCGATACCCACTGCCCTCGACCCTCATGATGACAGTGATTCCGGCGCAGGTAGCGGGCGTCCAATCGATTTGCGCCGCGACTCCCCGGCCGGTTGCGGAGGTCTTCGGCACTGCGTCGCTTCTGAAAGTAGATCGCGTACTTCTAATGGGCGGCGCGCATGCGATTGCGGCGTTTGCTTTTGGAACGCGCACGGTTCCTCGGGCCGATCGGATTGTTGGCCCGGGAAACATTTATGTCGCGGCGGCGAAGAAGCTCCTAGCCGGCGAGGTGGGCATCGATTTTGTCGCCGGACCAACGGAGATTCTGATGATTGCCGACGAAGGCAATCCGGCATGGATCGCGGCGGATATGTTGGCCCAGGCGGAGCACGATGTCGAAGCGTCGGCCATTCTTTTGACCCGTTCAAAAAAACTCGCGCAAGCTGTAGCCAAGGAAGTCGAGTCGCAATTGGCTTCGCTTCCGACCGCCGCTGTTGCACGCAAAGCAATCGACAAAAACAGCGCCATTATTCTTGTCGGCTCGATGGATGAGGCAATCGAAATCAGCAATCGCTTCGCGCCCGAACATCTCAGCATTCCGAATTCGAGTTTGCTCACGAAGATTCGCCACGCGGGAAGTATTTTCATTGGACACACCAGTCCGGAGGCGGCGGGAGACTACGCTTCGGGTCCGAACCACGTCCTTCCCACTACAGGAGCGGCCCGGGTGCGCGGTGGGCTTTCCGCAGCCGACTTCGTAAAGGTGATTTCGACTCAGGAACTGAGCGCGCAGGCGCTGCAGAATCTCGCTCCTGCTATCACGACACTCGCGAGGGCCGAAGGGCTCGAAGCACACGCTCGCAGTGTGGAGGTCCGCATCAATGGCTAGGCGGCTCCGGCCTCGAGAGGCGATTCTAAAAATGACGCCATACTCACCGCCCACTGGCGCGCGCGAAGGAAAGCTGCGTCTCGACTTCAACGAAAACACAATCGGGTGCTCGCCGCGTGTGGCGCAATTTTTGAAAGACCGCATTGAAACGAACCGCTTGGCGACGTACCCGGAATATGTGGAGGCTCGTCAGGAACTGGCTGCGTTTTTTCGCGTGGATGACGATCAGATGTTGCTGTCGAACGGCACCGACGAAGCGATCCAGGTGCTCATCAATACATACGTCGAAGACGAAGACGACGTCATCGTTCTGCATCCCTCGTATGCGATGTACCGCTTCTATTCGGAGGTTGCCGGCGCCTCGATTCGCGAGATTGAATATCGCCTCGGCTCTCTGAAGTTCCCCATCGACGAGCTGCTCTTGTCGATCCAGCCGACTACGAAGGCGATTCTGATTTCGAACCCCAATAACCCAACAGGCGCCACCGTCGCAATCGAAGGAATCGAGAAAATTCTGAAACGGGCTCCTGGCTCGGCGGTCCTGATCGACGAAGCATATTACGAGTTTTGCGGCATCAGCGCGCTGCGCTATATCCACGAGTATCCAAACCTGTTTGTGAGCCGCACTTTTTCGAAGGTCTATGGCATGGCCGGCATGCGCGTCGGCATGCTTTTTTCGCAATCGGGGAACATCGAGTATCTGCACAAATCGCAATCTCCTTACAGCGTGAACATGCTCGGCGCCCTGGCCGCTCGTGCTGCGATTCAGGACGGCGACTACGTGACGAAATACGTCACCGAAGTGCTGGCGGCGCGTGAACTGACCTATGTGGGCCTGGAGAAATTGAATATTCCGTATTGGGATAGCCAGGGAAATTTCGTGTTGATGAAGTTGGACGATCGTGCAGCCGAGATTTGCGGCAAGCTGCGCGAGGCCGGCATCCTGCTGCGCAATCGCAGTCACGAAATTGCGGGCACAGTACGCGTGACCGTCGGAACGCGCGATCAGATGCGGCAATTTCTTGCCGAAATGGAGAAGGTTTGGTGAAGAAGAGAGACATCATCGTCTTCGACATGGACGGTGTGCTGGTCGACGTGAGCGAGAGTTATCGCGAAGCCATTCGTGCGACCGTCAGGCATTTTACCGCCAAGGAAATCACGAAGGAACTGATTCAGGATTACAAGAACTCCGGCGGTTGGAACAACGACTGGGCGCTCTCACAAAAGATCATCGTCGATCTGGGTTTTGGCGTGGAATATCACGCCGTGGTGGATTATTTCCAGTCGATTTTCTTTGGCGCCAGTGGGACGGATGGATTCATCGGCCGTGAGAAATGGATTGCGCAGGATGGGTGGTTCGAGCGGCTAGCCGTGAACTACGACTTCGCGATTTTCACCGGCCGGCAGCGCGCCGAGGCGGACGTGACGCTGCGCAGATTTGCAAAAGAGATCGCGTTCAAAATGATCGTCGCCGATGATGACGTCGCCAATCCGAAGCCATCGCCGGACGGATTGCGAATGATCGCGGCGAGATATCCCGAACGGAAACTCTGGTACATCGGGGACACCGTGGACGATGCGCGAAGCGGCTTGGCGGCCAAGGTGCCGTTCATCGGAATTGCCGACAACAAGAATCCCCGGCACTCGGAATTGGTGGCTCTGTTGAAAAAAGAAGGAGCGATCGCGGTGCTGGAGAATATCAATCAGTTGGAGACCGTACTGTGAGAACCGCGACGATCGAACGGAACACGAAAGAAACGCAGATCAGCGGCACTCTCGAGATCGACGGCCAGGGCCTTTACGAAATCTCGACCGGGATTCGCTTTTTCGATCACATGCTGGAGTTGTTCACCAAGCACGGCGCCTTCGACCTGAAGATCGACGCGAAGGGCGATCTCGACGTCGATCAGCACCACACCGTCGAAGACGTTGGGATTGTGCTCGGCCAGTTGTTCACGAAAGCGCTCGGCGACCGGAAGGGCATCAATCGCGCCGGCTACTTTGTGCTGCCTATGGATGAAACTCTGGCCTTGGCCGCTGTGGATCTTGGCGGGCGTTCGGCACTTGTGTACAAAGACCTCGTTCGAGTGCGGCTGGTCGGCGATCTGCAAGCGGAATTGGTGGAGGATTTTTTTGGCGGCTTCGTCCAGCACTCGGCGGCGAATGTCCATTTGAAGGTGATGTACGGCCGGTCGAATCATCACAAGATCGAGGCTATTTTCAAATGCTTTGCGCGGTCGATGCGCTATGCGTGCTCGGTGGATGAACGGCTCAAAGACCAACTGCCGTCGACCAAGGGATTGTTATGATCGCGATTTTCGATTACGGCGCTGGCAATCTGCGCTCGGTGCAGAACACTCTCGACGAGACTGGTGCAACTTATGAATTAGTACGCGAGGCGGACGGACTGCGGCGCGCGTCGAAAATCATTCTTCCCGGCGTTGGGCATTTTGGCCAGATTATGCGTGCCTTGGATGCGCTCGGGGTGCGGGATGTGTTCAAAGAGCGGATCAAGGCAGGCGTGCCGTTTTTAGGAATCTGTCTGGGTTTGCAGGCGCTTTTTGAACGCAGCGAAGAAGCTCCGGATGAGAAGGGTCTCGCTATATTTCCGGGGTCGGTGGCTCGATTTCCGCAGGATGCCCGCGTGCCTCATATGGGTTGGAACACGCTGCATCGCGTGAAGCCGTCCCGGTTACTGAAAGATATTGAGGAGCACCCGTATGTATATTTTGCTCATAGTTATTATGTTCCGGTCACGCCTCAGGCCGCCGCTACTTGTACGTATCTGAACCCGTATACAGCGGTGCTCGAGCAGGATAACGTCTGCGGAGTGCAGTTTCATCCCGAAAAATCCGGTCCGGTGGGATTGAAAATCGTCGAAAATTTTTGCCGCGAATGAAAGCTGATGAACGCTAATAAAAACAAATGCTAGCCAAGAGAATCATTCCTTGTTTGGATGTTACCGCGGGACGCGTGGTTAAGGGCGTCAATTTTGTGAACCTTCGCGACGCCGGCGATCCTGTTGAGTTGGCCGATCGCTACAATCTTCAGGGCGCGGATGAATTAGTGTTCTTAGACATTACGGCTTCTAGCGACGCTCGCGACATTATGGCCGATGTGGTTGCCCGCACGGCTCGCAAAGTATTTATTCCTTTGACAGTGGGTGGTGGCATCCGGTCCGTAGCGGATGCCCGCAGGATTCTGATGTCGGGCGCGGATAAAGTGAGCGTGAACACTGCCGCTGTCCGGCGGCCTGAGTTGCTTACCGAATTGAGCAATGAGTTTGGCGCTCAGGCGGTGGTGTTGGCTATTGATGCTCGTCGAAAAGGGCCGGACAGGTGGCATGTTTACACTCGTGGCGGCCGTGACGATGAGGGATTTGATGCCGTTGAATGGGCTGCCCGCGGCGAGCGCTTGGGTGCGGGTGAAATTCTTCTTACTTCGATGGATACCGATGGCGTCCAGACTGGATTTGATTGCCCTTTGACTCGTGCCGTTTCCCGGGCTACGCATATTCCGGTGATCGCTTCGGGCGGCGCGGGCAGGCCCGAGGATTTCTATAACGTGCTTACGGCAGGCGAGGCGGATGCTGCTTTGGCGGCGTCCGTTTTCCACTATGGGACTCATACCGTCGACTACTTGAAAGAGTATCTGGATAAGCATGGCATCCCAACAAGGAGAGTGGCTTCTTGATCGTTCCTTGTATCGATTTGATGGACGGCAAAGTTGTGCAGCTCGTGCAAGGCCGCGACAAGGCGCTTGAGGGAGGCACTCCAGCGGAGATGCTGGCCAGGTTTGCGGGGTTTCCGGAGATCCAGGTGATCGATCTGGATGCGGCTATCGGCAGCGGCTCAAATACGGAGTTGGTTGAGTTCCTTGCGAAGCGCGCAGTGACTCGTGTTGGCGGTGGTGTACGGTCCGCAGCGAAGGCGCGCGCCCTGGTCGATCTGGGCGTGAAGAAAGTGATCGTGGGGACGGCGGCGTTCGGTGCCGCGGGTGTCAACAAACCGTTTTTGGAAGAACTCGGACGTGCGGTCGACAGCTCGCAAATTCTCATCGCGCTGGACTCCAAAGGCGGCAAGATCGTAGTGAAAGGCTGGCGTGAGGCAACGAACTTCACCGCCGAAGAAGTGATCCAGGAACTTGAGCCTTACTGTGGCGGATTTCTTTGCACGTATGTCGACAAAGAGGGAATGATGCAGGGTACGGACCTCGGATGGTTCGGCCGGCTGCGCGCGGCAACATCGCATGAAATCACGGCGGCCGGCGGCATCACAACCATTGAGGATATCGCCGCGCTCGATGCGCTCAACATCGACGCGGCTGTGGGAATGGCGATCTACACTGGGCTGTTGAACCTGGACGAACTGGCGAAGCTTTAACACGCGTCCGCAAGCCGATCGCTTCAGTATTAACTTCCCGCTTACTTATATGCAATGAGC
>Ga0105240_10000724_pt1 | contig 60274 bp, 47 predicted proteins | sample KBSC54metaG_FD_80426 | JGI IMG/M metagenome (GOLD analysis project Ga0105240, IMG submission 80426) | Corn rhizosphere microbial communities from Kellogg Biological Station, Michigan, USA - KBS C5-4 metaG | ecosystem: Host-associated > Plants > Roots > Rhizosphere > Soil | place: Michigan, USA... | reverse complement strand
TGAAGATGAGCGATTCGCTTTTCTCCGCGTAATACGGCACCGGCGGAATTCTGTATAACCAGATCAGTAAAGGCGGAACGAACCAGTTCCACGGCGCCGCATACGATTACTTTAAAAACACCGCACTGAATGCCACTCCGTTTGGGTTTAACGGCGTCGCCGGTAGAAATGCCCCCATACACTTCAACGATTTCGGCGGCAACTTTGGCGGCCCGATCATCCGGAATAAGATTTTCGCCTTCTTCGCGATGGAAAACATTGTGAGCCACAGCACCGGAGCGGTGGCCTTTATCTCGGTCCCGACCCTCCCCATGCGCGCGGGCGATTTCAGCGGCCTCGCTCCCATTTACAACCCGACCACGCAGACGGTCGATCCCGCGAGCGGGGTCGTAACCCGCCAGCCATTCGCCAATAACCAGATTCCGTCGTCTCTGTTCGATACGGTAGCCAAAAACATCCAGTCGTACTTTCCCGCGCCAAACCGGACCGGAAACGTGGCAAACGGCGTCACGACCAACAACTACTCGTACCAACTGCCCTCAAGCGCCCCGAAACGAAAGTACTTCGGACGCTTCGATGCCGACGTGACCAGTAACAACCGAATCACGGGCTCGGCATCGTGGAATGACGGACCCAGTATTGGCGTGGGTCCTGTGTGCCCGCTGAACTGCACCAACTCGGACATCTTCAACACCACGAATCAGCTCTCCGACTATTGGACGATCACGCCGCACATGATCAACGAGGCACGGATCGGGTTCATGGGGGAATACGATCTGATCACGCCCGATACTCTCGGCCTTGGCTACCCGGCCAAGCTGGGCCTGGCAATTGGCAAAGCGGATGTTTTCCCGGCTATCAGCATTACGAACATATACGGCCTTGGACCAGGCTCGCCGAGCTTTGCCAATTACAAAGAGAACAACATCGACATCTCGGATCAGGTGACGCTCATCAAGGGCCGTCACATTCTCCACTTCGGCGGCGAGGTGCTTATCTTCCGCGCCGATTCCACAGCATGGGGTAATACGAACAGCGCGAACCTTGGCTTCACAGGCGTCTACACGGCAGGGAGCAACACGGGATCGCTGGCATCGACATCCGGCGTGGCGTACGGGGATTTTCTGCTGGGGTATGCCAAATCGTGGTCCGCTTCTGTTTCGCCGGAATATGGCGGCAGGCTCAAGAATCCCGGGGTCTTCGTGCAGGATGATTTCAAACTGAGTCCGAAGCTCACGCTGAATCTCGGGCTGCGGTGGGAGGGCAACACCGGTTGGTCTGAAATCCATGGAAACGAGCGAGGGTTCGATCCCAACATTGTGAACCCCGCCACCAACACTCCCGGCGCCATGTGGTACGCGGCCAACGCTACCAATGGCAGGACGAGCCTGCAAAAGGGCGTGTGGAATACCTGGATGCCGAGATTTGGTTTCGCATATCAATTGGGGAATAAGACGACCGTCCGCGGCGGCTTCGGCCTGTACACTTACCCCTGGAACGTGGACACATACGGCGGGGGCCTGGGCAGCGCCTACAGCACCAGCGGCAACCAGACGGATTCCACCAATAACGCGCAACCGGTGGTTTTGCTCTCTTCCGACGGGAACACAAATTATCAGGGAGCGAAAGGCTCTTCGATCAACGCCCTTTACCGGAACGCCCCCACAACGGCGCAGGCGTACAACGGGCAAAACGTCGGCTTCGTGCAGTACACGTCGCCGGTACCGATTCTGAAGTCGTGGAACCTGACGGTTCAGCGGCAGGTGAGCAACAGCATGGTGGCCGAAGTCGCGTATATCGGAAGCCATGGGTCGCACCTCGCCTTTATTACAGATCTCAATCAGGTTCCGGAGAATCTGCTGGCTCCGAACGATTCGGGCTCCCGGCGGTATCCTCAGTTCCAAAGCATCACGGGATACACAACGGAGGGCTTTTCGAGCTACCACGCGTTCCAGACGCAGATTACCCGACGCCTGAGAAACGGGCTGATGTTCAATTTCAATTACACGTGGTCGCACATGCTGGACAATCAGGATTCCTCGGGCTGGGGAAGTATGCAGGGCGCCACTCCCTATCAGCGCGCCTATAATCCATTGGCGAACTACGGTCCGTCGAACTTCGACGTCCGGCAGATGTTCAAGGGACATGTCTCTTACGACCTTCCCTTTGGCCAGGGCCGCAGGTTTGTAAACACCAGCAAGCTTCTTGACGGGGCCATCGGCGGCTGGCAACTGTTTGGGGATTTTATTTCCCAATCAGGCAGCCCGTTTACGCCGACCATGGCTACGAATAACAGCTACGCGCTCTCCTCGAACTCCTCCTGGTATCCCAACGTGGTGGGAGATCCGAGGGCGGTAAGCGGCGGTCAGAACATCAATTCATGGTTCAACGTCAATGCATTTGCCGCTCCCACTCCGGGTACGTTCGGGAATATGGGGCGGAACAGCGTAATTGGACCCGGATTGAACGCGGTAAACGCTTCGCTTCATAAGATCTTCAGCATTACCGAACGGGTAAAGCTGGATTTCAGCGCGAATGCCACCAATCTGCTGAACCACCCTTCGTTCGCCCTCCCCGATAAGTTGATCGGGGCCGGTCATTTTGGACAGATCACCGGGACCAGTGTGGGCTCTCGCCAAATGGAGCTGATCGCTAAAGTCCGGTTCTGAAATACGCCGGATTTTGAAGATACAGCCGTGCAGAGCTGACCAGGCTCTGCACGGCTGTTTTTCTTTTTATGAAAGTACGTTTTCCGGTTCTATGATATAGCTTGCACGTGAGACATTCTTTGCTGAGAATCGTCTGCGTTCCCGCCCTCTCACTGGCTCTGATGGCGCAGAACGCCGGCCCATCCGAACGCATTCGGGCGCTGGAACAGCAGCTACAGAAACATCTTCAGGAACAGAAGCCGCAGTTGGCAATACCTGTGCTCCAGGAGATGGTTTCGCTCGATCCGAAGAACACAAACGCCCAGGCCAATCTTGGGGTTCTCCTCTATTTTCAGACGAAGTACGGTGAGGCGATGCCGCATCTGCGCGCTGCGCTGCAGTCGCAACCCGACCTCTGGAGAATCCAGGCGCTGCTGGGGCTGGCGGAGAAGCGGACCGGGGACCCGGTGGCCGCCCGCGGCGATTTGGAGCGCGCATTCCCGAATCTGGACGATACGAAGATTCAAATTGAGGCGGGTCTGGAACTGATCGAACTGGAGATGGCGGCCGCGCAATTCGAGAGATCTCTCTCCGTGAGCGCGAAGCTCCAGGAACTGGCCCCGCGGAACCCGCAAATTCTTTTGGCCGCGTACGAGCTTGCGCGCCGGGTGATGGATCAGAGTCTGTTGAGCATGATGGTTTCCGCTCCCGATTCGCCGGAAATGCATATGATCATGGGCGGCGAGTCTGGCCGTCAGGGGGCCCGAAGCAATGCCATCGCGCATTATCGCGAGGCGATCCGATTGAAACCAACGCTGCCCGGCGCGCACTTTGAACTGGCAGAGCAGCTAAGAACCTCTTCGGACAAGGCACTGAATACACAGGCGGAAGACGAGTACAGGCGCGCTCTGCAGCTCAATCAGTTCGATGAATTGTCCTGGCGCGAGCTAGGCGGCATTCAGGTGGCGAAGAGCGACTTCGGGGAAGCGGAAAAGGATTACAGGAAGGCTCTGGCGCTTCAGCCCAGGGACGCGGATGCAAAGACAGGTCTCGCGATTGCGCTGATTTCTCTCAATCGGACGGTAGAAGCAATTTCGCTTCTGGAAAGCGCGCTCAAGGACGATCCGACCCATACAGCCGCGCACTATCGCCTGAGTCTGCTTTACAGGCGCGCGGGACGCGCGGCGGATGCCGAACGCGAGCTGGCAGCGTTTCAACACTACCAGGCCCTGCGGGAGAAGCTGGGCAAGGTGTTCAAAGAGATGGGGCCGTCTGCCAGCCCTATGTAAGATGCGTTTAATGAGAAGCCGGATCGGGCCTTTCGTTGTAACCGGTGTGTGTCTGGCCGTCTTCGCCGTTTGTGTGATGGCTCAGCGCGCCGGGCCGGGTGCAGCCTCCATTCCCCGTATGGTGGACATCACGGCGTCGACGCGGATTCACTTCAACCATCTCGCGTCACCGGAGAAGAAGTACATCGTGGAATCGATGAGCGGAGGCGTGGCGCTGATCGATTACGATCGGGACGGCTGGCCCGACATGTACTTCACCAATGCTCCGGATGTGGAGATGCAGCTTGCCGGAAAAAAGGCTCGCGGCGCGCTGTTTCACAACAACCGCGACGGCACGTTTACGGATGTGACCGAGAAGGCAGGCGTGGGTTATCCGTGTTGGGCGAACGGCGCGGCGGTGGGCGATTACAACAACGACAGTTGGCCGGATCTAATGGTGACGTGCTTCGGCGGCGTGGTTCTCTATCGCAACAACGGCGACGGAACGTTCACCGACGCGACCCGCCAGGCAGGACTCGCGGGCGATACCCTTTGGGCAATGGGCGCGGCCTTCGGAGATTACGACGGCGACGGACGGGAAGACCTCTATATCTCGCACTACGCGGCCTTCGATCTGCACGACCTGCCCGCGTTTGGCTCGATGGTGAACTGCCAATACCACGGGATCAGGGTGCAGTGCGGACCCGCGGGATTGCCCGGATCGCCGGACGACTTGTATCGCAATAGCGGCGACGGAACGTTTCGCAATGTTTCGAAAGAGTCGGGGATTCGGGGCGCGCAGAATCTGCTGGGCCTCACGGCGGTTTGGTCAGACCTGAACGATGACGGAAAGCCCGACCTCTTCGTCGCGAATGACGGGGCCAACAATTATCTGCTGCGGAATGACGGGAACGGCCGCTTTACCGAGGTTGGTTTTCAAGCCGGCGTGGCGCTCGATGAGAACGGCAAGGCGCTGGCGAATATGGGGTTGGCGCTGGGAGATTACCTGCACACAGGGCGCTTCTCAATCGCCATCAGCCATTTCAGCGAACAGTACCTGCAGTTGTTCCGCAACGATGGCAAGCTGAGCTTCACCGACGTATCAAACATTTGCCGCGTCGCCCGGCCCACCATGTATTACGTGGGTTGGGGAGATGCCTTCTTCGACCCCGACAACGACGGATGGCCCGATCTGATTATGACGAACGGTCATGTATACCCGCAGGTAGATCAGGCAAACATCGGGGTGAAGTTCCGTCAGCCAACGCAGCTGTTTCTGAATGGGCGCGACGGGACTTTTCTGGATGCGAGCGACAAGGCAGGCGAGGCTTTGAAAACGCCGCGCGTGGGGCGGGGTCTGGTTGTCGGCGATCTGTTCAACGATGGCCTGCAGGAAGTTGTTATCGAAAATCTGGAGGGTGAGCCCGTCATCCTCCGGCCGCGGAGTGCGCCGCGCAACCACTGGATAGGTCTCGAACTTGCGGGCGCAAGGGACAAGCTGGCCCTGAACGCGAAAGTGAAGGTCACCGCCGGGGGGTTTACTCAAACAGATGAAGTGAGGAGCGGAGGGAGTTATCTGTCGCAGAACGATTTGCGGCTGCATTTCGGGCTGGGCGATGCGCGGCGTGTGGACCGGGTGGAGATCTCGTGGCCGTTCGGGTCAACCGAGAAGGTGATGAATCTGGAGGCGGATCATTCGTATTGCGTCAAAGAGGGTGCGGGTGTGGTGCCGTGCGCGAGCATTCGCGCGAACGCCGCACCCGTTGATGGTACGCGAAGATGAGGAGGCTATTTCCAAAGTAGTTCGGCATCGGATCGACGCACGTAATTCGCTTCGATCGCGGCAGCGTCTGTCAGGGGTTTCGTGGCGGCGATCTGGGCAATCACGCCCGCGACGGCCAGGGGAGCCGGTATTACCGGAAACGTCTCAAACGCAGTCCCCTGAATCGCCGGTTCAAACGGCTCGAACGCACTGCAAATCCATTCGAATTCGTATCCGGCCAGCAATTCCAGAAACCGGGAAAATCTTAGAACCTGCTCGGGGATAACGGCTTCCCCGGCCCGATTGTAGAGCGCCCCGAAGATTTCACCGCGGCGCGCATCGATGACTGTGGCCCGCAAATCGGCCGATCCAAACGCCGCCAGCGCCTCGAGGTTCGACACAGCCACGACCGGCCGGCCAAAAGTCTCCCCCAGTCCTTTCATCGCCGCGAGGCCGACGCGAACGCCGGTGAACGCGCCGGGTCCCGACGCGCCCGCGAACAAGTCAATGTCCCGCGGCGAGGCCGATTGTCTTGAAAGCAGGGCAGCGATTTGCGCGAAAATCACTCCGCTGAATCCCTTTGGCTCGTGCAGCAAGACTTCTTCCCGGACGCCGGTGGTGTCCGCGAGCGCAATGCTGCCGAATTCTCCTGTTGTGTCTACTGCCAGCGTTAGCATTTTGGGGTCTGCTTTTGAGATTTTGCCTTCGGAACGGCAACTGTTTTGCAGAAAATTTGCAACTCAGGTCACCGGGTCAGCGTGTAATTCCGGTCCAGAACGTAGACCTTGCCTAAGCCATTCATCGCAGTCAACTTTATATGAAGCGCCGCCGGAAAATCCGGCGCGATATTGGCTGGAATCGTGAACGTTCCCGATGCTCCCGTGCCCACCACCCGATAACTGCGCTCCCCCGCCGAAACCTCGCCGGTCCATTCGTACATCATGTTTTGAAGCGCCTTCGACTGCCGCTTCAATTTCACGCTGAACTGAGCGGGCTTGCTGAGAGACAACGTATCGGAGGACGGCTCCACGATCTCGAACGGCACCTTTTCCGGATTGCCCTCCACCTCCTGCAGGGCAAGCGGAGGGTCGCGCGAATCGAATTTCACGCTCTTGAGCATGGAAGCTTTGCGGCCTTCCTTCGAAATGTGGAGCACCCAGTCGTGCGACGAATCGGGCGGCGTAAAACTCAGGTTTTCGGCCTTCTCTTTGAGCTTCACTTTAGTGTGCTCGCCGCTGGCCGGGTTGAACCATTCCACATCGTATCCCTGTTTTTCCACATTCACGATTACGGGCCCGGGCTTCTCCACATAGATGACGTATTCCACACCTTCAAGCGCCAACCCCCGACCGTTTTCGATATCGAAGAACGGTTCCAGTTCCCAGTGCCTGGTGGATGCCATGAAGTCGTACCAGATCTTCATCTCATTCGCGGCTTGCTCGTTGGGAACCGTAGTGGCCGGGTATTGGCCGTTCGCGGCAGCGTGCCAGAGGCGATGACGGAAATCATCCGCATCGCGCGCGCCCGCCCCGAAATCGTTCACCGCCGGATAGGTGTAAACCTGCTGCTCGACTGCCCCAATCCGATCGTCAGCAGTGCGATACGAACGGTAGCGGAGCCATCCGTCATCCGCCAGGGGCGCCGATGTAATCTCAGCGCGACTCGATCGGGTGTGTTTATAAGGATCGAGATTCGAAAGGTAGCCGCCGATTTCTTTCAGCAGTTCCCGCCCATTGTCGTAAGATTCCCAGGCTTCCAAACCTTGCCACGTGACATCGAAAGCCGCCAACCGGGAGAGCGCATACGTGAACCACTGCTCCCGGTCCGTATGGGACGGCAGAAGCCGGTTCATTAGGGAATTGCCCCCGAAGAAAGCGATATCGACGATGATGCCGTGGTCGTTGGCATAGCGGATTTTGCTCTCAGCCGTCCGGAAAAATTCCGGGCTTTTGAAGTCAGAGGAAGCATCGTCGACCAGTGTCACGGCGAGGTGATTGAAATGTTGAGCGGCGCGTGTGTCTACCAGAGATTGCCATCGCGAGGCGTCCATTTTCGGAAAACCCGCGACAACGCCACCGGTCCACAAATGGGGCGTGAGAGTATTGCCTTCCACAAACGCGAAGTGATGCACATTCGCGGCGCGAAGCCAGCCGGCTTTCTCGTTCGGCAGGGACGTAAGATGCCCCTCCTTACCGTTAAATTCCGGCCGTGAACTGGTGAGCCGCCAATCGTATTGACCGGCTTCGGTGGGCGTGAAGCGGATCATCCATTTCGCCCCCCCATCCCACACCGCGCGAACAAGGGCTGTGTCGTGGTGCGGAGACCGAAACTCCGCCTGCAGATTCAGTTGGGCAGAGGAGTCCGCGCCCGGAACTTCGAAAGCTATATCGCAGGGCGAGTAACGCGGGACCGGTGGACAAACGTTCTGCGCCAGAGCCAGGGTTGCCGACCCGAATGCGACGAGGACGGCGAGCGTCCGTGAATACATATCAACAGTGTACGCAGAGCGCAAACATCGCATTTCCTATCGGGAAAACCGTGAATGGCAATGTCACATTGAATCCGTGGCCTGCCTTATACTTTGCTCATACGCACTTAAATCAGTTTGGGGGTACATATGAAAGGCTCCATTACAGCAGGGCTGTTGTTTCTGCTGGCCACAGGCAGCATGTTCGGTCAGCAGGTTACTGGCACTATCGTGGGCTCCGTTCTTGATGCTTCAGGATCGGCAATTCCAAACGCACCGGTGAAAGTAACAAACACCGATCGCAACGCGGTCATCCGGACTGTGACGACGAATTCCACCGGCGAATACACCGCGCCGCTGCTTCCCATCGGTACATATGAGGTTTCGGTGGAAACCAAAGGCTTTAAGAAAGCCACTCAAAAAGACATCGTTATTAACATCAATGACGTGAAGAGCGTCAATTTTTCGCTCGAGGTCGGTGATATTGCGACCGAGGTAACGGTGGAAGCAAACGGCGTTCAGGTAGAAACTCAGTCGTCGGCTTCGGGCACGGTTATCGAAGGCAAGCAGATTCGCGAACTTTCGCTCAATGCCCGCAACTATGAGCAGTTGGTTGCCCTCATGCCTGGAGTGACCTTCACGGGCACCGGCGATCAGATCTATGTGGGCACTTCGAATCCTTTGACGGGACAATCGAATGCTGTCACATTCTCGATTAACGGCGGCCGCACGGACCAAAACGCGTGGACGATTGACGGCGCGGACAACGTGGATCGCGGCGCTAATCTTACGCTGCTGACCTATCCGAGCGTGGACGCGATCGCAGAGTTCAAGGTTTTGCGCGGAACTTATACCGCGGAGAACGGTCGCAATGCCGCGGGACAGATCAACGTGGTGACGAAGAGCGGCACCTCGAAGCTGCATGGCACCGGCTATGAATTCTTCCGGAACGATGCGCTCGCCGCGAATAACTTCTTCAACAATGCGAATAAAGTAAACCTCGGGGCCGATGGCACCGCGAAAGTTCCGCCGCTGCGTTATAACAACTTCGGCTGGAATATCGGGGGCCCGGTTTATATTCCGAAAATCTACAAGCAGACCAACAAAACATTCTTCTTCTTCAATGAGGAATGGCGGCGCGTGATCACCTACACGTCGGTGCAGGGCACGGCGCCAACGGCGGATGAGAAGAAGGGTATTTTCACCGCGCCCGTATGCGTGCAGTCGACCGGTTCTACCTGCACTGCTTCTTCGACGACAATCGCGAACATCGACCCAATCGCAGCGGCTTACATCAAGGACATCTTCTCGCAGGTTCCGGATGCTCCGGCGAGCCACCTGATTAACCTGGCGCTGCGCAACGTGACAAATTTCCGGGAAGAAATCATCAAGATCGATCACACACTGAACAGCAAGTGGGCGTTATCGGGTCGCGTCACCAACGACGTGATTCCCACCATTGAGCCTCGCGGACTGTTTCAGGGCGTAGCGTTACCCAACGTTGGGACCACTTCCACCAATTCGCCGGGCAAAGGCGTTAACATTCGCGCGACCGGTACTCTGAGCCCGACCCTGATCAACGAAGCCGGATATTCGTACTCTTATGGCGCGATCGTGAGCGATCCCACCGGGCTTGATGCCTCGGTCAATTCTCCCGACATCAAAGTGAAACTACCGTACGCGGTGACGCTCGGACGCATCCCGACCATCAATTTCGGAGGCGTTTCGTCGATCACCGGCTTTGGCCCGTATCGCGATTACAACCGCAACCACAGCTGGTTCGATAACTTCACGATGATTCGCGGCAAGCAGAGCATCAAGATGGGCGTCACGCTGCATCGGTATGAGAAGTATGAAAACGCGGCGGGCAACAACGTCGGGTCATTCACGTTCGGCACCACGCCCCGCCCAACCGGAAGCGCCGCAACCACCACTATGCAGGGGTGGGCGAACTTCCTGCAGGGCAATTTCTCCTCCTTCTCGCAAGTTGCCCGCGACATTACGGCGGACATTCACGCCAACGAAGGGGAGCTTTATGTTCAGGACGACATTCGTCTGCGGAGGAACTTCACTATCAACGCGGGCGTGCGCTATTCGCTGTTCCGTCAGCCTTACGACGCCAATGGTTATCTGAATACGTTCGACCCGAAATACTACGATCCGGCGAAGGCTCCGCAGATAGACGCCGCTGGAAACCTTGTGGCGAACACCGGCGATCCTCTGAACGGCTTCATTATCGCCGGCAAGAACTCCCCCTGGGGCAACAAGATCGCGCCCGAGAAGTACCTGAACTTCGCGCCGCGTATCGGCTTCTCATGGGATCCGCGGGGCAAGGGCAACACGGCGATTCGCAGCGGTTACGGCATTGTTCATGACGTGCCCGCCATCGGTCGTTACGAAGACCCGATCACGACGAATCCGGCATCGCTACAGTCGATCACCGTACTCAATTCGTCGTTTGCCAATATCATCGGGGGAACATCGCCGGCTGTAGCACCGCCCTCCATTACGGCGATCGGGACAGATTACCAAACTCCCTACACGCAGCAGTGGAGTTTCGATATGCAGCAGTCGTTCAAAGGTAACTGGATTGTGGATGTCGGCTATTTCGGCTCGAAGGGAACTCATCTCTGGGGCGAACCCGATCTGAATGAACTGCGTCCGGGGCAGGCGGTTGCGGCGGGAATTACCGACGCAAACACCCCCCTCACCACTTCGACCGATCCGAAGGTGAATGCAATACGGCAGTATCGCGGTTATCGCGCCGTCAATGTATACGAAACCTGGTTTAATTCGAGCTACAACTCGCTGCAAACCATGGTCAAGAAGGGTCTGGCCCGCGATGGATTTATCACCGCGAGCTACACCTGGTCGAAGACGCTGACGAACGCGGGGTCTAACGCCGCGACGCCGCAAAACACTTACGACCGGACGAGCGAAAAAGGCCATTCGCCTTATGACCGCAATCATGTATTGACTGCGAGCTGGAGCTACGAATTGCCATTCTTCGCGAAGAGCAACCGGTTGCTGAAGAGCACGGTCGGCGGTTGGCAGTTCTCCGGAATCCTGTCGGTCGCATCCGGTCTGTGGTCGTTCAACCCGAGTTCGGGTTCGCTGGGTACCGACCCGGCGGGTCTGGGCATCCTGGGAGCGGGAAGCGGCGCCACGCCGCGCGTCGATTTCCTCTGCGACCCCAATGCAAATGCGCCCCATTCGTTAACGCAGTGGTTCAACACCAATTGCCTTGCGGACGTGCCGAAGGGTCAGATTCGCACCGGCAACGCGCCGCGTAACGGCATTCGCGGACCGGGTTACCAGAAGTGGGATATGTCGCTTTTCAAGAACGTCTACCTGACTGAGCGTGTTCACGCACAATTCCGTCTGGAATCGTTCAATACGTTTAACCACACCAACTGGTCGAGCATCGGCGCTTCGCTCGGGTCTTCGACTTACGGTCTGGTAACGGCTGCGCGCGACCCGCGAATCGTACAGCTTGCCTTGAAGCTTTATTACTAATTCGGGAACGAGCGTCATGACCAATCTCCCGCCGGGTTCACCGCCTGGCGGGAGATTTGTTTTTGGAAGGCGTAAATTCCTGGGATTGGCCGGGGCGATCCCGTCCCTGGGCGCTGTTGCCGAGACGCGCATTGTCTTCGGAGGCGATGTGATGCTGTGCCGTTACATCGGCGAGGTGGCGCGGCGGAAGAAAGATCCGGCATGGGCGGTTCGTGAAATAGCTCCGTTTTTAAGCGGCGCGGACATCGCGTTTGCAAACCTGGAGTCGCCATTTTCAGACAAGGGCAAGCCCGTGAATCAGGGGATGGTTTTCAAGGCGGAGCCCGACATGGTGGCAGCCCTGAAAGTGGCCGGAATTTCCATCGTTTCCACCGCCAACAACCACGCCCGTGACAGGGGCGCTTACGGCGTTGAGTTCACGCTGAAATGCCTCGCCGATAACGGAATCGCAACGGTGGGCTCCGCGGCGACAGCGGCGCTGGCCCATGCGGGAACCGTGCTGGTGCGCAATGGCGCGCGGTTCGGCTTTCTTGCGTACGCGCAGGATCAGACCAACGGGAACTGGCCCGATATCGACGAGCGAATCTGCGCCATGGATATCGCGGCGATGCGGCGCGATGTGGCGTCGATGGGTGGCCGGGCGGACATCGTGATCGTATCGATGCATGCGGGCGTGGAGTACTGGTCGAAAGTACACCTGATTCAGCAGCGATTCGCGCGCGCCGCCGTGGAGGCGGGGGCAACGCTGGTGGTGGGCCATCATCCCCATGTAGTGCAGCGTTCCGAGGTCTACGGGGCGGGAGTGATCTTTTATTCGCTGGGGAATTTCATCTTCGACCAGTTTGCGCGTAAAGAGACGCGGCGCGGCTTGCTCGCCGAAGCGATTTTCAACGGGGTGGAACTCGTGCGGGTGAACGCGATTCCGCTGGATCTGACGGGGGGAATCCCCCGGATTGCAGGGGATTCCCCCCGCATCAAATGATAGACTTGGCGGTTTGAGAACCCTGCAAATTCGGATTTTCGGGCGAATGGCTGCCACCGTCATCGCGGTCGGCGGGCTTTTGTCGCCGCAGCCTCAGCCTGAACCGCAACGGCCTTTCTTAAATCAATACTGCGTCGGCTGCCATAGCGAAAAGGTGCGGGCGGGCGGGCTTTCGCTGGAGAAAAACAATCCGCTGGCCTGGGAGAAAGTTGTTCGGAAACTGCGCGCGCGGCAGATGCCGCCTATCGGACTTCCCCGCCCTGATGACAAAACGTACGACGCTGCTGTTGCATCGTTCGAGACTACGCTCGACCGGATGGCCGCGGCGAAACCGAATCCCGGCAGGACCGACACTTTTCGCCGGTTAAATCGTACTGAGTATCGGAATTCGGTTCGCGATCTGCTGGCGGTGGACGTGGATGTTTCTTCGTTGCTGCCGAGCGACGATTCGAGCCATGGGTTCGACAATGTAACGGTTGGCGAGTTGTCCCCGACGCTGCTGGAACGCTATCTTGCCGCGGCGCGGAAGATCAGCCGCCTGGCCGCGGGAACCCCGGTGCGATCCCCTGGCGGCGATACGATCCTGTTGCCGCCGGACCTGACGCAGGAAGAACACTTCGACGAGCTTCCATTCGGCACGCGCGGCGGCACGGCAACCCGGTATACGTTCCCGCTCGACGCCGAGTACGAGATTCAACTGCGGCTCGCTCGCGATCGCAATGAACACGTGGAAGGCCTGACCGGCACGCATCAACTGGAGCTTGCGATCGACGGCGAACGCGCGCAGGTATTCACCGTGAAGCCTCCGGCGAGGGGCGAAGATCATAGCCGCGTGGATAGCGATTTGCATGTGCGCGTCGCCGTGAAGGCCGGTTCCCATGAGATTACGGCGGCGTTCCTGAAAAAGCCTTCCGCCCTGCTTGAAACGGAGCGGCAACCTTACCAGGCTCACTTCAACATGGACCGGCATCCGCGTGTTCAGCCGGCGCTTTATTCGATCTCGATTACGGGTCCGTTCGATCCAAAGGGACCAGGGGATTCGGAAAGCCGCCGCCGCATTTTCGTCTGCCACCCCGCCGGCGCTTCTGACGAAGACGCCTGCGCAAAACGGATTGTCTCCACGTTAGCTCGCAGGGCGTGGCGCCGCCCGGTGACTGACGCCGACATTCAGGCGCCACTGCGGTTTTATAAAGAGGCGCGGCAGGATTCCGGCTTCGATGCGGGCATCGGGATGGCATTGCGGGCAGTGCTGGTCAGCCCACAGTTTCTGTTCCGGATTGAGCAGGACCCGGCAAATCTGACGCCCGGAACGGCTTACAGGCTGAGCGACCTGGAACTGGCATCGCGGCTTTCGTTCTTTCTTTGGAGCAGTATTCCGGATGATGAACTACTGGAGACCGCGATCAAGAGGAAACTGAGACAGCCCGGCGTGCTTGAAAAGCAGGTTCGACGAATGCTTGCGGATACAAGATCTGAAGCTCTGGTGAATAACTTCGCCGAGCAGTGGCTTTATCTCCGAAATCTGGCTTCCGCTAATCCGGATGCGAGGGCGTTTCCGGATTTCGACGACAATTTGCGGCAGGCTTTCCGGCGCGAAACTGCGATGTTCTTCGAGAGCATCATGCGTGAAGACCGCAACGTGCTCGACCTGCTGAGCGCGAATTATAAATTCGTGAATGAGCGACTGGCCAGGCATTACGGAATTCCGAATGTGTATGGCAGCCGGTTCCGGCGCGTTACGTTCGGGCCTGAGGATCATCGCGGCGGGCTGTTGAGCCAGGGTAGTATTTTGACGGTGACCTCATATGCAACGCGCACTTCGCCGGTGCTGCGCGGCAAGTGGGTTCTGGCCAATATCATCGGCGCGCCGCCCCCGCCCCCGCCGGCGAACGTGCCGCCGCTCAAGGAGTCTGCCGACACAGGAAAGGTCCTGACCATGCGTGAACGGATGGCGGAGCACAGGGCGAATCCGGCGTGCGCCGGATGTCACAAGCTGATGGATCCGGTGGGGTTTGCGATGGAGAACTACGATGCGGTCGGGCGCTGGCGATCCGCCGAAAACGGGGCACCCGTGGATGCTGACGGCGCACTGCCGGACGGGTCGACTTTCACGGGCATGGCCGGTTTGCAAAAGGCATTACTGGCGCGTCCGGATTTGTTCGTTTCGACGACAACGGAGAAGCTTCTCACTTACGCGCTTGGGCGGGGGGTAGAGGACTTCGATGGCCCGGCAGTCCGTGAAATTGTGCGGAGTTCGCGGGCGCGGGATTATCGTTTCTCGGCCCTTGTATTGGGCATTGTAAACAGCACGCCGTTTCAAATGAGGAGAAGTCAATAATGTTCGTCACGAAAAAAGCTCTGCCGCGCCGGGCCTTACTGCGAGGAATGGGAGCCACGCTGGCGCTGCCTCTGCTGGATGCGATGGTTCCCGCGATGACCGCGTTTGCGGCGTCACCCGCCGCGCCGGTGCGCCGTTTGGGATTCGTGTACGTTCCGATGGGCACTCATCTGGCGCGGTGGACGCCGCCTCAGACGGGCACCATCACAGAACTCTCGCCTATTCTGAATTCGCTGAAGCCGTTTCTGGATCAAATCACCGTCGTAAGCCATTTGGAAAATAAGAACGCATATTCGCCTGGTAACCATGCGACCGCGAATTCCGGGTTTCTGAGCGCGGCGAAGGCGAAGATGACGGAGGGTTCGGATTACGAACTCGGCACGACCGTGGATCAGATTGCGGCACAGCAGATGGGCAAGGATTCGCGCCTGCCTTCGCTGGAACTCGCGATGGATCTGCTGACCACGGTGGGCAATTGCGATAACGGATTCGCGTGCGTTTATCAGAACAATCTGTCGTGGTCATCGCCCACTACGCCGTTGCCTGCCGAGGCGCACCCGCGTGTGGTTTTCGAGCGCTTGTTCGGTGACGGCGGCAGCAATGCGGAGCGTATCGCGGAATTAAAACGCAATGCGAGTCTGCTCGATTGGGTGAGCGAAGATATTGCGCGGCTTCAGAAGAAACTCGGGCCGGGAGACCGGTCGAAAGTCAGCAATTATTTGGATACCGTGCGCGAAGTGGAGCGCCGGATTCAAAAGGCTGAAGTGCGGACGGCGGATTCGAGTCTGCCCGATTTGGATCGACCCATAGGCGTTCCCGCCGCCTACGCGGACCATGCGAAGCTGATGTTCGATTTGCAGACACTTGCGCTGCAGGGCGATGTGACGCGCGTGATCACCTTCCAATTGGCGCGCGAAACCAGCACCCGGACGTATCCCGAAATCGGTGTGCCCGACCCGCATCACCCGCTGTCACACCACGCCAATAACCCCGAAAAGATGGCGAAAATGGCCAGGATCAATGCGTATCACGTGTCGCTCTTCGCATATTTCCTGGATAAGCTGAAGTCCACGCCGGATGGCGAAGGGACATTGCTGGACCATTCGCTGCTGTTGTACGGAAGCGGCATGGGGAATCCCGACGTTCATGACCATATCGACTTGCCCATCGTGGTGGCGGGCGGGGCGGCGGGTCGTGTGAAGGGCGCGCGACACGTTCGCTATACAGAACCGACTCCCCTGGCGAACCTGCATCTTACGCTGCTTGATCGCGCGGGCATCCGGATGGAGAAGTTCGCCGACAGCAACGGCAAGGTCGCGGAGATATGAAGCTGGTTTTGGCGCTGATTCCGGTTGGGTTATTCGCGGCGACCAGTTCGGATATTCGGCTCGCGGATGCCGAGAAAAAAGCCGACAAGGCCAGCGTGCGCGAACTGCTGCGGAAGCACGCCGATGCAAATACCACGGCCGCGGATGGAGCGACAGCGCTGCATTGGGCTGCTTATTGGGACGATGCGGAAACGGCGCGGATGCTGTTGCAGGCCGGGGCGAAAGTGGACGCGATGAATCGGTTTGGCGTGACAGCATTATCGCTCGCGTCCACCAATGGGAGCGCGGCGATGATTGGGCTGCTGCTGGACGCGAAAGCGGATGTGAATCTTGCTTTGCCCGAAGGTGAAACGCCGCTGATGACCGCGGCTCGTACGGGCAAACCGGACGCGCTGAAGATCCTGCTCACGCATGGCGCACAGGTCAACGCGAAAGAATCGACGCATGCGCAGACGGCGCTGATGTGGGCTGCCGCCGAGGGAAACGCCGCCGCTATCGAAATGCTGATTGAATTCGGCGCAGATATCCATGCCGTTTCGAAAGGCGGCTTTAGTCCGCTGATGTTTGCCGTTCGGGAGGGAAAGACCGGGGCTGTGAAAGCCCTGTTGAAAGCCGGCGCGAGCGTGAACGATACATTGCAGCCTCCGGCAAAGCAGGCGGGCACGAGCGCGATGTCGCTGGCGGTGGCGAATGCGCATTACGAACTTGCCGCGATGCTGCTGGATGCGGGCGCTGACGCGAATGCGGCGGGACAGGGATGGACCGCGCTTCACACGATCACATGGATTCGGCATCCCGGCTACGCAAGCAACGACCCTGCGCCGACCGGCTCCGGCAATATGAACAGCATTGAAATGGTAAAGAAGCTGGTGGCGAAGGGCTGCGATGTAAACGCACGAATGACGAAGCGAACGAATGTGGGGTTGAGCAGCCTGAACACATCCGGCGCGACGGCGTTCTTACTCGCGGCTCGCACCGGCGATGCGGAGCTGATGAGATTGCTGGCTAACCTGGGCGCGGACCCGTTGCTTCCGAATTCCGACAACACGACTCCGTTGATGGTTGCGGCGGGCGTTGGCACGCGTTCACCGGGCGAGGATGCCGGGACCGATGCGGAAGTTCTGGAAGCGGTGAAGGTGGCGATTGAGCTTGGCAACGACGTGAATTCGGTCGACAAGAACGGCGAAACCGCGATGCACGGCGCGGCTTATAAACAAGTGCCGGCGGCGGCGCGGTGTTTGCTGGATCACGGGGCAAAAATTGAGGTTTTTAACCGGAAGAATAGTCATGGGTGGACGCCGCTGCGGATCGCGGATGGCGTGCACAGAGGGATGAATCTGCGGGCGTCGCCGGAGACGGCGGCAGTGTTGCGGAAAGCGATGAACGCGGCGGGTGTATCCACGGATGTGGAACCGGAAACCGATATCAGCGGGGCGACTAAGTAGGTCGGGGTTATCGTGCGGGGCGGACGGAGCCCATAAGCCGACCTCCAGTCGGCACTCGAGATTGGACAATTTCGTCACCCGCAAATCGTGGCGCACGCACTTATGCGTGCCGCGTCGCCCCACGCTTTGCGATCGATAGCCAAGGTCTTAGAAGCGGAAAGTGATCCTTAGTCGCCCGAGGCGCTTGAGAAACGCCACTGTTCGGCGCGGACAGCGAGACCCAATTCGACAGGTTTGGTTTCGATTTCGCGGGCAATAGTGGCACAGGCGCGAGCGGATGAAACCCATCGCGTTCGGGTCGGCTTATCGGTTTCAATCCAGATGGCTCCGGTAATCTGCTCTAACGAGACGTTGGGCGTTACCAAAGCCTGCGCCTCGCCCTTCGTGATCGCCCATGACCGCAATCGGTAGAGTTTTCGGCCTTCTCCCTGCATCAGGAGCGCCCGGGCATTATGTGCCGAGGCTGAATCCTGGCTCTTGAGTTTCCAGGCAAGGTACAGCGACTCACCGTTCTGTGCATTGTGGCTCATATGCAACAAGTGCGGTCCGCCGAAGTTTTTCTCAAAGATTTTACGTTTGGAGTCGTTCATACAGTGCGTGATACAAAGGTGAGGATGACCCCGCGACAGTTTGCCGCCAACCTGACAGGTGTGTTCGGTTTCCCCGTAACACCCTTCCACCGCGATCTCTCTCTGAACCTCGACGCTCTGGCTGAGAACGTGGACGAGATGGCGAAGCATCCATTCTGCGCCATGGTGGCAGCGGGTGGAACGGGTGAAGTCTACTCGATGACGCCCGAGGAAATCGAGCAGGTGGTCAAGGTAACCGTGGATGCGGTGAACGGTCGTATGCCGGTGGTCGCCGGCACAGGGTACAATTCCGTGCTGGGCTGCGACATTGCGCGCCGGGTGGCGCGCGCGGGCGCGGAATGTATCCTGGCGCTGCCTCCGTATTACAGCCATGCCCCTGAAGAAGGGTTGTTTCAGTATTACGAGGCAATCGGCAAGGCGACTCCGCTGCCTCTCATGATTTACAGCCGTGACTGGTGCGTTTTTACTCCACAGCAAGTGGCGAAGCTGGCCGACCGAGTGCCGACGCTTGCCGCCTGGAAAGACGGACAGGGCAATGGGCGCGCCTACCAGCGCATCATGAACTACAACGGCGACCGCCTCGCCTGGTTGGGCGGTCTGGGCGATGACTGCGTTCCGACATACTTCGCGGCCGGCGTGCAGGCCTATACGTCGAGTATCTCGAACATCGCGCCGCGGCTTTCCTTGGAACTCGCGGATGCCGGGGTGAAACGCGACTTTGACCGGCTTGATCCGCTGATGGCGAGGTTCGTCAATCCGCTTTATGCTTTGCGCGAACGGGCGAAGGGCTACGAAGTTGCTGTCATGAAGGATGCGATGGAGATTCTCGGGATGACTGCCGGTCCGGTGCGGCCACCGCTGATGAATACAAGGCCCGCTGATGTGGAAGTTCTGCGGGAACTGATGGGCGTTTATCGCGAGTGGGTGTGAAGTAATGGAAGAAGCAACGGGCGAAATCACGCAATTGCTGCACGCCTGGAGCGCGGGCGACAGAAGCGTGGAAGATCGCCTGTTCGCTTTGGTGTTGCCCGATCTTCATCGCCTGGCGCGACGCCTGATGAGCGGCGAAAGGCAGGAGCATTCCCTGCAAGCCACCGCACTCATGAACGAGGCGTATTTCAAGCTGGTAAACGCGCGTGAACGGGATTGGGAAAATCGCAAACACTTCTTTGCGGTGGCGGCGCGCGCCATGCGCCATCTGCTGATCGATCATGCGCGGGCGCGTCCAAAAGGAGCGAAAATTGCCATCGACGGCATTGAGGACCTTCTGCGCGGGCGCGATCCGCAACTCGAAACGGGGCTCGCCATCAATGCGCTGCTCGACGAGATGGAACGTAAGCACCCCGATTGGGTTTCGATCATCGAGATGAAATTCTTCGCCGGGTTTACCGATGACGAGGCCGCGGAGGCGCTGGGGCTTCCGCTTCGGTCTATGCAGCGCCGCTTTGGCGACGCGCGGCGCTGGCTCTATGAAAGGCTGGAGACGCCCGAATGCAAGGGGAATCCGGCAGCAACGACGAATTAGTCATGCAGTTGGTGGAGTCGGCCCTGAGCCGGCCCGCCACGGAACGCGCGCGGTTTGTGGAATCGGCATGCGGAGCAGACCTGGCTCTGTGCAAAGAAGTGCTGGAACGGGTGCGGTGGGAAGAGCAGATGGGAAGCTTTCTGCGGCAACCGGTACTGAGGCGCGACGCGCCGCCCGCAATTTCTTCTAAGCCGGTTCCGTGGCTACCGGCTGTTGTGTCCGTGGTTTGTTTGGTCACCGCGTTTTTGGTTTTTCCAGCGACTCCGGTCTCGACCGGCCCGCCGGCGCGACTGGCGATTTTACCTTCGCCTGTTCCCGAGATTAACGGGACTCTGATCGAACTGGCGCAGCGGCTGCAGGGCGTTCGTGAAGGTTTATTCGTGCTATCGCCGGAAGAACTTGCGGACTCGCGAGCGGATACGCCGGAAGGTGCGAGGTTCGCGCTGAGCGCAACTCACGTTCTTTCCGTCACAGTCATAGATAATTCAGTCCGGGTTCTATTGATTGACGCCGGAACAAACCAAACACTGAGCGAATGGGTCGGGAAGAAACAGGAACTCGCGGGAGGCCTCGAAGGATTGCTGAAATCGGAATTCCGCGTCGGTGGGATGGAGTCACATCGGGGTGGGTCTGCGTGGTCAGGCTACGTGCAAGGCCTTGGGCGTCCGCACGGAGAGCCGTTCTTTCGGGACGCCATTGCGAAAGACCCCCGGTGGGCACTGCCAAGAGTGAGACTGGCGGAGTCCCTGTTGCGGGATCACCGCCCAGATCAGGCGGCAGAGGAAGCAACCCAGGCGCGGTCGCTGCGGGGTGGAAGAGTTGCAGCGTTGTTGGTATCGGGCTCCATTGAGGAAGCCAGGAAGCATTTCCCCCAGGCGATCGCGTTCTATGAACAGGCGGTCCGAATCGCTCCGGCACATTCCGGCGCGTGGAGAATGCTGGCCCGTGCGCGATCGAAATCAGGCGATGCAAACGCGGCAATGGAGGCGTGGCAAAAGGCACTCACTGTGCAGCCGCTCGATTATCAAAGTTTCGTGGATGCGGACATTCTGCGCGCTCCGTGAACACGCTCAGAACTACCTCGCCTTGTGCCTGGATGCAGATCCGGCCGGAGGAAACCAGAAGGGCTGCGCAAGGCGGGGTAGCTTGATGCCGCTTACCGGGCAACGGCCGGCATAACGGCGGATTGCGCCAGCCGAAGCAGCGCCTGCGTCCAGGCGTTGAGCATCGGCTTGGCATCCCGAACATGATGTTGCAGATCGGTGCGGCGGATTCCCAGTAATTGAGTCTGAAATTTGACCGCGTAATATTGCCGCGGAGAGGCGAGCGGACGGAAGCCAAACATCCGCTGATAGACGCCCGCGTGTTCTTCGCGCGGGCAAGCAACCAGCCAGCCAACTTCATGGAAATCGGCCAGAGCGGCCATGTTGCCGAGCAGCCGAACGAAGGCATCGCGGCGGGCGTTGGGGCCGAAACAGAGGCGACTGGCTTCCACGTATGCCTCACGGGATATTCGCAGAAGCTCGGGATGATCGCCATAAACGTGTTGTGCCGGAGAGTCCGTCCACCCGCGCGAATGGTTCACGACACTGATACGGACGGTCGCGAGCGGCTCATGGTTGGCGCTCCTGACCAGAAAGTTGAAAGTACACTCCAGTTGATCGAAGGGATCTTCGAAGCGTTCGTCGGGATGGGCGTCGATCGACTCTTTGCGCCGATAGCACGCGTATCGCAGACGGTAAACCTGATCTAACTCTTCTGCCGACCTGGCGATGATGCACTCGTGCGCCGACGCGCTGTGGGGTTGGTGTTCTTTCACGGATTCTCGCTCCTTCACACACAGCAGCGAAGGGGCGCGAAATGTCCGCCAATTATTTTTTGAGCCAAAAAGGGGACAGACGCATTTTTCAGCATCAGAGCACGGGGTTGACGAGGTCGAGCCGACGACGTCGCCAAACGCGACTGAAGTCGCTTGTACCTATTCCTTGAGAAATTCGGTGGCTTCGCGCAGGAACAGCGCGCGGTCGTCGTGATGCAGCCAGTGTCCGGCGTTCGGTACCGTAATCAGGCGGCGATTCGGAATCGCATCCACGCGTGGATCGCGATCGGGCAGTGGCGCGAAGCTCTCAAGCCCCCAGAAGAGCAGCACGGGGCAGGTAATGTGACTGAAGATTTCCGCAGTCTCCCCCATGTCGTTGCCATACGGCGCAAGCGCGCGAAGATAATTGTCGAACTTCCATGTCATCGAGCCATCGGCATTCCAATTGGTGCCGTGCAGCGTCAGATGGCGGGCCACTTCATCCGTAAGCCGCGGATTCGCTTCTTTCATCCGGGCGACGGCCGTGTCGAGATTGGGATAGGCCTTCGGAGCGCGGGTCTCCACATTCCGGACTGCTTCAATCCAACTCCGCAGCCTTTCCGACGCCGTTGCCTGCGTTCGATGCCCTTTGGGAAAGCCAATTCCCTCAATGGAAACCGCGTGGCTGATGCGTTCGGGATATAGCCCCGTATAGTGCAGCACGATCATGCCGCCCAGTGAGTGGCCGACGAGGCGCATCGCGGAACCCTCGTGGATGGAACCGACTATGTCGAGGAGCCCGGCCAAATCGAGCACGTGCTCGGCCATGCTGTACATCGCGCCGGGTGCCCACGCGCTGTTGCCGTGGCCGCGCAGATCGTACGCATAGACGTGATAGCTTTCGCAGAGCGATCGCGCGATCCAATCCCAGTTGCGCGCGTGGTCCAGCCCGCCATGCACCAGCACCAGGGGCGGCTTGCCTTCCTGCCCGTAATCCCAAAACTGTAGCTTCAGCCGGTCGGAATAGAAGAAGTGAGAGATCGGTTCCACGGTCCCCTTATGGATGCGGTTCGGACTGTAATCGTCGCATGCCGCGCAGCCAGCGGTCGTAATCGGCGGCCTTGCGGCGAAAGTATTCGGCGACTTCCGGGTGCGGCAGAATCAGGAAGCGTTCGTCCGCAAGGCCTTCAATCACGGCATCCGCCACCTGTTCCGGGGTGACCGCGTTCTCAAAAAGTTTGGCCGCGATGCCGGAAGTCGGTTCGCCCAGCATGGCGGTTCGCACTCCCTGCGGACACAGAGCGGAGACGCGAATTCCCTGGTCGTGGTGGGTGATCGCGAGCCACTCCGCAAGCGCGAGGGAAGCGTGCTTCGTTACCGTGTAAGGCGCGGATCCAATTTGAGTGAGCAAGCCTGCGGCGGAAACCGTCTGCAGAAGGTATCCATGTCCGCGCGCAATCATGCCGGGCAGCACAGCGCGCGCCGCATAGATATGGGCTTTGACGTTGGTGTTCCAAATGCGCTCCCAATCTCCGTCGGGGACTTCGACACCGCCTTCAATCAGAATGCCCGCGTTGGAACAGAACAGGTCGATTTGTCCGTGCCGCGCTTCCACGGTTTCAACGAGCCGGCGAACATCGGATTCATTCGACACGTCAATTCCGCCGGCCAGATCGGCAGAGATTACCGCCCGGGCGCCTTCGGCTTCGAAGCGACGGCACAGCGCGCGACCGATGCCGTTCGCTCCCCCGGTGACTACCGCTATCTTGTCGGCTAAGATCAACTGGTATTCATTATGACGATGCAAGCCTGGCGGGTGAATTCCTGGTGCGAACCGGAGGGCATGGAATGGGTTGGGGTCGGTGTTCCGGTGCCTGGCGCCGGCCAGGTGCGTGTGAAGAATCGCGCGGCGGCGCTGAATTTTTTCGATATTTTGCAGATTCAGGGGAAATATCAGGTGAAGCCGCCGTTCCCATTCACGCCCGGGGCGGAGATTGCGGGCGTGATCGATGCGGTGGGCGAGGGAGTCACGGAGTGGCAGGCGGGCGATGCCGTGATGGGCGTTCCGGAGGGCGCGGGTTTCGCGGAGCAGACGGTGCTTTCGCGGGACAAGATTTTCCGCATTCCCGCCGGCATGGATTGGGCGCGGGCGGCAGCCTTTCCGATCGTTTATCACACGTCGTATCTGGCGTTAAAGCATCGTGGCGCATTGCGCGAGGGCGAATGGCTGCTCGTACATGCCGGCGCGAGCGGAGTGGGCATGGCCGCGATTCAGTTGGGCAAGGCATTGGGCGCACGGGTGATTGCGACGGCTGGTTCACAGGAGAAGCTTCAATTCGCGCTCCGGCAGGGTGCGGATCATGCGCTCGACTACGCGGATGAGAGTTGGGTGGATCAGGTGAAGGCCCTGACTGCCGGGCATGGCGCCGACGTGATTTACGATCCGGTTGGCGGGGATGTGTTCGACCTTTCAAGCAAGTGCATTGCGCAGTATGGGCGATTGCTGGTGGTGGGATTTGCTTCGGGGCGGATTCCGTCGATCGCGGCGAATCGGGTGTTGTTGAAGAACATTTCGGTTGTAGGTGTCTATTGGGGCGGGCACGTGAAAATGCACCCCGAATACATGGCGGCTGCTCAGCGCGAGCTTTCGGCGTTGTGGCTGGAGAAGAAAATCTCGCCGGAGGTATCGAACCGGTGGCCCTTGGCTGAGTTGCCGGCTGCCATGCGGGCGCTCGGCGAGAGGAAAATCCTTGGGAAGACGGTGTTGATGTGCGATTAGTCGTGAACGGCTTCGAATAAGGCCGCCGCGCCCTGGCCGCCGCTGACACACATCGTTACCACGCCGTATCGCGAACCAGGACGACGGGCCATCTCGTTCGCGAGCGTTCCGGTCATTCGCGAACCGGTCATACCGAACGGATGCCCGATGGAGATGGAACCGCCGTTTACATTGAGAATTTCCATCGGAATGGCGAGTCGATCGCGGCAATAAACCACCTGGCACGCGAAGGCCTCGTTCAATTCCCACAGATCGATGTCATCCACAGCCAGGCCGTGGCGCAAGAGAAGTTTCGGAACGGCAAACACGGGTCCGACGCCCATTTCATCGGGGTCGCATCCGGCAACGGCGAAGCCACGGAAGATCAGTTTGTAAGGGATGCCGAGAGCGTCTGCGCGTTCACGCGACATCAGCAGTGTGGCCGACGCGCCGTCGGCCAATTGAGACGAATTCCCCGCCGTTACGGTGCCGCTCGCCGGGTCGAAATACGGCTTTAGAGCGCGCAGACCCTCAAGAGTGGTATCGGGTCGATTGCATTCATCGCGATCGCATACAACTTCCTTCGTGCCGGTCTGCTCGCCTGTCTGGCGCTCGAACAGCGCCATGGCCACTTGCATGGGTGCGATCTCATCTTTGAAGAACCCGCTTTGTTGCGCGGCAGCGGTTCGCCGCTGGCTTGCGAGCGCATACTCATCCTGGGCCTGACGAGAGATGCCGTAGCGTTTCGCAACCACTTCGGCGGTGTCGCCCATCACCATGTAGATGCCGGGCATGTTCTCCAGCAGCACGGGATGAGGATTCGAGTCGCGCTTCACGAGAGAGATGCTTTCCACGCCGCCACCGATGGCGGCATGAGCGCCTTCCTGCACGATCTCATGCGCGGCCATCGCGATTGCCTGCAGGCCGGATGAGCAGAAGCGGTTCACGGTGAGCGCGGCGACGCGTGTGGGCAGGCCGGCGAGCATCGCGGTAATGCGGGCGATGTTGTGGCCCTGGACGCCATGCGGCTGGCCACAGCCCATGATCGCGTCCTCAATAATGGCGGGATCGAGCCGGGGCGTTTTCCGAAGCAAATCGCGGATACAGTGAGCGCCCAGGTCAGCCGGATGCGTGAGATTGAACGAACCGCGAAATGCCTTCGCAAGGCCCGTACGCGAGCTGGCAACCACTACGGCTTCTCTTTTCATGCGGCGAGCCATCAATATACCTTGCCACCGGGTCTGCCCTGCCGGTTTTGATATAGTCGCGATCAATGCGCTGCTCTTTCATTTTGCCGTTTTTCCTCACAGGCGCGGCACTGGCCCAGGCGCCCGCGCCTAAGATCCCGGATTCCGTGCTGGCCGACCGCGACGTGGAATATTCCGCGGTTGGCGGCAAACAGACCATGGACATCGTCCGGCCGAAGGGCGATTCCAAAACGCCCCGGCCCACCGTGTTGCTGGTTCACGGCGGCGGCTTTCGGGCAGGCACGAAAGAAGGCTATGTTCCGTTAGCCGTCAAACTCGCCGAACGCGGCTATGTGGCCGCCACCGCGAATTATCGCCTGTCGCCGGGCAACCAGTTCCCTGCCCCTGTGCAGGATGTGAAGGCCGCTGTCCGCTTTCTGCGCGCCAATGCGGCGAAGTACAACATCGACGCGGACCATATCGGCGCGCTTGGCGGCAGCGCGGGCGGGCATCTGGTGCTGATGCTTGGGCTGACTGCCGGCGTTGAGGAGTTCGAGGGTACGGGCCCGAATCGGGATCAGTCGAGCCGCGTGCAATGCGTGGTGGATGAGTACGGCCCCACCGATTTCACGCAGAGTTACTCAAAGTCAGTGGACGCGGCCGAAGTGCTGCCGAAGTTTCTTGGCGGCGATTTGGATCATGAACGTCTCGCGCACATCCGGTCCAGCCCGCTGAATTGGGTGACGCCTAACGCGGCGCCCACGCTTTCGATTCACGGCACGCTCGATCCGTACGTCGCTTACGAACAATCACTGTGGCTGGTGGAAAGGATGATCGCCGCCGGTGTGCCCGCGGAGATTGAAACGATCACGGGCGCGGGGCATGGTTTCAAAGGGGCGGATGCCGAACGGGCGGATGCGCGCGCGTTCGCCTGGTTCGATAAATATCTGAAGCCGGAACCCGTGCGGCATACCGTGCTGATTTCCGATCACGGTCCGAATGGGGAAATCGCGGAGATCGAATGGCCGTCCGCGAAGGTGTTGTGGAAGGCTCCCAATGACCACGGGCATGACGTGCAGGCCCTGCCAAACGGGCACGTGCTGTTTACCATCAATCCGCGGAAGAAAGTCGTGGAACTGGACGCGGATCATAAAGAGGTTTGGACGTATTCGGAAGGCCTGCAGCATCCTATCGCGGCGCAGCGTCTTGGGAACGGCAACACGCTGATTAGCGATGCGCGGCTGGGCAAAGTGATCGAGGTGACTCCGGATAAACAGGTAGTCTGGAAGTACGAAAGCGCGGATCTGGCCAACATGCGTTCACGCAATGCCCATCGCACGGATGCGGGGACCACTTTGATCGCGGTGGAAGCGGAAGGCAAGCTGATCGAGGTCGATAAAGCGGGCAGGATCGTGTGGGAATGGCAGGCTCCGAACGGCAAGAACCGCAGGCTTTATATGGGGCGGCGGCTGGCGAATGGCAATACGGTGATGAGTCTTTCGGCTCCGGGCGAGGTCGTGGAAGTGAACGCCGCCGGCAAGATTGTAAGGTCAATCGGCGGCGCGGATCCGGCTATCCAAATGGGGTGGACGTCGGGCTTCACATTCCTGCCCAATGGGTCCATGCTGATCAACGATTACACCGGCAGACGCATCATCGAAGTGGATGCGAAAGGCAAGGTTGTAAACGAATGGCGGACGGGTTCGCGGACCATCGCCAGCATCGATTTGGTGCGATAAGAGGGTGCGCCGGAAGCTTGCGTTCATCCATACGAGCCATGTCCTGATTCCGCTGTTTACGCAGCTTGCGAAGGAACATCTCGCGAGCATTGAGACGTTCCATATGAGCGATGAATCGCTGATCCGGAACACCATCGCGGCAGGTGAATTGACGGAGAATACGGCCCGGCGCGTCGCTGCCATCATCGGGCTCGCCCACGAGGGAGGGGCCGATGCGGTTATGGTGACCTGCTCATCGATTGGCAAGGCAACCGCACTCGCGCGGAATCAGTTCGATTTTCCAATTTTTCGAATCGATGAAGCTTTGGCTGAGAAGGCGGTAGGCATCGGTGGCCGCGTGGGCGTGGCTGCAACGTTGAAGACAACGCTGAATCCAACGCTTGAATTGCTGCGCGAGACTGCTGCGAATGCAAACCGCGAAGTGACCCTTGTTCCAGCATTGGCGGAAGGCGCTTTCGAGGCTGTGGTGGCAGGCGATACCGCGCGTCACGACGAGCTCCTTCTGGCGACTCTGACAGGGCTGATGAGCACGGTGGACGTGGTCGTACTTGCGCAGGCTTCCATGGCGCGAATCGCCGCGCTGCTGCCGAAGGGCGAAAGGACGCCGATCCTTTCGAGTCCAGAGCTTGCTATGCTTCGGGCAAAAGACGTGCTGAGCAGATGAAAACGATTCTTGCTTTTCTCGCAGTGGCTGCCACGATTCCGCACGCCTCCGCGCAGCTGCGAGCCTATCTTCCTTATGCAGGTCGATGGGACCTGACGATTCAAACGCCGACAGAGACTTATCCGGCCTGGATGGAGGTGAGCGACCGCGATGGCGTGGTGACGATCGTGGTAGTCGGCAAGGAAGGCGGGCTGCATGGATCGGACCGTGTGCGCCTCGAACCGCTGCCGGTAACTACCGAGCCTGGCCTGAACGACAGCGCCGTAAGAATGGGCGATAAGACCGTCGCAACAAGATTGGCGTTTTCGACGGTGGAGAACTTTGGCAGGCAGGTTTCGGTGGAGTGGGCTATCGAAAGTGCGGGCAACAAAGTGACGGGAACGCAGAAGCGCGGCGATGGTGTTGAGGGGAAGATCACGGGCGAGCATGCGCCTTCGCTGAAGCGAAAGCCGCCCGCAAAATGGTCCGCGCCTGAACCGCTCTTCAATGGCAAAGACCTCACCGGATGGGAACCCATGGGCGGCGGTGAGAATCACTGGAAAGCCGAAGACGGGACATTGGTGAACGTGAGCGCCGGGGCCAATCTTCGGAGCACGCGGAAGCTGGACGATTTCAAGCTCCACGCTGAGTTCAACTGCCCCCGCGGTTGCAATAGCGGAATTTTTCTGCGCGGCCGGTATGAACTTCAGATTGAATATGGCGCAAAAACGGCTGCGGAAACATCGCGTGGCATGGGCGCCATCTTCGGATTCCTGGCTCCGTCCGTGACTACGCCGCCGACGCCGGGCGAGTGGGAAAATCTGGATGTCACGCTGGTGGGGCGAACGGTGACGGTCGTTCGAAACGGGGTGACGATTATCGATAGCAAGCCGATTCCCGGAATCACCGGCGGCGCGATTGACAGCAGGGAAGCTCTTCCTGGACCGATCTATTTGCAGGGCGATGCGACGAACGGCATTGGGTTCCGCAAGATAGAAATCTCAGTTCCGTCGAAGTAAAGTGTTCAATATGGATACTGATACAAAGCCGTGTCCCGTCTGCGGCGAAACCATTAAGGCGGTGGCGCTGAAGTGCCGCTTTTGCAACACCGATCTTTCGGCCTTTGCGGCGAGCAGGGATCTCGAAACCGAGAAGGATTTATTCGCCGGCCATCCGGCGCTGTTTTATAGCGTTGGCCAATTTGTGCCATTTCTGATCGCTACGGCGCTGGCTGTTGCAATCGGCTATTTCCACACCGAACTTCACGTGAACCTGCTTTATGTGCTGCTCGGATACGTGGTGGCGGGCGCGGCAATTTGCGTCTATTACCTCGTGCAAAGTCTTGGCACATTTTTTGAAATCACCACGCAGCGGATCAGGCTGGAGCGCGGGCTGCTCTCGAAGGTACAGGAGAACCTGGAACTGTTTCGGCTGGATCACTTTGAACTGCACAAGCCCCTTGGTATGCGGCTGCTTGGGCAGGCATCGCTTCGTTTGTTTTCGTCGGATGCGGAACTCAGCCGATTTTATATCTATGGCGTGCCAAACCTTGAAGCGCTTGCCGACACGCTGCGTACTTGCCAGATGCGTGAGCGTGCCCGGCGCGGGCTTACTACGTTTGTGAAGGCGTAAATCAGGCTGGCGACGCTGTGATCTTGCGGATGCTTTCCGCGATGGCCTCGGGTTCGAAAACGCTTTTCCAGTCGGGACGGAACAGAGTTTTCTTCGCCTCCGTAATTGCCTTTAAGGCGCCATCCGAGAAAGTCGCGCCTTCGAACAACTGGAATACGATTCCGAGTTCGACTTTCAAATGACCCAGCAGAAAATCGCGCGCCGCCGCTTCGGGCACGCCCAGCTTCACGCCTTCGTCCATGGCTTCCCGAATAATAGTGAGACAGGTGCCGAGCACCGTTTCCGAGAGCACGGGTTCGAGAATCGCCATCTGCTCCGCGGTACACCGGTGGGAGTTTACTACGGGCGCGTAGATGGCGCGCGCGATCGCTTCACCCGGCGTATAAGCCTCTTCAGGACCTTGCACCAGCGAACAAACGATGTTTTGACGCGCGTGAATTCCGCCGAAGAAGTCGAGCTGCGCGGCTGTTTCGGTTTCGCCGCCGAAAACGGAAGGGTGGCAGGGGTGCGTGACGAAATATGTCAGGTCATCGCGTTGCGGCAAGTGTCCGGAAAGAGGCGCGGCGATATCGAGAGCCATCAACATGGCGCCCGCGCGAAAGTGCGGATTCAGTTGCGAGGTTACTTGTCCGATGCGGTTATCGGGTAAGGCCAGAATTACGGCATCGCTGCCGGCGACGGCCTCCTCAGGCGACATCGATTCGATCCCCCGTTGCGCTAAAGCCGCGCGGCCTTTTTCGCTGACCTCCGCATACTTGACCCGATAGTCCGTCTTCAGCAGGTTGTCCGTAATCCGGCATCCCATTTTGCCACCCGCCCCGAGGAGCGCAATTGTTGTCATGATTTCCCTTTCCGAACCATCTCAAAGAAATTATCAGGGCCTACCTGTCCGCCTTTCAGAACGAGTTCGAGTCCGTCCATCGCGGGGTTCGCCGAATGCGCGCGGCAGAGAGGAGCGCCTGGCGAAAGCAGTCCGGCAAACGTAAGCGCCTCCATGCCGAGTTGCCGAACCGCATGGCTGGAGGTATCTCCCCCACAGATTACAGCGCGGCGTACGCCTGAGCGAATTGCGATTTCGCTTAGCAGCATTCCCAGATGGCGACCCAAAACTTCGCCTTTCGGCGCGCCCGTGCAATCCGATGGACCCAGCGCGCTGTAAAGCACTACGTTGCGGCCCTCGGTGAGCCGCGCTAATGCCGTGTCCATGATGTTCGCGGCATCGATATGCAGACCCGCATAACCATGATTCATGGCCCATCGGATTTGCGCCTCAGTTGCTGGTGAACAACTGCCGCTGATCGCTATTAATCGATCCACCTCTGGAACCGGCGCCGGAGTGAACGATTGCGGGATCAGCCCGATTGCGCGCCAGTGCAACATGAGCGCATGAGTAAGCCCCGAACTGCCCGCGCAGAACATCGGCCCCGCGAATCTCCGGTTCCAGATGAGCCGGCCCACTTCCTCGATCGACTCCGCGCCCAGACCGTCGAACAGAACCGCGTCGGGATGCGACGCGAGCAACTCATCGAGACGTCGATCTCCATTCAGGATGTCGAGGTTCCCGATACGCATGTCGGTTTGTCGCGCCAGATGGCGAAGCAGGTCCGACTCGTCCATCGGAGTTACAGGGTGCCGGCTCATGGTCGGATGCCGGTCAATCCGACACACGGAATCTCCCGCGGCCGCGAACAGGTTTCCGAACAACACAAATCTTTTGAGGTGCGGGGCGGCGACCGCTATCGGCACCCACGGATTTCCGAACACGCGTCGGCCGATCTCCATGGCGCGACCGATACTGCCGTGTTCCGGCGAGCTATCGAACGTGGTACAAACCTTGTACTGGCATATCGGCGCGCCAATCCGCCTGAGGCTTTCAAGCACCGGCGGAAGATTCGCGTCCATCCATTCCGGTCCGCGGCTGCGGCTCTCTCCCGCTATTCCGATCGCCCTGCAATCGGCAAATCTGTCGAGCAACTCGCCGGATGGCGCGTCGAGGAACAATACGCTCGGTATTCCGTTCGAAGCCACGGCTTCAAGAGCATCGGTGGATCCGGTGAAGTCATCGCCATAGAACGTGAGCAGGCGATTTGTCATGCGGCGAACGCGTCCATGGCATCTTTGAGTTCGCGATTCGAGCGCGCGTGCTGTTCGAGCGGAATTCCGGCCATCGCGGCATCCCAAGCCTGATGAATGGCGCGCACGCCTGAAGCAATTCCGCGCGGATGGGCCATGATGCCTCCTCCACAGGCGAAGATCAGGTCGGTCGAATGCAGGGCATCCCACGTGCCCGGCACCTGTTTTACAGACTGGCCCGAAGAGAACACCGGCATGATTTCGCAGCCTTTCCCCGGCACACTGAACATGGGAGTGAGGCATTCGCGAGCAGAGGCGATTACGGAAGCATCGCTTTCGCAGAACTTATTCGCGAGCCCGTTCACATGCATATGATCCACGCCGGCCAGTCTCCAGAGCTTTTGATACGCGATGTAGCTCATGCCAATGGCGGGCGAGCGCCCATAAATTCCCCAGCCGTTACGGTGGCCGTGAATCGCAAGGCGCGCGTGCCTGCGCAACGCGGTCAGGGCGGGCAAACCGACGCTGTTGACGCTCACCATCACGCAGGTGCCTCCCGCCGCCTCCACGGCATCGTGCCGTTCCAGCATTTCATCGATTTCGCCCGTGATATTCGCGGCGTACATAACTTTGCGCCCGGTCCGATCGGAATGTTTGTTCACTACGAGCATCACCGCCCGCATCCGCTCATGGAACGGACAGTGGGGGCCATCGGCCTGGAGTTCGTCGTCTTTCACGAAGTCGATGCCGCCTTTCGCAAGCGAGTCCATCATGGCCGCGGTGGCTTCGGGTGTGAGCCCAACGCTCGGTTTGATAATAGTGCCGACCAACGGACGCCCCTCGACCCCGGTCAATCGCCTGGTGCCCGCGACGCCGAATTGCGGACCCTGGTAGCGGTTCAAAAACGCGGGCGGCAAGGTCAAATCCAGAAGCTTCAAACCGGAGAACGGTTTCAACTCGAAGAGATTGCCCGCCACCGTTGCAACCACGTTCGGTAACGACGTGCCCATGTTCGAAAGGGGCCAGGAGAGTTCCACCTCGGCGCGCCGCCAGACGCTTGCGCCTTTCGGCCTGCCCGCGCCGGGCAGTGACGGCTGCGTCACCGTATCCAACTCGCGAATGCTTTCCACCCGCGCCGCATGCGCCTCGCGGAGTTCGTCCGTTTCCCCGGCGGTTCGCACAAAGGTACCGGTGGATTGCTCGCCGGCCATCACCTGCGCGGCGTATTCGAGCGGAAACGCGGTTTCGATCCAGTAGCGCGCGCGCAGTTCAGCACATCCGGGGCGGTCTGACGGGGAGGCCATCGTTTCGGCATGATAACACCACCTTAAGTAACATCGACATCCAACACTCCGTCAGATCCATTTGGCTTTATGCAGCTATCCCGATACGTCACAATGAAATCAACAATGCTTCGCCTGGCTTTTACATTCATAGTTCTTTTGGTCGTGTCGATACCGGGCATGGCTCAGGTTTCGGCCGCGATATCCGGCAAAATCGACGACATTTCCGGCGGTCCGATTGGCGAAGCCATCATCACAGTGAAGAGCCTGGAGACGGGCGCGGTTCGCACAGCCACATCGCGGGACAACGGGACGTTTCAGGTGAGTTCACTGCCGCTGGGGCCCCAGGAAATCAAAGTCGAGAAGCCGGGATTCAAGTCCGCTGTGAGGACAGGCATCAATCTGGCCGTTGGGCAGGATGCTGTCGTCAATATTCAGATGGAAGTGGGAGAACTCGCTCAGCAGGTGACCGTTTCCGAAGACGCGCCGGTGATCAACACGACCACATCCGCCACGTCCGGCGTAGTCGGTTCGCGTGAGGTGAAAGATCTGCCGTTGAACGGGCGCAGTTTCGATAATCTGATTACTCTGAATCCGGGTGCGATTAGTTATGGCCTGAGAAGCCCCGGCACCAGCACCAGTAACGGAAACACGTTTTCGGTGGCGGGGCGGCGACCCGCCGACAACATCGTTCTGATGAATGGCGTTGAATACACGGGTTCCAGCCAGCTTGCAATTACACCCGGTGGGGTAAGCGGTGAATTGCTTGGTATCGACGCGGTGCGAGAGTTCAACGTTCTGACCGATACTTATTCGGCGGAATACGGCAAACGCGCCGGAGCGCAGGTGAGCGTGGTTACACAGTCCGGCACGAATTCGGTGCATGGTTCTTTGTTTGAGTTTCTGCGCAACAGCGATCTTGACGCGCGGAACTTCTTCGATCAGGCGGGTGTTCCCCCGTTTCGCAGGAATCAGTTTGGCGGCGCGCTCGGCGGCCCGGTTAAAAAGGACAAGTTTTTTCTGTTCGGCAATTACGAAGGGTTTCGGCAATCGCTTGCGGTGAGCAGTGTTAGTGTTGTGCCGGATGCGCAGGCGCGGCAGGGGATTATCGGCGGCGTGAAGGTGGCGAATGTGAACCCGGCCATGCTCAAATACTTCGCGCTCTGGCCGGATGCGAACGGGCCTTCACTGGGCGGCGGCAGCGCGCCTGCCTATTACAATCCGCGCCAGAGCGTGCATGAGGATTTCGGCACCATGCGGGCCGACTACACGCTCAGCCAGAACGATTCATTATCGGCCTCATATACCATTGACGACGGCAACAGCATTATTCCGCTCGCCGATCCATTGTTCGCCTCCGCGCTGGGCCTTCGGAATCAGGTGGCGAGCGTGCAGGATGTCCACATCATTTCGCCGAACACCGTAAACACGTTTCGGGTGGGCTTTTCACGCGCGGCTTTCAATTACGATTCCTCTCCGCTAACGAACTTTGCGCCGGATCTGGCCTTTGTCACGGGCGGCGGCCCCGGCGGGATTGTAATCGGAGGCGGGACTACGACAACCGGGGTTTCCGCCATCACTTCAGCGGGCCCGAACAACGCCGCGAACGTCTGGAACCGACGTAATCTTTTCACGATTTCGGAAGGTTTTCAGCGCAACGCCGGGCGGCATCAGCTCAGCGCCGGCTTTTGGCTGCAGCGCGTGCAGGATAACGAAAACACGGCATCGCGGCGGCTCGGTCAGGCAAGTTTTGCCAGCATTCAGACCTTTCTCGCGGGCACGTCAACATCGTTTCAGGTAGTGCCTTCGCCAACGGAACTCGGCTGGCGCAGCGTTTTTGGCGCGTGGTATGTGGAAGATGCGATCCGGCTGCGACCGAACCTGACGCTGCAGCTTGGCCTGCGCCATGAATTTACGAATGGCTGGAATGAAGTGGCGGGGCGCGGGGCCAATTATGTAACGGACTCCAACGGCGTTCTGCAGACCGCACCTGTGGTGGGAAGTTCCGTCTACTCGAAGAACAATGCGAAGAAGCTCTTTGGGCCGAGGGTGGCGCTGGCGTGGGATGTTTTCGGCAATGGAAAAACGGCCATTCGCGCGGGATTCGGCACTTACTATTCGATCATCGACGATCTTAGCTTCCTGCTGAATTCATTGCCCCCTTACAATGGCGCGGCTTCGTTTTCGAATGTTTCCCTGCCCACCGTGATTCCTATTGCGCCCGGTGTGCAGCCTCCGCCGTCTTGCGGACCCGGCGTAACCGGCGCCTGTACAACGTTTGCGCCGCAGGGAATTCAGGCGGATGCGAAGACGCCGGCGGTGCAGGAATGGAACCTGCGGATCGAACAACAGTTGACCGAAAACACGGCTCTCCGGGTCGCTTATGTGGGCTCTTTCGGCACTCACGGGCTTGTCAGCATAGACCCCAACACGGTGCCGGCGCAAATTTGCGCCAACACGGCCGGATGTGTTTCGGGTGGCACCGGCGCGGCACGCGGTTCCGTTCCGCAGGGCGCGCAGTACATTCCGGTTGCGCCCACGCGGCCGAATCCCTATCTGGGCGCGGGGTTCTTCTGGTACACGGAAGGCAACAGCAGCTACAACTCGCTACAGGTGGACGTTACGCGGCGGCTGACCCGCGGCCTGCAACTGCGCGGGAACTTCACGTGGTCGAAAAATCTGGATATTAACTCCGCCCTAACAGGCGCGCAAGCGAACAACCAGGCCCAAATGGTGATGAACCGGAACGATCTGCGCCGCGACTGGGGACCCTCGGCTTTGAACGTTACCGCGCAATCGAGCATCTCGGCTCGCTACGAACTACCGTTTAAGGGTCGAATCGCAGGCGGCTGGCAGGTTAATGGAATCGCAACCCTGCTGAGCGGCTTCCCGTTCACTCCGCAGATCGGTTCGAACCGATCGGGCGATGGCGATACGCGCAATCCCGACCGCCCTTCGCTGAATCCGGCTTTCAGCGGTTCAATTATTCAGGGGAATCCGAACCAGTGGTACAACCCGAACGCGTTCGTGCTGCCGCCCGTGGGCACATGGGGGAATCTGGGGCGCGGAGTGTTAACAGGCCCTTCGCTTGCCAATCTGGACCTTTCGGTTTTCAAGACTCTGGCCGTGCGTGAGCGGACCTCGCTGCAGTTCCGGTCCGAGTTTTTCAACGTGCTGAACCACGCGAACTTCGCCTCGCCCAATTCAATTGTGTTCGCGAACGGAATTGTCAGTTCTTCGGCCGGATTGATTACAAGCACCGTTACTACTTCACGGCAGATTCAGTTTGGCCTGAAGTTGATCTTCTGAGCGGACTGATATCATAACTCTCGAACATCGTTACCACATGCGAAAATCCGTTCTAAATCCAGGGGCGCTGGCATTCGTTCTTGCCGCCGTGGCGAATGCCCAGTTACCCACCACGCCGGGCACAAAGGCGACCGTTGTGGGTAGCCAGGCCGCTATTTCGGCCTCCAAACAGGATCCGGCTGCCGTCGAACGCGGCGGCACTCTGTTCGTCGCCAAATGCGGCGGATGCCACGGCGCCACGGCGAAGGGCACGAACAGGGCGCCCGATCTGGTCCGATCGCTCCTCATGATCGATGACGAAAAAGGCCTGCTGGTGGGACCTGTAATTCGCAACGGTCGCCCGGATAAAGGGATGCCGAAGCTGAATCTCACCGAAGATCAGATCTCCGATATCGTCGCCTGGCTGCATGTGCAGACTTACGCCGCCGATCATCGCGGCACTTACATGTATCTGGATGCCCTGACCGGCGATCCGAAGAAGGGCGAAGCGTATTTCAATGGCGCGGGCGGGTGCAATAAGTGCCATTCTCCGGAAGGCGACCTGAAAGGCATTGGGGCAAAGTACGACGCTCATGACCTGCAGGGCCGTTGGCTGCAACCTCGCCGCGCAGCCGCGGGGCGTGGCGGTCGCGGTGGTCGCGGCGGCGGCGCAACCGCGGCGCCCGGTTCCTCCCCCACGGTAACCGTGACCTTTGTGTCCGGCAAGACTTACACCGGAACGCTTGACCGGCTCGACGATTTCAACGTGGCGCTGCACGATGCGGCCGGCGATTATCACTCGTTCGAGCGTAACGGCAACGATCCGAAGATCCAAGTAAACGACCCTCTTCGCGTCCACGTGGATATGCTTCGCAAATATACTGACGCGGATATCCATAACGTGACGGCTTATCTGGAGACCTTGAAATGAACCGGCACTTAATCCTTACAGCAGCGGTTTTTCTGTTACCCGGCGTGCTTGCGGCGCAGTTGCTCGATCCGAAGAAGCTTCTCGAGAAGCCGACTGACACCTGGCCCACATACAACGGCGATTACTCGGGGCGGCGGCACAGCACTCTGACGCAGATCAATGCGAGCAACGTCCACGGACTCTCGCTCGCCTGGGTCAACCGTTTTGGGTCTACGCCCGGCATCTCGATTAAGTCGACGCCTCTCGAAGTAAACGGCGTGCTTTATTTCACGTCGCCGAATCACGTCTGGGCGGCTGACGCGCACAACGGGCGCGAGCTTTGGCACTATCAATACCCGGCGAATACCGGAAGCACCATCGGCAATCGCGGCCTGGGTATGTACGGGAACTGGCTCTTCTTCGAGTCGCCTGACAGCCATCTGGTGAGCCTTGATGCGCGCACCGGCAAGGAACGCTGGAAGGTCGAAATCGCCGACCCCAAACTCGACTACACTTCCACCGTTGCGCCAGTGATCATCGGCAACCATGTGGTGCTGGGGATTGGCGGCGACCACATCGATAACCCCGGTTTTGTGCAGTCTCGCGACCCCGAAACCGGCGCTCTCCAATGGAAGTGGTACACGACGCCCCGCAAGGGCGAGCCTGGAATTGAGACCTGGCCTGACGAATATGCTTCCGCGCACGGCACGGGGCAGGCCTGGATTCCGGGTAGTTACGACCCTGAGCTGAATCTGTATTACGTCGGCACCGGCAATCCGAATCCGGTGATGGCGGATCAAAGCCGCAAAGGCGACAACTTATACACGTGCTCTATTGTTGCGATCAATCCTGACACCGGGAAGATGGTCTGGTATTACCAGGTGTCGCCGCACGATACGCATGATTGGGACGCGTCGGTGCCGATTATTCTGATCGACGGTGAGTATAATGGTAAGCCCCGCAAGATGCTCGCGCAGGCAAGCCGGAACGGTTATTACTTCCTGCTTGACCGCGCCACCGGCGAGCACCTGGTTACTCAGCCGTACATCGAGACGCTGAACTGGGCGAAGGGCCTGAATGCGAAGGGTGCGCCGGTGTACGAGCCCACTAAGACCCCGAAGCCGGATGGCGTTCTGGTATCGCCCGCATCGGGTGGCGCGACGAACTGGCCCGCACAGACATTCGATCCCAAAACCGGCCTGATGTTCGTGGGTACGAACCGTTCGTTCAGCATGTATTATCTGACGGATACTGACGATCATCCGGAAGGGTGGGCGGGTCTCGACACGCAGGCCGGCTCCGATGGCGCGGCGCTGCTGGCTCTGGATTACAAGACCGGAAAGCCCGTGTGGAAGCACGAATGGCCCAACGGCGGCGGACCATCTCACATGCTTTCGACTGACGGTAATCTGCTTTTCACGTCGAACGGAAACAACTTCATAGCGTTCGCGCCCGCTACCGGTAAGATTCTCTGGCACGCGGGGCTCACCGGACCCGTCACCGCGGGGCCGATCACCTACACGCTCGAAGGCAAGCAGTATATGGTGCTGGCAAGCGCGGACACGTTGTACTCGTTTACGATTAACGAGCCGGCGAAGTAGGCCGCGGCCGGGCTTCTCCCGGAACCCGGGCAGCGGAAATCTCGTTCAGCGCGAAAGCGTAGAGCGAATCCCCGGCGCCCACGACGACGTACTGCTTTCCATCTAATTCGTAAGACATGGGCCCGTTCGCAACGGGCCCTGTCAATTTGGAATGCCAAAGTGCGCTGCCGCTGGTCGCGTTGAACCCGATGAAGTTCCCCATGGGATCGCCGGTAAACAACACATTGCCCGCCGTGGTGAGGACTCCAAAGTTTCCGCCGCCGAGACCCGGATATTCATGGGCCCACTTAATGGTTCCCGTCTTGTAATCGATCGCCTTCAAAGATGCCTTTGACCACAGGTTGATTTCCTTGCCCGCGAACCCCTCGGGCTTTTCCTGATCGTCTGTCGCGAACAAAAGGCTGTAATTATCCGTGCCGCTGACATAGAACAAGCCGGTTTGGGGGCTGAATGAGGGCGGCGCCCAATTGGTTCCGCCGGATGCGGAAGGCATGCTGAGGATGCCATCCAGCTTCGGCTCTTTATCGGGATTGGGAATCGGCTGGCCGCGTTTGTCTTCCCCCTTCGACCAGTTCAGCGGCACGTACGGTTTCGAGAGCACGTTCTTTCCGGTCACACGATCGAGCACGAAGAAATAACCATTGCGGCTCGCCTGTGCAACCAGCTTGCGCGGCTTACCGTCGATGATGCCATCGATCAGAACAGGCGTCTGCACCGCGTCCCAATCGTGCGTGTCGTGCGGAGATGCCTGAAAATACCAGGCCATCTTTCCGGTATCGGGATTGAGGGCGACGATGGAACAGGTGTAAAGGTTGTCGCCCTTCCTGCCCTGCCCCGCAAAAACCGGATTCGGGTTCCCCGTGCCAAGGTAGTAGAGGTTCAGTTCCGGATCGTAAGTTCCGGGCATCCAGGTCATCCCGCCCCCATGCTCCATGGCATCTTTGTTGGGCCAGGTATTCGCATTGGGCTCACCGGGGCGAGGCGTGGAATTCCAGTGCCATTGCGTCTTGCCCGTCTCGGGATCGCGGGCTTCGAGATAACCTGGCACGTCGAGCGAATCGCCGCCTGTTCCCACAATTACGTGGTTGCCGATCACCACGGGAGCGGGCGTGGAGAAGTACTCCAGCCGGACATCGCCAATCTCCACGTGCCAGCGTTCGCGGCCGGTTTTCGAATCGAGGCAGATCAGATAGTTATCGGGAGTTTCGAAATAGAGCCAATCGCGGTACATGCCGAACCCGCGGCTTCCGATATGAATGCCGCCCTTCGATTTCCATTCATAATGCCAGAGCTGGCGGCCGGTGCGGGCATCCACAGCCCACGCGTGGTCAGGGACCGTGAAGTAGAGCACGCCGTTTACTTCAAGCGGCGTGGCCTTCATGGAAACACCGCCGGGCGCATTCGGACCCATGTTGATTCGATAGACCCAGGAGAGAGTCATGGTTCCGACATTCGCGGCGTTCACCTGTTTCAACGGGCTAAAGCGCCGGCCGGAGTAATCGCCGTTGTATGAGGGCCAGGTATCGGTGGGCAGTTGCTTCAGCTTCGCGGGGTCGAGCCCTTGCGCCAGGATGCATCCGGCGGCGAGGATTGCACAGAGGAAAGTCTTCATTTCACGCTCACCAAATACGCCAGAACGTCGTGCAGATCGCGGTCATTGCCGCTGCTCGCGAAGGACTTCATCAGTTTGACGTGCCCCGCGAGCGGTTCCTTCACCGCGACTGACACGCCGGGGCCGCGCGTGAAGCCGTGATACTCACCGGCATCGTCGCGAACGCCCACTTCGAAATCGTCCTGATATTCCAGAACGCCGGTTGTTGTTTTGCCGGCCGCCCTGACGGTTACGGAAGATCTGGCTGCCGGGCCGCGTCCGCCGGGATATACGATCTTGCCCATCAACACGGAGTTTTCATATTTCGCGCCGATACCCTTCAGGTCTTTCGCGCCGGAGTGGCAGGTAGAGCAATGGGCGGCGAAAAAGGCCTCGCCACGGCTCGGATCTCCGGTGTTCACGTTCTTGAGCGAGTAAGAACCGCGGTCGATGGCCTCCTGCTGCCGGTTTCTCAGAAAGGCGGCGATGTCTTTGATCTGAGCATCGGTCATTTGCGGAAATGGGGGCATGCCGGGGCGGCCCGCGCGGATCACGGGACCGATCTCATCGCCCCCTTCATCGCGCAGCGCGACGGTCGAGCGCACAAGATCGGGGCCTTCGCCGCCGGTTGCATTCGGGCCGTGGCAAAATCCGCATGCCGGCACGAACAGGGCCTTGCCGCGTTCCACGGCGGCGGGGTCGGGGATGGGACGGCTTACAAGAAAGGTACTTCGGGCCGGACCGCGACCGCCGGCGGCCGGAGCCTGGGCGAGAAGCGGGAGGCCTGTCAGGAGGAATGCCAGGAACTTCATGTTCTACAGACGTATCGTAACAGTGATGTTGCCGGGCGTTTTGGAAAACGAACGCCCAGGGCGGTTTCAACTCAGAGGCGGCACATTTACCCAACTTCTGCGCGCCCAGGATTCGAGCCCTTTTTCGGCCAATTGCACGCCTTTCGCGCCTTCCATCAAATCCCAGCGGAACGGAGCATCCTTGACGATGTGCATCAGGAACAGTTCCCATTGTTTCTTGAACGCGTTATCGTACTTATCCTGATCGGGCAGTTTCTGCCAGCCTTCAAAAAAATTGATTGGCTGCGGAACGTCGGGGTTCCAGGTGGGCCTTGGCGTGGCGGCATACGGTTGCACCCAGCAATCGCGAAGACCGGCGACCGCGGAGCCTCTGGTCCCATCCACCTGAAGCGTTAGCAGATCGTCCCGCCGAACGCGCACGGTCCACGAAGAGTTGAAGTGAGCGACAATGCCGTCCTGAAGCTCGAACGTTGCGTACGCGGAATCGTCCGCGGTGCAAACATAAGGATTGCCCGATTCGTCGCAGCGTTCCGGGATGTGGATCGCGCCCAGGCACGAAACGGACTTCACGGGCGCAAAGACGTTATCCAGAACGTAGCGCCAGTGGCAGAGCATATCGAGAATGATGCCGCCGCCATCCTCTTTGCGGTAATTCCATGAAGGGCGCTGTGGCGTGACGGTGTCGCCCTCGAACACCCAATAGCCAAACTCGCCGCGAACCGACATGATGCGCCCGAAGAAACCGAGGTCCTTCAGGTGCTTGAGTTTCATCAGCCCGGGCAACCAGAGTTTATCCTGCACCACTCCGTGCTTTACGCCCGCTGCCTGAGCCTGACGATAAAGAGCGAGGGCATCTTCTGTTTTGTCGGCTATCGGCTTCTCGCAGTAAATATGCTTGCCGGCTTTAATTGCGGCCGAGACGGCTTCCAGACGACGGTCCGTTGTCTGCGAATCGAAGTAGACGGAATACTCGGGGTTCGCGAGCGCCGCATTGAGATCGGTCGTCCACGGAATATCACCGCACTCCTTCGAGATGCCGGCCAGTTTGATGGCATTACGGCCCACCAGCAGCGGCTTCGGCATAATGCATTCAGTGTCGGAGAGGTGCAGGCCACCCTGCTGCATAAGCGCGTAAATCGAGCGGCGCAGGTGCTGATTGAGCCCCATGCGACCTGTTACGCCGTTCATGATGATGCCAACTGTATGGATAGTCTTCGTAGCCATTAAGAATTCTTTCGTTCGGGGGGATTTATTTCGGTAAATCGGTGTACTGTGGCTGCGCGCCTTCCGGCAGCGCGGGGACATCGACGCCTGCTCTGGGCAGCGTGCCGGCGAGTTCCTGCCGCCAGTGCGCGACATCTCCCGCTGGCCCATAAACGTAAATCATGCGCATCGGCGTGGGGCCTGTATTCGTGAGCTGGTGGTACACCGTTGGCGGAATGTAAGCGGCCTGCCCTGTGGATACCGTGATGCGCTCATCGCCCAGACACATCTCACCCGTGCCTTCCACGATAAAGTAGATTTCTTCCTGCTCCTGATTGTGCCAGGGGACCTGACCGCCGTTCGGTTCCAGCGTCACCATGCCCATCGCAAAGTTCGAAGCCTGAATGGGGCTCAGGCCGCCCACAAGGTTTTGAGTACGCCGGCGGGCGGGGTAAACGCGCCCTTCGATTTTAGAGAGATCCGCGATGGTCATTTTGCTTCACTCCAGAATGTCAGATACGGTTGATCCGCCGCCACCCGCTGAATGTAGAGGGCCAGTTCCCGCGCATGATAATCGCCCCACATGCAGGCTTCTCCGCGAGGCACGCCGTCATTGCCGGGGGTGCGGTCCCAGCCGTTCGGCCGGTGATAAACGGAGTGAAGCAGCAATCCCTGATGATGCGGGTCAGTGGAAAGATAAGGCTCGGAGAAGAGCGAATCGGCGACGGTGAGACCCGCTTGCCAGTAACGGTCGTTGTTGAGGTATCGCCCCAGCCGCAACAGGCCCTGGGCGCCGATTGCCGCCGCGGAACTATCCACCGGTTCGTGCGGGTTGAACGGGTCTGATTTGGCATTCGCCCAATCACCGAGCTTGTGCATGTTGGGCGCTCCGGTATCCCAGTAGGGAACCCCGTCGAGCGGCGAGTTGTCGATATAGAAATCGCAGGTCGCTTCGGCGGCTCGCTGCATAATGGCCGCAATGGCGCTGCGCCCGCCGAATTCCCCCAGCTCTGTGTCGGGAACCGTTGCAATGAATTCGAGTTGTTCCGCGAAGCCGCACATGGCCCAGGCCAGCCCGCGCGTCCAGGTGGAAAATGGCGAATAGCCCTGTTGAGTGCCGGGGCACCGGAAGTTTCCGTCGTTGGTGTTGAAGATACTCTCGTGAACGGTGCGCCCGCGGATGTCGTACACGTCGCGACCCGCGCCGTAATAAACGGAGTAACGCGCAGTCGCCTCGGCGTGCCGGATCAGGCGGCCAAGCAGCGAAATCTTTTTGTCGTTCTCAGCCATCAGCACATGGCCGAGTCTGTGACTGACGGCAAGCGCCCGCAGCGATCGGATGGTATCGACAAAGAGCGAATGCGGTCCGTTGAATGAATAAATGTACCCGCCACCCTCGGCCGTTCGTGACCAGCGCATGGCCTGAACCGCACCGGAGCAGATGAGAGCCAGTTCATAATACCGGCGCTCCCAAACGTTGTCCGTTATCGCCCCCTCATTCATCAGACGAAGAAGATTCCCGTATGTCGAGACGTTGTTGAAGCCGTGATCGTGAACCCCGGTGTGCGTGATATGAGGGGCCATCAGTTTGACGGTATGGGCGCGTCCGGAATCGAGGAACGTGCGATCGCCGGTGGCGTCGAACTGAAGAATCGACGCGCCGAATTGAAAGCCCTGCGTCCATTCGGTCCAGCCGCGCGAGGTGTATTTGCCGTCGATCGTGAATACGGGCGCACCTTTCGATGGGTCCCAGGCGGCATCGAGAGCGCGGATTTTCCGGGCGGAGACTTCAAAAAGAGTGGTGATTTTGGGGCGAAGTGAGGCGGGGGTCAGGTCTGAGCGGACTTGAATCATTTAAAGAGGAATGATAGCCCACGCCACAGCCATGAGCTATGGTAGTTCTGATTCCATGCCATCCGACTCTGCGATCGCAAATGCTGTAGCCGATCTGGCAAGTTTGCTGGGTCCACGTGCGAGTACTGCCGATGCCGTTCGCGAGCACCACAGTCATGCGGCCTTACGCCGCCCTACTTCCTCCGAGACACGCATCAGATCACAGTCCGCGATATTAAAAGGCCGCCGCTGCGGTTATTTAGCCGCGATTGTAAAACGCCCCGTCGGCCGCTTCGATCGCAGCGACAGACAACGCCAGGCTCACTTCGAGCAGCGCGATGGTTTGGATTTGCAATTCCGCCGAAGCGCTGGCTCAAAACCGGCGGAGAGGACGACGCTGCAGTAACAATAGCCGGGGCCGTCGCTTGATCTCTGCTGACAGATCGCCGTGCAGCGCCAGTAGCCCTCGCTTCACCGCAAGCGTTTCTTCCCGGCCATGATCTCCGAAGAATCTCAGCATTGGCTCTTCTCTGCAAGTCCCTTCGTTGAATAAGTATTCAGTGGTGTGAATAAACCTGCGGTCTAAGCCCGCGGGGTGTCCAGACGGCGAATCCGGACAGGAACGGCGCCTTCGATGGCGAAGCCTGGCAAATGCGCGCCGTCCTGCGTATGGCTGAGAGCGACGGGCTGATGACGCTCCGCCCTGCCGAGGCGCTGGATGTACCTGAATGCTGAATTCAGGGGCCGAAGCGTGTCATAACGCCCGAGCAGGTCGTCAAGGCCCAGTTGACGCTGGAGATGCGCGAGCGGCTGGTATTCCGGCTCGCTGTCTGCGAGGGTATGAGTCCGGGCGAGATAGTCGGCCTCCAAATTGGCGATATCCTTCCAGAAGGAATTTCTGTGGCGAGGAGGATTTATCGGGGCAAGATCGGGACTCCGAAATCGAAGCGGCGCCGACGGCTAATTCCGCCGACGCCGGCGACCCGCGAGCTACTGGCGGTTTTCGTTTCCGTAATGGGCTACTCTGACCCGGCTGGCTGTTCGTTTCAAAGCGGGCCGGGAAGCCGCTGGGCTACTCGAATCTATATCGCAGGAGAATTCAGCCTGCCTTGGAGTTGGTTGGGCTTGGCGATGTGAATTTTCAGGCGCTGCGCAGGACGTGGGTGACGGAATTCTCAGCGGTTGAGGAAGATTCTCACGTACGGGCGGCGATTGCCGGCCATAGCGTAGACGTGCATCAGAATGAGTACAGGCAGAGCAAGGTGGAAGCGATGCAGCTCTCCATGAACAAGCTCGGCGAGCATTTGCAATGAGATGGCGGGAGGCTGCTTGCGGCCTCTCAGTGTTTTAACCTTGAAGCAGAAAAGGGGAGGCCGCTGTATCGAGCAGCGGTCTCCAGGTTGTCTTCCGCGGGCTGAGGTTGCGGAAGCTGTCGTAGCGTCGTAAATCGTATCGAGCGATTTGCGGCGCCAAGTCTAAGAAGCTACTGGAGCGGGAGACCGGGATCGAACCGGCGACGTTCAGCTTGGGAAGCTGACATTCTACCGCTGAATTACTCCCGCTCAGTCGGATGACAATCTGAGTATACAAGACCGCCGCTGCACCTCCGCTACCGCTACCGCGCCGACGTCATGACGTAACCTGATTGTTTGGCCATGAAGCTGAACCAACTTGCCCTCACGCTGGGGTGCCGACTTGAAGCCGCCGAATCAACCGACGCTCACTCGATCGACATCGTCGGCGTGATGGGAATGGAGAAAGCGGGCGATGGGCATCTCACGTTTCTTGCCAACCCGAAATATGCGCCGAAACTGAAGAACACCCGCGCGAGCGCAGTGCTTGCGGTGAACGCGGTGCCGGGAATTCCCACGCTCATTTCGGCCAATCCCTATTACGATTTCGCCCGCGCGCTGGAGCTCTTTTATCAGCCTCCGCGGCCAGCTCCTGGAATTCATCCGTCGGCCGCCATCGCCGTATCCGCAAAGGTCGGGAACAACGTTTCGATCGGCCCATTTGTGGCCATCGGCGAGAACGCGATAATCGGCGACGATGCGGTGTTGCACCCGCATGTGGTCATCTATGAAAGCGCCAATATAGGCGAAGGCGCGATTCTGCATTCTCACTCCACGGTGCGTGAGTTCTGCCAGTTGGGAAAGCGTGTAATTCTGCAAAATGGTGTAGTGGTGGGCGGAGACGGCTTCGGCTTTGCCAAGCGCTCTGACGGCACCCATTACAAAATCGTGCAATCGGGCCGCACCGTAATCGAAGACGATGTGGAAATTCAGAGTCTCACCTCCATCGACCGCGCGACAATGGGCGAAACCCGCGTGAAGCGCGGCGCCAAGATCGACAGCCTGGTGCAAATCGGCCACGCCTGCGTGGTGGGTGAGGACAACATAATCTGCGCCCAAACAGGGCTTGCCGGCAGTTCGATTCTGGAAAAAAACGTGCTGCTTGCCGGCCAGGTCGGTATTTCAGGCCATTTGACGATTCACGAAGGCGCCACCGTCTATGCGCAAAGCGGCATCGGAGGGGATGTCCCGGCGAAGGCGCGGGTTTCCGGATCCCCGGCATTCGATGCGGGCGAATGGCTGCGCGCGATTACGGCATTTCAAAAACTACCTGAAGTTCTTCGCACCGTGCGCGAATTAAAAAAGAAACTCAACCAATGAGCGACATACCAGACCACGCCGGTGAGCCCGGAGAAGTTCATTCGCGCCCCCCGTTGGCGTATAAGAACGATGAATTCCTGGAAAGTCCGGACGCGCGGGCGCTGCGCATTATTTCCGAGTACCTCGAACCGCTGTCACACTTTCGGCGACAGCACATACGGGACACTGTCGTCTTCTTCGGCTCGGCGCGCATACAGGAAGACAGTCCGCTAGGCCGGTACTACACAGACGCCAGAATTTTGGCTGGCCTGATCACGGCCTGGGCGCGCACTTTCCACGAAAGAACTTATCGTTTCGTGGTGTGCTCAGGCGGCGGCCCGGGCATTATGGAGGCGGCCAACCGGGGCGCGATGGAAGCGAAAGGAAAGACCGTCGGTCTCAATATCGGCCTTCCGTTCGAGCAATTTCCAAATCCATGGATCACGCAGTCACTCAGCTTTGAATTTCACTACTTTTTCATGCGAAAGTTTTGGTTTGCCTATCTCGCGAAGGCTCTCGTGGTTTTTCCCGGCGGCTTCGGCACTATGGATGAGTTGTTCGAAATTCTCACGCTGGTGCAGACAAAGAAGCTCGCGAAAAACATCACCATCATCCTCTACGGCTCAACGTTTTGGAAAGAAATTGTCAACTTCGACGCCCTTGTGAAATACGGCACCATCTCCGCCGCGGACCTGGAACTTTTTCATTTCGCCGATACGCCGGAAGCGGCGATGTCGATTCTGCGGGATTCACTCACCCTGCATGCTCAGTTGCCGGATCAGGAAGTTCCCGCAATTTCGCCCAGCGCCAAACCCTGACTATCCTGAATACATATCTCTCGTGAAGATCACCGCCATCCGAAACAAGCGCGCGCGGCAATACGTTCTGCTTGGGCTCGTCGCGCTCGACCTGCTGCTGATGGCCCTCGGTCGCGCGCCGGCGCTCGCCATCCTCATTTCGGTCGGGCTTCTGATCTACGCGTTCATTCGGATCCTGGGAATGATGCTTCACCGCTCAAGGCTTATCTGGAGTCTGCGCAGCCGTCTCTACGTCACGTATGTCTTTATCGGAGCCGTTCCGATTGTGCTCATACTCGCGCTCACGTACTTCGGCGCATGGATCGTGGTGGGGCAGGTCGCAACCTACCTTGTGCGTTCCGAACTGAGTCGCCGCGCATCCACGATGACCTATCCCGCAAGAGTTCTAAGCCGGGCAAAGGCGCGCGACCGCGCGGCGATTCTCAATGAAATGGCGCCGCTCTTTCGGGACCGTGTTCCCGGTTTAGAAGTCCTGATTACGGACGATACGGGTGAACCGGACCTTCGCTATCCGCCCGGTAATACGCTCGAACCTCCTCCGCCGGGCTGGGGCGACTACACGGGACTGGTTTCGAAGAGCGGTCGCTATTACCTGATGTCCCTCGCTCGTGAAGCACGGGCCAGCACGCTGATGATGGCGCCGCTCGGACCCAGAGTGCTGGAGAAGCTGGTGCCGGGAATCGGAGAGATCCGCATTGCTTCACAACCTGGCTCTTCACAACCTGCGGGCGAGCCAGGGTCAGGGGGCAAGACGATTGCGGGCGAGGTGCCGCCTGCTTACACCGCCATCGATACCCCTTTTGAGTGGGTGAATCCGGTCGATTTCTACCACTGGAGACAACCGGGTAAGGTTCAACAGTGCTTTCTGTATGTCACCACGAGGACATCCGCGGTCCTCTCCGTTATATTCGCCGAAAAAACATGGGCGGCAGATGCTACCCTGGTGCTTTTTGTGATCATCGTAATTCTGCTGGCGATCGTCGAGTTGGTCTCCGCAATTATTGGAATATCGATGACGAACGCGATCACCGGCGCGGTTCACAACCTTTATGAAGGCACTCTCAGCATTAGCCGCGGTGATTTCTCGCACAGGATTCCAGTGAAGGGTCGGGACCAATTGGCGGATCTGGGGAACTCGTTCAACCAGATGACCGAGCAGTTGGAAAACCTGGTGGTGGTCGCGAAAGAAAAAGAACGCCTGCAATCGGAGCTCTCTATCGCATGTGAGGTTCAAAAGCAGTTGTTCCCGCGGTCGGCGCCGTCGCTCGAGACAATTGAACTGTTGGGCGCGTGCGAACCCGCCAGGTCGGCTTCGGGCGATTATTACGATTACCTCTTGCTTCCCAGCGGGAATCTGGCGCTCGCAATCGGAGATGTGGCGGGTAAAGGGATTTCCGCCGCCTTGCTCATGGCATCCATTCAGTCGATCATGAGAACGCAGTTGCTGGCGGGACAAACAGGCCATATCTCAACAGCGGCCATTGTGGCGCAACTAAACCGTCAGTTGTATGGGAACACCTCTCCCGAGAAATACGCGACCTTCTTTTTCGGCATTTACGAGGAAGCGTCGCGAGTGCTGAAGTACACCAACGCGGGCCATCTTTCTCCGCTGATATTGCGGGACGGAAAGGTGAATGAACTGCAGGTGACCGGAACGGTGGTGGGATTGTTTCCGGCTTCGGAGTACGAGGAACAGCGCGTCACACTTGCGGCAAGCGATATTCTGGTGGCGTTTACCGATGGAATCACCGAACCTGAAAACGCCTACGGCGAAGAGTTCGGCGCGGAACGGCTGTCTGATACCGTGTTGCGACATCAAAAGGCGGAAACCTGTGAGATCGTCGCTAAAGTGATGGAGGCGGTCAAGCAGTGGAGTAACGCCCCCGAACTGCCGGATGACATGACGGTGTTGATTGCCAAAGGGCGCGCCTGATGAGAATGCCGAGAAAAGTCCTGACGCCCGATCAGATGAACGCGGTGGACAAGGCGACTATAGAGGCGGGAATTCCGGGGATCATCCTCATGGAAACGGCTGCCGCCCGGTGCGTGGATTTCCTGAAGCAACGCTTCGGGCCACTGAGTGAGCAGCGAATCGTGGTGGTCTGCGGCAAGGGAAATAATGGCGGCGATGGTCTCGCGATCGCACGTCAGTTGCACGTTCAATTCAGGCCCAGAGAGTTGCGCGTAGTTTTGCTGTGTGGTCCGGAAGAGTTAAGAGGCGATGCGGCAGTGAACTTCGCGATGCTCCATGCATCCGGTCTGCAGGAATACCGGGATTTCGGCCCCGAAATGCGGACCGCGACCTTGGTGATCGATGCGATCCTGGGTACCGGGCTGCGAGGCACGGCGACGGGAGTTTCGGCAAATGGCATTCGCGAAATCAACCGGTCGTTCCCGTTCGCCAGGGTATTTTCCGTGGACCTGCCATCCGGCCTTTCAGGATTCAGCGGGGCGCCGGTGGGAGATTACGTAAGAGCAGACGCGACCGTGACGTTCACCGCTCCAAAGGTCTGTCACGCGTTGCCCCCCGCCGCGGATCTCATGGGAGAAATGAGGATTGTTCCAATAGGTTCTCCATCCGCTCTCTACGAGGACGATCCTGCGATTCAATTGGCGTTGATCACGCCCGGCAGCATTCGCGATCTATTCGCGCCGCGCGCACGTGACGGCAACAAGGGCCGCTTCGGGCATGTACTTGTGGTGGCCGGGTCCCGTGGAAAGAGCGGAGCCGCGGCTATGGCGGGCTTGGCGGCTTTGCGTGCCGGGGCGGGTTTGGTAACGGTCGCGTGCCCTGAATCGGCGCTGGCGGCCATCGCGGCACATGCGCCGGAACTGATGACGGAACCGCTGCCGGAGACCGCGGAGGGATTCCTTTCCGTTAACGCATTCGATCGGATTTGCGCACTCGCCGAAACCCGAACCCTGGTCGCGGCCGGCCCGGGGCTTGGCACGGGAGAAGACGCGCGCAAGGTTGTGCGGGATCTGTTCGGGAGTCTGCCGAAGCCACTCGTGCTCGATGCTGACGGGTTAAACTGCATGGCGGGAACCGAATGGAAGGGAGGCGCGGAGCTGCGTGTCATGACCCCTCATCCAGGCGAGATGGGCCGCCTAACCGGCGCGACGATTGCACAAATTCAGAGCGATCGCGTTGCTTCCGCCCGCGAACTCGCTCAATCGCGGCATGTCACGGTGGTTTTGAAAGGTGAAGGGACGCTGCTCGCGTTTCCCGATGGACGGGTTTGGATCAATCCCACTGGATCTCCGGCCATGGCGACGGGCGGAACAGGAGATATTTTGACCGGGATGATTGCCGGGCTGCTTGGTCAATTTCCGGGCGAACCAGATAGGGCAATTGCAGCGGCAGTTTGGCTTCACGGTCGCGCCGGCGAATTGGCCGCAAGCGACCTGGCCGAACAACCCGTTATCGCGACCGATCTGCTGCGCTATTTCGGCGAGGGAATACGTGGAATCGCAAGTCATCCGGACGCTGACTGAAGAAGAGACGATCGCGTTCGGTCGGCGGCTGGGCCCAACACTGTCCGGTGTGGTTCTTCTAATCGGCAATCTGGGCGCCGGAAAGACCACGCTGACGAAGGGAATTGTCGAGGGGCGCGGGAAGACCTCCGCCGAAGAGGTTTCGAGCCCCACTTTTACCCTGATCCACCAATACGGCGATTCGGATCCGATCTATCACATCGACCTGTATCGGCTGGACGAATTGCGGCAGGTGGAAACGCTGGGCCTCGATGAGATTTTTTCAAGTGGTTCGCTGGTGCTGCTGGAATGGGCCGAGCGATTCCCCGCCCTGCTGCCGCCGCAGCGCGCAGAAGTGCGAATTACAGCGCTCGAAGACGAGTCTCGGCGGATTGTTATTACTTACTCCCAGGGATTGTGTATAGGCCGCTGAGCCACAGCCCAATCATTTCGTTTGTAGGGCCCTCAAACGACAGTCGCTCGTCCAGTCACGTGTTCCACGGGTATAACGTGGAATGTCGAGCGGGATTAAGATTAGGTGGCATAGCGCAGCTTGCGTAACGCTCAAGCTGAGCCATGTGATGCAGTTCTCGAATCCGGATAAAAGGGCTCAGGTCGAGGTTCGGATTCATAACAGGCATCATCAGTTTCGGGTACGGGTCTGGCATGAGCCACGCCGCCTGGCGAGTCTAATTGTACTTCGCGCATACGATAAGAAGACCCCGGGTCCGAAGGTCAGTTTGCCGCCAGGAAACTGACAGTTTTGGCGCCCACGTCCAATATCGCAAGGGTACCTCCGCTTCCACCAATCAATGTTTTGCCCGTCATGGAAGTCGAGCCTGGCATATCGACGGCCTCCCATGTGGCGGTTTCTCGATTTAGTGACATCATGCCCGATCGTTGGGGGTGGCCTGAATTTGGTCTTTCGGTTACAACATCAGCCATCGGAATCCCAGTGTTGGTAATGGTGAAGCCGCGAATGTCGACCATAACAGGAAGCGGTAACTCGCGCAGAGACCCGTCGGTCGCTATCTCCACGTAGCCCCCCGCCACAATGCCGCCGTAAGCACTCTCGACCCAAGAGATCCAACCCACTCTGCCCGCCGCTACTGCAAGGTACCCGCGCATCTCCCTCAGGCGGTTATTCAATTTCGCTTCGGGCAAGAACGACCCGGTCATCTTTCCGGCTCTATCGAAATGTCGAATGATTCCGTGCGCCGGATCCGCATCAACGATTCTTTCCGGATTTCGTCCGATAAACCCCTGCGCCCAGATACTACCATCCTGCGCGAATGTTAGTTGGTTCGCCTGGAACGGATCAGTCCGGGAAATGCTTACAGCGCCATCCGGAGAAACCACAGCGAGAATCGACGCAGTCCTTCCGTCGACGCTCGAAGTCCATCCTCCCGCAACGATTGTGCCGTCGTCGCCACGCGCTACACACCTGACTGCTGTCAATTTCGACTCGGGAATGGTTATGCTAACGGAGCCGATCTGAGCGCCATGCATATTCAATACATTGATGACGGGGTTTGAGGAAGAGAAGGCATCGACGGCAAGGAATGCGCCTCCGTTCCACACCGGCATCGGCTTTCCGGAGATTGCCTGAAACGAAAACCCTGTATCTGGAATAGGGGTCAGGGAGGCTCCGTGGAGCCGCATGGGCAGTACGAGAAGAAGAGCGCAATATATGCTGGTTGATTTTGACATTTTTTCGGTTCCTTTCCGGTTACTCTCAATCAATACGGGCACTCGCATGAGACGTAGTGACATGCGCATGTACTGTCTCCAGTGCAGCCGTAACCACTCGGTGAGTAACCTGTGTAGCTAGCAGGGTTAGAGGCTGTCGAGGTGTTATCGCTGCCGGATCCACAATAAGGTCCGCCGCACGGCGCCGAGAATATATCGGTTCCGTTCCACACGCTGCATCCGTAGCAATAGCCGTCCGGTGAACAACTGCCCTGCGCATGCGCAACAACTTCTACTCCGATTGCTTGCGCGGCACGAGACAGCACACCGGAAGGCGCCTTACACGAAGGCTGATGAACAAGCAAGCCATTTCGAGCTCTGTTTAGCCCACTCTGGTCTCGGGCGGCGATTATAGAAGACGGATGAAATCTGTGCACCCGTAGCTTCGGAGATGCGAACGCGAACCGCGGTATGTACGTTTGTTTTAAGCAGTCCCGATTGTTGGATGGCGAGACAGGATAAAACCACACAGGCAGTCCAGCCTATCAGAATGGTGTTTCTTGGGGGGGACTTATACTCATGAATGAGCTATATCCTCTGGCAGTGGCAGTGTCAAGCCATGCTGGCAATTTGAGCAGCGCGATTATTAACAAAACGCACGTAAGACCCTGAATTTTAAATAACTCCTGAGTTTATTAGTCCTGACACGTGGTCGCCTGTCTCTCTGACGGTGCGGGAAAAGGAATCGTGGAGGACTATTTCCGCCATGTAAACCACAACAAGATCCGTGGTAGTGCGGCGGGCTGATGGAAGCAGTGCAGCCTCATGAGCGCCGGATTCAACAATCCGACCGGATTGCGGAAACATGGCAGTAGCCTGGCGAGCGTGCTCTTGCCGGCGCCACTCGGCCCCACCAGGGCCAGTACCGATGGATACCCCCGTCGGACGAACGGTGTCGAAATCGGATCGAAAGGCGACGTCGTCGAAACAAATACGCTTCCGCAAAACAACCGGCGGCTTCGATCCCCCCGGGCTACCTTCAACGTGATCGAGGTAGCCGAACACCTTTTCGGAAGGCCCGATACCGGATCGATTTCTCAAGCGGTTCACTCGTGCTGCTGGAATGGGCTGAGCGATTCCCCGCCCTGCTGCCGCCGCAGCGCACAGAAGTGCGAATTACAGCGCTCGAAGACGACTCCCGGCGAATTGTTATTACGGCGCTGGAGTAGGATCCATATATATGCCGGCTCATGAATTGGAACACCCCGCACTTGACCAACTCGCAGCAACTCCGGAGATCCTGCGACTCCTGATGGCCAGCGTGAGCGATGAGGTAGCGCTTCGAAAGCCCGGACCGGACAGGTGGTCTCTTGCCGAAGTGCTGGAGCACCTTTCGCATGTGGAAGGGCACTTGTTCCGCACCCGGCTCGATCAAATATTGGCTGCGGACGGCGCGAGTGTCGAGCCTTATGACGAGAAGGAACTCGACGCGGCGGGCGTGTATTCAGGAAACGATCCGGAAGAATCTTTTGCGCATTGGGAAGAGCAGCGGGAGTCCGCCGTTGAACTGATCCGAACGCTTGATGCCACCAAACTCGTGCGCACCGGACGGCATCCCGAATATGGAATCTTTACGCTTGAAAATCACCTGAATAACTGGGTTTGCCACGATCTGGGCCATGTTCGGCAGATCGCGGAGTTAGTGCGGGCGCAGGTGTTTTATCCGGAGATGGGGCCGTTTCAGCCGAGCTATAATTTGAAACCTTAATACTCGAATTCGATCCGTTCGTAGATGTCGCCGAGACTGAGACGGCACCCGATGGAGGCAAGTTCCAGTTCGTCGGTGGAATTGGTGAATTCGCGGAACAGCCAGGAGCCGTCGGGTTGGCGCACGTGGTGCTCGGCGCGGATAGCATCCTGGGCGAGAAGCACGTATTCGGAAAACGACGGGAGGGATCGGTAGAAGCGGAACTTCTCTCCGCGATCGTAGTTTTTGGTCGAGGGGGAAAGAATTTCGACAATCGCGGTTGCGTCCATAATGGTGTCATTGTGGCGATCCTGAATTTTGACCTCACCGCACGTCACGACGATGTCGGGATAAGTATAAGTCCTGAACTGCTCAATATAGAGCCGAAGATCGGGTCCCGCAACGCGGCAAGACTTTCCGCGAAGCTTTTCGGTTAACCGGGAAAACGCATTCCCAAAAATCCACGAATGATTCAACGTGCCGCCAGCCATGGCGAACACTTGGCCATCAATGTACTCGCTGCGGAATTCAGCCTTCCGCTCGATTTCGAGGTACTGTTCGGGCGTTAAGAATGGGGTCGGCTGGGTTGCCACTCACGTACAGTGTACTGCCAGTGCCGATTGGAAATCGTAATAAGATATGTCCATGAGGCTCTCGTCGATCGTTCTTGCCCTGACCGCCACTGCAACTCTTTTCGCCGGTCCGCTCGAAGAATCGGACCGCGCCAAAGCACTGAACGAGCTAAACGCCTCAGGGAAACAGTTCCTTCACGCCATCGCCGACCTCTCGCAATCTCAATGGACGTACAAAGCGGGTCCAGACCGGTGGTCGATAGCCGAGGTCGCGGAACATATCATCGCGGCGGAGGACTACATCGGTAGTCTTGTTACGAAACAAATGATGGAGTCGCCCGCCGACCCCGCGAAAGCGCTCCAGAGAAAACCCGCACTCGCCAAAATGGACGACGGTCTGCTCGCGAATCTCAGAGATCGCAGCAAGAAAGCGACCGCACCGGGTGAAATCGTACCAAAAGGGATTTACAAAACGCCAGCCGACGCTGCGGCGGCGTTCACTGCCGCACGAGACAAAACCTTGAATTATGTGAACACTACAAATGCCGCCCTCCGGGAGCATTTTGCCACTCCGTTCCCCGGATTCGAGATGGATGGCGTGCAGGGCTTGCTCATGATTGCGGGACACAATGAACGGCATGTGTTGCAAATACTGGAAGTTAAGCAGTCGCCCGGCTATCCTGCGACCGGCGTGATTGATGATCGGCTGACCAAGCCGGCAATCGGTTTGCGCGAAAAACTTAAGTAACGGCGGTCCGAATGTCATCTGGTATACTTTTGAAGGATTCAAATTGTGGCTCGTGGCGGGCGCATAGTTAGCATTACAACTGTGTGTTGACACGCGAGTTACGAGTTCGTTATCCTATGAAGGTTTGGCTGTAGCTTAATCAGTTTCTGGCTACCATCTCCGGCGTCGGAGATCCGGCCGGGAGCGAGGTCCCGAGGTTTTCAACGGACAGAAGCGGTTTTTCAGGCTTCGTTGATGAACATGGACCTGTCTAAAGCCTGGGCGACAAAGAAGTTAGTTCAACTTTCAACTTTCGCCCGAATCAAAAAGAGACGCAGTGAATTTTAGAGTTTGAGCCGGTTCGGTCGTGCCGCATGCATGACCCCACTTGGGCCCTTGTTTAGTAACGCTGTTTAGTAACGCGGTTTAGTCTTTTAAGGATATTTAGTGCCGACATTCAATCAACTTGTGCGTAAAGGGCGGAAAGCGCCCGCATGGAAGACAGCCAGCCCGGCATTGCAGAGCTGCCCGCAAAAGCGCGGCGTCTGCACGCGTGTTTACACCTCGACTCCGAAGAAGCCGAACTCGGCGCTTCGTAAAGTCGCCCGCGTCCGGCTGACCAATGGCGTAGAAGTCACCACGTATATCCCGGGCGTTGGTCACAATTTGCAGGAACACTCGATCGTGCTCATCCGCGGTGGCCGTGTGAAGGATCTTCCCGGCGTTCGTTATCACGTTGTCCGCGGCGCTCTCGATACGGCCGGCGTTGCCAATCGTAAGCAGAGCCGCTCGAAGTACGGCGCAAAGCGGCCGAAAGCCGCGACGAAATAAGAGGATCTATAAGATATGCCACGACGCAGAGGCGCAGATAATCGTGAAGTAGCGGCCGATCCGATCTTCGGCTCGACGCTGGTTGAGAAGTTCGTCTGTTCCATGATGTGGGACGGCAAAAAGCAGACGGCCCAGAAGATTTTCTATGCATCGATGAAGAAGCTCGAAGAGCGAGGCGGTGGCGAAGAGGCCATCAAACTCTTTAAGAAAGCCGTTGAAAACGCGAAACCGCTGCTCGAAGTGAAGACGCGCCGCGTAGGTGGCGCGAACTATCAGGTTCCGATCGAAGTGCCGCAAAACCGCCGCACCAGCCTTGCGATTCGCTGGATTCTGGGCAATGCCCGGGGACGCGCGGAAAAAGGCATGGCGGATAAACTGGCGAACGAGTTGAACGACGCGGCTAACCTGCGCGGCGGAGCTATCAAGAAGCGGGACGACGTGCATCGCATGGCGGAAGCCAACAAAGCCTTTGCACATTACCGCTGGTAAGACCGAACGTTTATTACTAACACTATTTACAAATGCCACGCACCGTACCACTTGAGAGGATGAGGAACATCGGCATCGCTGCACACATTGATGCCGGTAAGACTACAACCACGGAACGCATCCTGTATTACACCGGCCGATCCCACAAAATCGGCGAAGTTCATGAAGGCACCGCCACCATGGACTGGATGGAACAGGAGCAGGAACGCGGAATCACCATTACCTCCGCTGCAACCACCGCCAGCTGGCGGGACATGCAGATCAACATTATCGATACCCCCGGCCACGTCGATTTCACCGCTGAAGTGGAACGCTCGCTTCGTGTGCTCGATGGCGCCGTTGCGGTGTTCGATGCGGTGGCCGGTGTGCAGCCTCAGTCGGAAACGGTTTGGCGTCAGGCCGATAAGTACCACGTTCCCCGCATCTGCTTCATCAACAAGATGGATCGCATTGGCGCGGATTTCTATTATTCGGTCGGCACCATCGTGGATCGCCTGAAAGCGCGTCCCGTACCGATCCAGATTCCGGTTGGCGCGGAAGATCAGTTTAAGGGCGTTGTCGATCTGGTCGAAATGAAGGCCGTGATTTGGCGCGATGAAACGCTGGGCGCGAAGTTCGATGTTGTCGAAATTCCCGAAGACCTGGTAGAGAAAGCAAATCTTTACCGTGCGCAGATGATTGAAGCGGTTTCCGAATTCGACGATACGCTGTTCGAGAAATTCATCAACGGTGAGCCACTCACCACCGAAGAGCTTAAAGCCGGCATCCGCAAAGCCACCATTGCAATGAAGTTCTTTCCCGTCGTATGCGGGTCGGCCTTCAAGAACAAGGGCGTGCAAACAATGCTCGATGCCGTTGTGGATTATCTTCCCTCGCCGCTCGATGTTCCCGCTATCAAGGGAACAGACGTCGACGACAAGACAACGGTACTTACCCGCAACGCTTCCGACGACGAACCTTTTTCGGCGCTGGTATTCAAGATCATGACCGACCCGTATTCGGGTCAGCTTGCGTTCTTCCGGGTTTATTCCGGCAAGATGTCCGCCGGCGAATCGGTCTTCAACGTTGCGAAGGGCCGCAAGGAACGCGTGGGGCGCCTGATGCGCATGCACGCGAACAAGCGCGAAGACATCACGGAAATTATGGCCGGCGATATTTGCGCGGCAGTCGGGCTCAAGACGGTTTCGACGGGCGATACCATCTGCGACGAAAACCACCCGATCATTCTGGAACGAATCGATTTCCCCACACCGGTTATTCAGCTCGCGGTGGAACCGAAGACCAAGGCCGATCAGGAAAAGATGGGCATGGCAATTGCGAAACTGGCCCAGGAAGATCCCACGTTCCGCGTGGCGACCGATCCGGAAACCGGCCAGACCATTCTCTCGGGAATGGGCGAACTTCACCTCGAAATTATTGTTGACCGCATGATGCGGGAATTCGCCGTCGAAGCAAACGTCGGCAAACCGCAAGTGGCTTATCGCGAGACCATTCGCGGTACCGCTGAGGTTGACAATACGCACAAGAAGCAGTCGGGCGGACGCGGTCAGTACGCGCGCGCCACCCTTCGTGTCGAGCCGGTTCCTGGAGAAGGCTTCCAGTTCGTCAACGAAATCAAGGGCGGCAGTATCCCGAAAGAATTCATCCCCGCTATCGAAAAGGGTGTTGTCGAAGCCCTCGAAGGCGGCATCATGGCCGGGTATCCAATGGTCGATGTCAAAGTGACCGTCGTGGACGGCGCTTATCACGATGTCGATTCTTCGGAAATGGCGTTCAAGATTTGCGCTTCCATCGGCGTCAAGGAAGCCTGCAGGAAAGCGAAATCAGTCCTGCTGGAACCCGTGATGGCGGTCGAAGTAGTGGTTCCGGACGAATACATGGGCTCGGTGAACGGCGATCTGATTTCCCGAAGGGGTCAGCTCGAAGGTACCGAGATCCTGGGCGGCACACAGATTATCAAGGCCAGCGTTCCCCTGAGCGAAATGTTCGGTTATGCGACCGAACTGCGTTCACGGACACAGGGGCGCGGCAGTTTCACCATGCACTTCTCCCGGTACGAGGAAGTTCCGAAGAACATCGCGGAAGAAATCGTGGCGCGGGTGCAGGGCAAGGTTACTAAGTAAAGAAGCGTTAGAACAGGAGATTGCTGGCACATGGCGAAAGAAAAATTTGACCGCAGTAAGCCGCACGTCAACATTGGCACGATCGGTCACATCGATCACGGCAAGACGACGCTGACGGCAGCTATCACAAAGGTGCTGGCGAAGCACAATCCGAAGGTGGCGTTCCGTTCGTTCGATTCGATCGACAACGCTCCCGAAGAAAAGGCCCGCGGTATCACAATCGCCGCATCGCACGTGGAATATGAGACGGCCAACCGCCACTACGCCCACGTCGATTGCCCCGGTCACGCCGATTACATCAAGAACATGATCACCGGCGCCGCCCAGATGGACGGAGCGATTCTGGTGGTCGCCGCGACAGACGGCCCCATGCCCCAGACTCGTGAGCACATCCTGCTCGCCCGTCAGGTTGGCGTGCCGTACATCGTGGTTGCCATGAACAAAGTGGACATGGTGGACGATCCGGAACTTCTCGATCTCGTCGAACTCGAAGTGCGCGAACTTCTCAAGAGCTACCAGTTCCCCGGTGACGATCTCCCGGTGATTCGTGTATCCGCTCTCGGTGCTCTCAACGGCGAACCGCAGTGGGAAAAGACGGTTGACGAACTGATGGAAGCCGTCGACAAGTACATCCCGATGCCGGAACGCGTCATCGACCGTCCGTTCCTGATGCCGATCGAAGACATTTTTTCGATTCAGGGTCGCGGCACCGTGGTCACCGGCCGTATCGAACAGGGTATCTGCAAGGTTGGCGAGGAAATGGAAATCGTCGGCTTCAAAGACACCCGCAAGACGGTTGTCACCGGCGTTGAAATGTTCAAGAAGCTGCTCGATGAAGGTCGCGCGGGCGATAACGTCGGTCTGCTGCTTCGCGGAATCAACAAGGAAGATGTGGAGCGCGGCCAGGTTGTTGCCAAGCCGAATTCCATTAAG
>Ga0105240_10000721_pt1 | contig 60541 bp, 44 predicted proteins | sample KBSC54metaG_FD_80426 | JGI IMG/M metagenome (GOLD analysis project Ga0105240, IMG submission 80426) | Corn rhizosphere microbial communities from Kellogg Biological Station, Michigan, USA - KBS C5-4 metaG | ecosystem: Host-associated > Plants > Roots > Rhizosphere > Soil | place: Michigan, USA... | reverse complement strand
CTTCACCATCATTTCGCTGACCTTCTCGTTGATTGCGGTGCTGATCCCGCTGCTGTTCATGGGCGACGTGGTGGGGCGCTTGTTCCACGAGTTCGCCGTGACGCTGGCAGTGGCCATCCTGATCTCGGCGGTGGTCTCGCTGACGCTCACGCCGATGATGTGCGCGCGCCTGCTGCACCACGTGCCGGAAGAGAAGCAAGGCTGGTTCTATCACAAGAGCGGCGCCTTCTTCGACAACGTGGTCGCGCGCTACGGCGTCGCGCTGACATGGGTGCTCAATCGCCAGCGCGCCACGCTGGTGGTGGCGCTGGGCACGCTGGTGCTGACCGTCGTGCTGTACATCTTCATTCCCAAGGGCTTCTTCCCGGTGCAGGATACCGGCGTGATCCAGGGCATTTCGGAAGCCACGCAATCGGTCTCCTTTGGCGCCATGGCCGAGCGCCAGCAGGCGCTGGCCAAGGTGGTGCTGGAAGACCCCGCAGTGGAAAGCCTGTCGTCCTTCATCGGTGTCGATGGCATCAACGCCACCTTGAACAGCGGTCGCATGCTGATCAACCTCAAGCCACATGAATCGCGCGACATCAGCGCCAGCGACATCATCCGCCGCCTGCAACCCAAGCTCAACGAAAAAGTCCCCGGCATTACGCTGTACATGCAACCGGTGCAGGACCTGACCATCGAAGACAGCGTCAGCCGCACGCAATACCAGTTCACGCTGGAAGACGCCGACTCCGCCGAACTCAGCACCTGGGTGCCGAAGATCGTCGACCGCCTGCGTCAACTGCCGGAACTGGCCGACGTCGCCAGCAACGTGCAGGACCAGGGTTTGCAGGCCTACGTCGAGATCGACCGCGACGCCGCTTCACGCATGGGCGTCACTACCGCCGCCATCGACAACGCGCTGTACAACGCCTTCGGCCAGCGCCTGATCTCGACCATCTACACGCAATCCAACCAGTACCGCGTGGTGATGGAGGTCAAGCCGGAATTCCAGAAGGGGCCGGACGCGCTCAACAGCATTTTCCTGGTGGCCTCCAACGGCAACCAGATCCCGTTGTCCAGTATCGCCAAGGTGACCGAGCGCACCGCGCCGCTGGTGGTCAACCATCTCGGCCAGTTCCCGGCGGCCACGGTCTCGTTCAATCTGGCGCAGGGCGCTTCGCTGGGTGAAGCAGTCAAGGCCATCATGGCGGCCGAGAAGGAGATCGCCATGCCGCCTAGCATCTCGACCAACTTCCAGGGCGCTGCGCTGGCGTTCCAGGCGTCGCTGTCGAATACGCTGTGGCTGATCCTGGCGGCGATCGTGACGATGTACATCGTGCTCGGCGTGCTGTACGAAAGCTACATCCATCCGATCACCATCCTGTCGACCTTGCCGTCGGCCGGCGTCGGCGCCTTGCTGTCGCTGATGATTTCGCGCAACGACCTCGGCATCATCGGCATCATCGGCATCATCCTGCTGATCGGTATCGTCAAGAAAAACGCCATCATGATGATCGACTTCGCGCTCGAAGCCGAACGCCACGAAGGCAAGTCGCCGCGCGAAGCGATCTACCAGGCTTGCCTGTTGCGTTTCCGCCCGATCCTGATGACCACCATGGCAGCCTTGCTGGGCGCCTTGCCGCTCATGCTGGGCACGGGCGTCGGTTCCGAGCTGCGCCAGCCGCTCGGCATCACCATGGTCGGCGGCCTGCTGGTGTCGCAGGTGCTGACGCTGTTCACCACGCCGGTGATCTACCTCGGTTTCGACAGCCTGGCCAAGCGCATGCGCAAGCGCTTCGGCAAGGAAAAGCATCCAGACGACGATGCGCCTTCGGCCAATGCGCCGCTGGTACCGCCGACACAAGTCTGACGCAGGGACAGCATGAATATCTCGCGTCCCTTCATTGAACGGCCCATCGCCACCACGCTGCTGACCATCGGTATCGCGCTGGCGGGCATGCTGGCGTTCAAGCTGCTGCCGGTGTCGCCGCTGCCACAGGTCGACTATCCGACTATTTCGGTGTCGGCCTCGATGCCCGGCGCCAGCCCGGAAACCATGGCGGCGACCATCGCGACGCCACTCGAGCGCGCGCTCGGCGCCATTGCCGGTGTCACCGAGATGACCTCGTCGAGCTCGCTCAATTCGACCCGCATCACCCTGCAGTTCGACCTCAACCGCGACATCGACGGCGCCGCGCGTGACGTGCAGGCGGCATTGAATGCGGCGCGCAGCTTGCTGCCGTCCGGCATGCCGAGCAGTCCCTCGTACCGCAAGGTGAATCCCGCCGACGCGCCGATCATGATCCTGGCGCTGACCTCGGACACCATGACGCAGGGCCAGATGTACGACGCCGCCGACAGCATCCTCGCGCAAAAGCTGTCGCAAGTGCGCGGCATCGGCCAGGTCAGCGTAGGCGGCAGTTCGCAGCCGGCGGTGCGGATCGAGCTCAATCCGACCGCGCTCAACAAATACGGTATCGGCACGGCCGATGTGCGTACCGCGGTGGCGGCCACCAACGCCAACCGCCCCAAGGGCATCGTCGAAGACGGCGACCGCAACTGGCAGATCTATGCCAACGACCAGGTCAAGACGGCAGCCGAATACGCGCCGCTGATCGTGTCCTACCGCAACGGCGCGCCGGTACGCGTGCGCGACATTGCCGAGGTCAAGGATTCGGTGGCCGACCTGCGCAATTCCGGTTCCGCCAACGGCAAACCGTCGGTGCTGGTGATCCTGAACCGCCAGCCCGGCGCCAACATCATCGAGACCGTCGACGCCGTCAACGCCTTGCTGCCCAACCTGAAGGCATCGATCCCGAATGCCATCAACCTCGAAGTCATGATGGACCGCACGCCGACCATCCGCGCCTCGCTCAAGGACACCGAGAAGACACTGCTGATGTCGATCGGGCTGGTGATCATGGTGGTGTTCCTGTTCCTGCGCAATGGTCGCGCCACGCTGATCCCGAGCGTGGCGGTGCCGGTCTCATTGATCGGCACCTTCGGCGTCATGTACTTGCTCGGCTACACCCTCGACAACTTGTCGCTGATGGCGCTGACGATTGCCACGGGTTTTGTGGTCGATGACGCCATCGTGGTGCTGGAAAACATTTCGCGTCACATCGAGCAGGGCATGAAGCCGGTCAAGGCGGCGCTGGTGGGCGCGCGCGAAGTTGGCTTCACGGTGCTGTCGATGAGCATTTCGCTGATCGCGGTGTTCATTCCCATCCTGATGATGGGCGGCATCGTCGGCCGTCTGTTCCGCGAGTTTGCGGTGACGCTGTCGGTGGCGATTCTGGTGTCGTTGCTGGTGTCGCTGACGACCACGCCAATGATGTGCGCCATGCTGCTCAAGCAAGAGAGCGAAGAAGAGCGCAAACCGGGTCGTTTTTTCTCTGCAGTGGAGCGCCTGTTCGACAGCATGCTGCGCGGCTATGAGCGTTCGCTGGCGTGGGCCTTGCGATTCTCGCCGCTGATGATCGTGATCCTTCTCGCGACCATTGCGCTCAACGTCTATCTGTACGTGATCGTACCCAAGGGCTTCTTCCCGCAGCAGGACACCGGCCGGCTGGTCGGCGGCATTCGCGGCGACCAGTCGATCTCGTTCCAGGCCATGCGCACCAAGCTCAGCGAATTCGTTGAAATCGTGCGCCAGGATCCGGCGGTCGCCAACGTCACTGCCTTCACCGGCGGCGGGCGGCGCAATGGCGGCAGCATGTTCATCGCGCTCAAGCCGCTGTCGGAGCGCAAGATTTCGGCCGACAAGGTGATTGCTCGACTGCGCATCAAGCTCGGTCACGTGGCCGGCGCCAGCCTGTTCCTGCAGGCGGTGCAGGACATCCGCGTCGGTGCGCGGCAAAGCGATTCGCAATATGAGTACACGCTGCAATCCGACGATCTCGAACTGCTGCGCACCTGGGAGCCGAAGATCCGCGTGGCGTTCTCCAACCTGCCGCAGCTGGAAGACGTCAGTACCGACCAGCAGGACAAGGGTTTGCAGACCACGCTGACGATCGACCGCGAAACCGCCATCCGTAGCGGCGTCACGCCGCAGCTGATCGACACCAGCCTGAGCGACCTGTTCGGCCAGCGGCAGATCTCGACGATCTACAGCGGCATGAACCAGTACCACGTGGTGATGGAAGCCGCGCCGCAATACTGGCAAAGCCCGGAAATCCTCAACAGCACCTACGTCAGCCTGGCTAACAGCACCGCCAACCTGTCGCCGACCACCTCGGTGCTGGGCACGCCGCCGGCGCTGACGGCGGGTGGCAAGCTCAACGCCAACTCGTCGCTCGCGCTGACCTTGTCGACGGCGGCGTCAAAGCAGGTGCCGCTGACTTCGTTCTCCAGCTTCGCGCCGACCACTACCTCGCTGAGCGTGAGCCACGAAGGGCAGTTCATCGCCTCGACGATCTCTTTCAACCTGGCCGAAGGCGTTTCGCTGTCGCAAGCCACCCAGGTGATCAACGACACGCTGGCGCGCCTTGGCGTACCGACGGCGGTGCACGGCGCCTTTGCCGGTACCGCCAACGCCTTCCAGTCCTCGCTGAACAGTCAGCCCGTGCTGATCCTGACGGCCTTGCTGGCGGTGTATATCGTGCTCGGCATTCTGTATGAAAGCCTGGTGCATCCGATCACCATCATCTCGACGCTGCCGTCGGCCGGCGTTGGCGCGTTGCTGGCCTTGCTGGCGACCGGCACCGACTTCAGCCTGATCGCGCTGATCGGCGTGATCCTGCTGATCGGCATCGTCAAGAAGAACGCCATCATGATGATCGACTTCGCCCTGCAGGCCGAGCGTACCCGCGGCCTGTCGCCGCGCGACGCGATCTTCGAGGCGTGCAGCCTGCGCTTCCGGCCCATCATGATGACCACCATGGCGGCGCTGCTGGGCGCGGTGCCGCTGGCGCTGGGCTCCGGCGACGGTGCCGAACTGCGCCAGCCGCTCGGTATTTCCATCGTCGGCGGCCTGATCGTGAGCCAGATGCTGACGCTGTACACCACGCCGGTGGTTTATCTCTACATGGAGCGGTTCCGCCTGTGGAGCAAGGGTTTGTTCGAGCGCACGACGGGACGAAAAACAGCGCGGCAAGAAAATACGGGCGCGGCGTAATACGTCGTGACCCAGGAGAGATGACCATGAAATACGCAAAACACAATTTGACGCGCATGCTGATGCTGACGCCGCTGGCGCTGGCCTTGGCGGCCTGCTCGGTCGGCCCCGACTACGTCCGTCCGCAAACCGCAGCGGTACCGACGGCCTTCAAGGAAATGAAGGACTGGAAACCTGCCCAGCCGAATGAACTGGCCATGAACGGCAAGTGGTGGGAAATGTTCGGCGATCCGCAGCTCAATGCGCTGGTCGAGCAGATCGACATTTCCAACCAGAACCTGGCGCAGTCGGAAGCCAATTTCCGCAAGGCCATGGCGCTGGTGCAGGGCGCCCGTGCCGACTACTCGCCGACGCTGTCGGTGGATGCCTCGCGCACGCGTTCGCGTTCCGCAACAAGCAGCAGCGGCGGAAGCTCCAGCTCTTCGGTGCGCGACAACTATTCCTTCTCGCTCAACGCCGACTGGGAAATCGACGTCTGGGGCCGCGTGCGCCGCAACGTTGAATCGAATGAAGCCAGCGCCCAGGCCAGCGCCGCTGATCTCGCCGCGACGCGCCTGAGCGCGCAGGCGCAGCTGGCGCAGAACTATCTGCAGCTGCGCGTGCTCGATGCCCAGCAGCAGTTGCTGGACGACACGGTTGCCGCTTACCAGCGCTCGTATCAGCTGACGCTGAATCAATACAACGCCGGCGTGGTCGCCAAGTCCGATGTCATCCAGGCGCAGACGCAATTGAAATCGGCGCAGGCACAGGCGCTCGACAACGGCGTGCAGCGCGCGCAGCTGGAACATGCGATCGCCTTGCTGGTCGGCCAGCCGGCCTCGACCTTCTCGATCACGCCGTCGCCGTTGACCGCCGCCGCGCCGCCGATTCCGGTGGCCTTGCCGTCGATGCTGCTGGAGCGGCGTCCCGACATTGCCGGCGCCGAACGCCGCGTCGCCGCAGCCAACGCCCAGATCGGCGTGGCACAGGCGGCGTACTATCCGAGCCTGTCGCTGTCGGCCTCGGGCGGATTCCAGACGTCCAACGGCTTGGCCAACTGGTTCACGATGCCGAGCCGGGTGTGGTCGCTGGGGCCGCAACTGAGCCAGTTGATTTTCGACGGCGGCGCGCGCCGCTCGGTCACCGACCAGGCCATCGCCAGCTATGACGGCGTGGCTGCTGCGTACAAGCAGACCGTGCTGACCGCGTTCCAGGAAGTGGAAGACAACCTGGCGGCCTTGCGCATCCTCGAACAGGAAGCTGTCGTGCAGAACGAAGCGCTGCAATCGGCGCGCCAGGCCGTGACGCTGGTCACCAATCAGTACAAGGCCGGCACCGTCAATTACACCAGCGTGATCACGGCGCAAGCCACCGCGCTGGCCAGCGAACGCACTGCACTGGATATCTTGTACCGGCGCATGGCCGCCAGCGTGTTGCTGACCAAAGCCTTGGGCGGTGGCTGGAGCGAGCAGAACATCGCCGACCTCGGCGCCCTGGCAAGTCAGTCTGAGAACAGCAAGAAGAAATAAATTTGCCGGATCGGCAAAAAGCGCAGCCTTGGTGCTGCGCTTTTTTTATGCAGCCTCGTCCTGGTCCCAGGCCACGTCTGCGGGAACCGCGCCGCGCAAAGCGTTGCAGATCATCACGGCATCGGCGCGACGCAATTCCTCACGCGTGATGCTGCGCTCGGTCGCTGCCCACGTCGTATCGGCGAGCAGCACGGAACGCATTACACCCGGCAGCGCGCCGGCCGCCAGCGGCGGCGTGTGCCAGCGGCCGTCCAGTTGCACGAAGACATTGCTGCGACCGCCCTCAGTCAGTTCGCCGCGCTCGTTGAAGAACAGCGTGTCGAAACCGCCGCGCCGTTCGGCGTCCTTCCAGGCTTCGTCGTAGACGGTGCGCACCGATGTCTTGTGGCGCAGGAACAGGTCGCCGCTGCTGCTCGGCGTCGGCGAGACGAACACCTTCACCGACGCGCCCAGAACCGACAGCACGCCTTGTTGCAAGCGGACCGCGCCGTCGCGCAACAGGTCCAGCCTCAGGCGATGCGGCGTTGCCGGCGGCAGTTGCGCACAGGCGTTGGCCAAAGCGTTGCGGATGTCCGCCTCATCGAATGCGAAATTGAAATACGCCGCCGAGCTTCGCAGCCGCTGTAAATGAAGGTCCAGGTGGCGGCAGCCGTTTTCATGATCGGCATGGATGGTTTCGAACAGGCTGAAGCCGCTATCGAGGCCGGTCAGGAACACCGACTTCAACCGGCATTCGGCATATTCATCGGCGGCCTTGCTGTCGTAGACGATGCCGGCGCCCACCCCCATTTCGCCAGGCCGGACGCCGTTTTTGGGCGCTAGCAGCACCAGCGTACGGATCGGCACCGACAGGCAAAAATCGCCCACCGCTCGATCCGGCGGCGCAGCGTCGAACCAGCCGATCGCGCCGGTGTACAGGCCGCGCGGCGTCGATTCCAGTTCGCGAATGATCTGCATGGTGCGGCGCTTGGGGGCGCCGGTGATCGAGCCGCAAGGATAGAGTGCAGCGACCACGTCGGCGATGGACGCGTCGTCGCGCAGTTGCGCCGTGACGGTCGAGGTCATCTGCAGCACCTGGCCGAAGCGGCCCACCGCAAACAGATGCGGTACCTGCACCGAACCGGCGATGGCGACACGGCCGAGGTCGTTGCGCAGCAGGTCGACGATCATCAGGTTCTCGGCGCGGTTCTTTTCGTCAGCCGCGAGGCGATCAGCCCGACGGCTGTTTTCCGCCGCGTCGTCGTGCGCCGGCGCAGTGCCTTTCATGGGCTGGGCCAGCAATGTTCCCTGCGTGTGGCGGACGAACAATTCCGGCGAAAACGACAGCACCCAACGCTCATCCGGCAGGCGGATCAGTGCGCCGTAGGGCACCGGCTGGCGCGCGCGCAGTTTGTTGTACAGGCTCAGCGGTTCACCCCAGGCATCGAAATGCAGGCGGTAAGTGTAGTTGACCTGATAGGTGTCGCCGGCCGCAATGTAGTCGCGGATGCGTGCGATGTCGGCGCTGAAACGAGGTTCGTCGACGCTGGCGTGGACGCTGGCGATGCCGGCGGCAGCAGGAATCGCATCTTGCTGTTGCTGCAGCCATGCATCGGTCTGCGCGGCACTGAGGCGGCGGCAGTCTGTGAAGAGCAGGATTTCTGCCAGCGGCCCCGGCTGGTCGGCATGCGCTTCAATGCCGTGCAGACCGCCGCCCAGTTCGTAGCTGAACAGCGCTACCGCATGCAAGCCTTTTTTTTGCGCGGCCTGCATCTCGGCGAGCAGCTCCGCCATGCCGCCAGCGTCGTCGCAGCGCAGCGTCGCGTGATAGCCGGTGTACAGGCGCGAGCGCGGTTGGTCCGTGCGTGCGTTGGCATTGCCGTGGCGGTAGCTGTCGTCGAGCAGGGCGAAGCAGGGGAAGGACATAGTCGTGCGTGGTTCGGCCAAGAGAAAACAAAGGGAGGCAAGCCGCCGGACATCGGCCGGGAGCGCCCGGCAGCATCATAGCTTAAACGGTATACTGGAGCATATTTCCGTGATGCAACGGGCTCGCCGGGCAGAGGTCCGAATCAACGCCGACTCAACCAATTTCCCATCCCATGGCTTTACCGCGCACCTTCATCATTCCTCTCATTGTCGCTTGCGCCCTGTTCATGGAACAGATGGACTCTACCGTGATTTCGACCTCGCTGCCGGTGCTGGCGATCGACATGGCGGTCGATCCGATTTCGCTCAAGCTGGCGCTGACGTCCTACCTGGTCAGCCTGGCCGTGTTCATCCCGATCAGCGGCTGGATGGCAGATCGCTTCGGCGCGCTGACGATTTTCCGTTCGGCGATCTGCGTGTTCATGCTGGGTTCGATCCTGTGCGGCGTCTCGCAAAACTTGCCTGAGTTTGTCGCAGCGCGTTTCTTCCAGGGCATCGGCGGCGCCATGATGGTGCCGGTCGGACGGCTGGTGATCCTGCGCAGCGTCGACAAGGCCAATCTGGTCAAGGCGCTCAGCTACCTCACCATCCCCGCCATGTTCGGGCCGGTGCTGGGGCCGCCGCTGGGCGGCTTCATCACGACGTATTTCCACTGGCGCTGGATCTTTTTCATCAACATCCCGATCAGCATCCTCGGTCTCTACCTGGCCACGCGCTTCATCGCCAACGCCAAGGCGGAAAGCGTTGCGCCGCTGGACTGGGTCGGCTTCGTGCTGTCGGCGCTGGGCTGTTCGCTGGTGATGATGGGCTTGGCGACCACCGGACGCCACCTGGTGTCGGGCGACATTTCGCTGGCCTGCGTGGTGCTCGGCAGCTTGTCGCTGGCCGCCTATGTCTGGCACGCGCGACGCACAGCACATCCGCTGATCGATCTCAAGCTGCTCAAGATCGAAACCCTGCAGGCAGGCGTCGGCGGCGGTTCGCTGTTCCGCCTCGGTATCGGCGCGATTCCCTTCCTGCTGCCGCTGATGCTGCAGCTGGGTTTCGGTTTCAGCGCCTTCCATTCCGGACTGCTGACCTGCGCATCGGCGGCCGGTGCAATGTTTATGAAGACCGTCGCAGCCAAATTCCTCAAGCGCTACGGCTTCCGCCGGGTGATGATCGTCAATGGCGCCTGCGGCGTGCTTTCGCTGGCGGCGATCGGCTTCTTTACGCCGGCCACGCCCTATGCGGTGATGCTGATCGTGCTGTTGATCGGCGGCTGCTTCCGCTCGCTGCAGTTCACCAGCCTCAATGCAATTTCCTATGCCGATGTCGACAACAATCGCCTTAGCCAGGCCACCAGCATCGCCAGCGTGGCGCAGCAATTGTCGGTCGGCATGGGCGTGGTGCTGGGCGGTTTCGCCCTGCAGATGTCCAACCGCTTGCAGGGCCACGCTACGCTGGTCAGCCAGGATTTTTGGCCCGCGTTCCTGACGGTGGCGGTAGCAGCATCGTTCTCGATCCCGATGCTCATGCGCCTGCCGCCTGATGCCGGCGCCGAGCTGGCCGGTCGCGATCCCAAGGCCAGCCGGGCAAGCGCAACGTAACTATCTCACTTCATCGCCATGGCCAACATGCAGCTCAAATACAGCGTCTTTCCGATCAGCGCGATCCTGATCTGGTCCGGCAACACCATCGTCAGCAAGATGGCGGCAGGCGTGATCGAGCCGGCGGCGATGTCGTTCTACCGCTGGCTGATGGCGGGCCTGTTGCTGACGCCTTTTTGCCTGCGCGGCGTCTGGCGGCAGCGTCACCAGATTCGTCCGCATCTGTGGAAGGTCGTGGTACTGGCGCTGTTCGGCATGGTGCTGTACCAGAGCCTGGCGTATTTTGCGGCGGCCACGTCGTCGGCCACCAGCATGGGCATGATCGCTTCGCTGATGCCGCTGCTGACCTTGCTGCTGAGCAGCATCCTGCTGCGCGAGCCGCCGACCTGGGGCACGCTGATCGGCGGCGTGCTGTCGCTGTTCGGCCTGATGATCCTGATCGGCAAGGGCCATCCGGCGCAGCTGTTCACCAATGGCGTGGTGTTCGGCGACTTGCTGATGCTGGTGGCGACGGTTGCCTACGCCTTCTATGGCGTGCTGCTCAAGCGCTGGGCGCTGCCGATTGCCGCCTGGCACTTGTTGTACCTGCAAATCTGGGTGGCGGTGGCCCTGCTGCTGCCGTTGTGCCTGGCGGCGCCGTATTCGCCGGTGACGGCGGCCAACCTGCCGCTGTTGCTGTATGCCGGCATTGCCGCCTCCATCATTTCGCAGATCCTGTGGATGAACGGCATCGCCCATCTGGGGGCGACGCACTCGACCATGTTCATGAACTTGTCGCCCATATTTACCGTCATAATTGCCATGGTCGTGCTGGATGAAGCCCTGCATTCGTATCACGCGGTCGGCGGCGGCATCACGCTGGCCGGCGTGGTGCTGGCGCAGGTGATCAAGCGCAGAATCGTGCGGCAGGCCGTCTGACGGACAAACAGGAAAACAGGCGCAAACATGAACAATGCAAACATGGTCGTCAATTGCACGGCCTACAAGAACGGCAAGAAGCTGCGCGACATCACGATCGAGGAAATCAGCGACGTGCTGGAGGAGGACAACACCTTCGTCTGGGTCGGACTGCTGGAACCGAGCGTCGAGCTGATGCGCCAGATCAAGGAAGAATTCAACCTCCATGAGCTGGCCGTGGAAGACGCTTACGCCGCCCACCAGCGGCCCAAGATCGAAGAATACGGCGACACCTTGTTCGTGGTGCTGCAGACTGCGCAAGTGGTCGACGCCATCGTTCAGTTCGGCGAAACGCACATCTTCGTCGGCGCGCGTTTCGTGGTGTCGGTGCGGCATGGTTCCTCGAAGAGCTACGCCAAGGTGCGCGAGCATTGCGAAATGCTGCCGGAGCGGCTGGTGCGCGGCCCCAGCTATGTGCTGTACTCGATCATGGACTTCGTCGTGGACAACTACGGGCCTATCATGGACGACCTGGAGGAGCGTTTCGACAAATATGAAGCGGAACTGTTCGATCGGGTGTCGGAGCAAGCTCATTTGCAGGACCTCTACCAGCTCAAGCGCCAACTGATCAAGATCCGCTCCGCAGCGGTGCCGTTGCTGGACGTATGTACCCAGCTGCTGCGCTTCCACGAGAACATCATCACCAAGGACGGCAAGGTCTATTTCCGCGACATCTACGACCACGTGGTGCGTCTCATCGAGACCGGCGATCGCCTGCGTGAAATGGTGGCGGCGGCGATGCAGATCGAACTCGCGCAAGTGACCATTCGCCAGAACGAAGTGGTCAAGCGGCTGGCCGGCTGGGGCGGTATCCTGGCGATTCCGACCATGATGTTCAGCCTCTACGGCATGAACTTCAAATACATGCCCGAGCTGGAATGGCATTGGGGTTATCCGACCGTGCTGATCGCCATCGGGGGATCATGCAGCTGGCTCTACTACCGCTTGCGTAAAGTGGGTTGGTTGTAGAAGAATCAGGTACAGAAAAGGGCGGTGTGGAATTCCACACCGCCCTTTTTTACGTCCTGCACAATCAGTCGAAGCGCAGGTTGTACAACACGTTGAGGCCGTTGATGGTGCCGGTGCGCGCCACCAGCGACCAGCGTCGCGACAGTTGCCAGGTGGCCTTGGCGATGCTGGCGGCACCGGTCAGGCTTTGCTCGTAACCGAGCGAGAGCTTTTCGGAAATCGATTTGCCGAGGTTGACCACCTGTTCGTCGGACAGGCCCGATTCGCTGGCGCCGATCGAGAACTGGTCGAGGCCGATGTCCTTGGCGATCTTCTTGCCGCCGTAGTTGCCGACAAAGGCCAGCGCCTGGCTGCTGGCGCTGCGCTGGCCGAGGCCGGAACTGTCGCTGCCGTGGCCGAACATCATCCACGAGAGTTTTTCATCATCTGGTACGTTCGGTTCCGACACCAGGCGCACGCGTGGCTGGTTGGCGTTTCCGGTGACCTCGACGCCGGCTTCGACATCCTGGTTGCGGCGCATGGCAAGGATATTGAGATTCGGATTGCTGATCGGTCCCTGGAAATTGATGATGCCGCGTTCGATGTTGAGCTTGGTGCCGAAGGCTTCATAGGTGCCTTCGCTGACGCGCACGGTGCCGGTGGCGCGCAGCGGCAGCAGCGGTTCGCTGCGCACGTTCATTTCGCCGCGCAGCTTCAGGTCGGCGCCGCTGCCGTTGAAGCGGAAGCTGTCGCCAAGGTCGACCACGATGTTCATCACCGGCGCAAAACGTCCGGCCGGCTTCTCGGTCGCGGCCGTGAGCTTTTCCTTCGAGGTTGCGGCCGCACCGGCCTTGGCACGGGACTTTCCATCCTTGTCCTTGCGCACGATCACGACGTCGTCGCCCAGTTTGGGTGCGCTGCTCTTGGGCAGGTCGAACAGTGCTTTGTCGACCACGAACTTGCCGTCGATGCGCAATTGTTCATTGACGTTGGCCAGCCTGGCCTGCCCAGACAGCATCAGCTGGCGATCCGGGCTGGCGAAAAGTTGCAGGCGATTGGCTACGATGGTGGCGTTGAGGTCGGGATCGGCATCACCCAGCTTGACCTTGCCGGTGGCGCGCAGCGTGCCTTCTCCGCCATGGAATTCGATCTGGCGCAAATCGATCACGTTGTCATCCATGACGATGCGTACGGTGCCGTCCTTGAGCTGGATGCCCTGGTCGAATAGCGTCACGGCCAGGCTGTCGCCGTTGATGGCGCCGGACAGGCGCGGCTTGGCCAGCGTGCCGCCGGCGTTGAGGTCCAGCGCCAGCTTGCCGTCGAGACTGTATTGCGGACCGAGCAGAGCGCCGATGGTCTTGACCTCGGGAACGTTCAGGCGCGCATGGGCGCTCAGCGGCGAGCCCGGCAGCAGTGTCAGCACGCCATCCTGGCGCAGCAGGCCGGCCTGGCCCTGCGCCTCGATTACGCCGACGCGACTGGCGGCCACGCGGCCATTGAATTTCGCTTCCTGGCCGGCGAGATCGACGCGCAGTTGCAGCGCCGACAGGCCCAGCGCGACTTGCGAAGCGCCGGTGTTGACCGACACGTCGCCGCTTTTGCGCAACACCTGAAAGAAGCCCGATGCGGTTTCAGCCAGTGAGAAATTCCAGTCGGCGTCAAGCACGAGGTCGGTCTTTGCCGGCGGCGGCGTGCCGGTCATCTCCTGCACCAGTTCCAGAATGCGGCCGACGTCGAGCGCTTTGGCGCTGCCTTCGGAACGGATGCGGCCTTGCTGGTAGCTCAGGCTGCGCAGGTCGATTGCCATGCGGTCGACATTGAGCCGTGTGGCGCCCGCGACCAGCGTGTCGGCGGCGAGAGTGAGGCTCAGCGGCGAGGCCAGTGCGATGCGCGGCAGACCCTGGTTGTCGAGTTTGTCGATCACGCCGTTCCAGCCGTAGCCGTTCTTGTCTTCGGTGACCTTGCCGTGGGCGTTGAGCTGCAGCGCCAGCGTCTGGTTGCGCACGCGACCGTCGGCCTGCACGGCCAATTTGTGGTCGCCATAGGTGCCGGACAAGCTCAGTTTCAATTGTTTGAGCGTGGCGGCGGGCCCGCTGTAGCCGTCGCCGTCGATGCGCAGTTGCAGTTTATTGTTGGCGGATGCTGCATTTGCGTTGAGATCGGTCTGCAGGTCGGCCTCGCCCCCGAACCGGTTCAGATGGTGGGGGCCGAACGCCAGTTGTTGTCCGCTGTAGGTCGCACGCAGGTTGGGGCGTTGCATGCTGCCGGTCAATTGACCGTCCAGTTTCAGCAGGCCGGAAACGCCGAAGCCCAGCCGCGCCAGTTGCGGCGCATCGATGTGGATGTCGAGCTTGTCGGCAGGCGCGCCGAATGCGCCCTTGAGCTGCAGCTGGTTGCCCGCCACCAGCAGGTCGAGGCTGCTCGGCAACAGACGTTTGCCGGCCAGTTGCAGTTTGCCGCTGCCGCTCATCGGCAACTGATCATAGCTGCTGTCGTGAATAGAGAAGTTCAGCTTTGCCTGCAACGCCGGCGAGAGCGAACCGGTGGTGTCGAAGTCCATGTTGATGCGCGCGCTGATCGAGTGCGCTGCGGTGCCGGCCTTGGCGTTGGTCGGCACTTTGCCGGTCTTCACCCACAGCGAAGGATCAAAGTTGGCCAGCTTGCCCTTGAAGGCGTATTCCATCGCGCCGGCCATGCCCAGCGTGCCTGCCAGCTCCAGTCGCGCCTTCTGTGCCGTCAGCAGCACTTGTTTCAGCGCGACCTGTTCCGGCGTGACGGCGGCGTCGGCCTGGATGCTGTATTGGGCGTCCTGCAGCTTGAGCAGGATGTCCTGGCCGCCCGGTTTGAGGACGACGTTGAGCGGTCCGGCCAGGCGGGTCGGCTTGAGTTCGTTGTGGATCGCATGCAGGTCGAGTCCGGCGACCTCGAAGTCGAAGCGGCCGGCCTTGTCCGCCGGGCTGAATTCGCCTTTGCCGGTGAGTGTCGCATTCTTGAGCAGCGCAATGCGCAGGTCGCTCAGTTGCTGGCTGTCGACGCCGAGGTCGACCCTGGCCTTGACCGAGGTCAGCGGCAGCCGTTGCTGGTCGATGCCGCCGGGGATGGCGTTGGAAATTTCGACCGGACCGGCCACGCGCAAATTCTCCGTCGTCGCCCCGGCCACCGGGGCCAGATCGGCGTGCAGTTGCAGATCGGCTTTCGGCGCACCGGCGTTGAAGGCTTGCGGATTGACGTGCTGCACGTCGGCCTTGGCACGCTTGAGCGGCACCGTGGCAAATGGCGTGGCGACGATGTCGGCATTGCCATTCAGTTTGTCGCCGGTGGCGCTCAGTGCGATGCCGAGTTCCTGCAGTGAGCCGGACAACTGCGCCGCCAGCTGGAATTTTTCTGAGATCTTTTCCTGCTCATACAAGCCCGCCAGTTCGATGCCGCCGTTGAGCGCGAACGGCTGCCTGCCATTCAGATGTAGCAGCGCGGTGGCCTGGCCGAATGCGGTGGTCAGCTTGTCCAGCACCAGCGTGTGCTGCACGCCGTCGGAGGTGCCGTGCAGTTGCAGGCCGCTCAGTTCCGTGATGGATGTGCCTTGCTGCAGGATCAGTCTTTGCAGCGAGACGTCGTTCAGGTTCAGCGCCAGCCGCAGAGGCATGCTCAGCGATGACGGCATAACGGTGGGCGTGGGCGGCGAAGGTTGCTTGTTGATGTCGACGCTGCCGACATGGAGATAGCTGACCGTCAGGCGACGCTGTCCCAGCGACAGACTCCAGGCCGCGTCGATGCGGTCGATGTCCAGTTGCATCGCGGCGTCGCGATAACGCAAGTTGCGTACGTGCAAGCCATCGGCCAGACTGCCGCCGCCGTACGTACCGGATAGTTTTCCCTGCATGCTCCAGACCGCGAAGCGCCAGGCGCTGCGTGCACCGCTGTCGGTGCCGACCACCCATGCCAGCGTCGCTGCCAGCGCCAGCAACAACGCGGCGCCAGCGAGCAATACGTAAAGCACCCGGCGGCCGGTGCGTCCCGGCGCTGGCTGGTCTTCAGGATGATCGGTGGCGGTTGGTGCGGTCATGCGTGCGTCGGTTAAAAGTGATTGAGGTTCAAGAGCGAATCAGAAAGCGATGCCCAGCGAAATGTGCGGACGGATCTGCTTCTTTTGCACGCCGTAGGCCAGGTCGAGGTTGAGCGAACCGACCGGGCTGCGCCAGCGCGCGCCGGCGCCGACGCCGTTGTAGAACGTCTTGTTGTTCCAATTGTCGGCGGCGGCGCCGACATCGTAGAACACCGCCGCGCCCCATTTTTCCGTGAACCAGCGCTGGTATTCGGCGCTGCCGGTGACCAGGTATTTGGTGGGATAGACGGTGCCGTTGACTTCATTGCCGATGCTTTGATAGCTGTAGCCGCGCACCGAGTCGTTGCCGCCCGCGCGAAACAGCAGCGACGCCGGCACTTCGGATGCCGAGCCCTTGGTGAACACGCCGCCGAGCTCAGTGCGCAAGATGATCAGGTCGCGCTTGGCGACCGGCAGGTATTGCTTGAAGCGCCCGTACAGGCGTCCGAAGGTCTGGTCGGTGATCACGCCCTTGAGGGCGAAGCCGGTTTCCAGCGTCAGCAGGTTACCCTTGCGTGGAAAGATCGGATCGTCGACGTTGCGGCGAGCCCACGAGAAGCCGGGCACCAGCGCCTGATGGCGACCCTGCGTGACGACGGTGTCGGCAGGCAGGGTGGCGCCGTTTTCCTGCTGCAACTGGTCGCGGTAATAGGTCAGCGTGTAGGCGGTGTCGTAAAACTCACCTGTGCGTGCGCGCTTGATACCGGTGCGCAGGCTGCGCAGGTCGACGCCTTCCAGGCGGGTGCGCTCCATCGAGGCATTGACGCTGTTGACGAAGGCCTTGCTGTCGGGCGGCATGGCCAGGTTGAGCAGGCCGTACTGGCGCTTTTGCTCCAGCCGTAGCTGGCTGTCGAAGACATACGCCTTGTTGAACACGTTGTAGTGCGAATAACGGCCCTCGACCTGGGCGCCGGTGTCGGTGGCGTAACCGATACCGGTGCGGATGCGTTGCGTGGCGAATTCTGTGACCTGAACCTTGACCGGCGCCATGTCGGCGTTTTCCGGGTCATTGTCGATGCCGACGATGGCGTTGCTGAAGTAGGGCGTGTTCTGGATCTGGCGTTGCAGCGACAGCAAGCGGTTGACGTCGTATTCCTCGCCGACGTTGAGCGGATTGACGTTGCGGATGATGCTTTCGGGATAGCGCTTGGTGCCGCTGATCTGCAGGGGACCCAGCGTGAAGCGCGGGCCGCTGTCGTATTGGACGCTCAGGTCGGCCTGTTGGTCGTCGGGGTCCACGCTGGCCTGCGACTCGGCGATGCGGGCGGCGGCGTATTTGTGCTGCTGCAATTTGTCCAGGCCCTGGTTCTTGGCCTTGTCCCAGTCTTCCTGGCGAAAAGGGGCGCCGACCGGCAGGGCCCAGGTTTTCTGAATATCGCTCACGCGCGCGACGTCTTGCTCGGCGGCTGCGCCGGAGACGCTGACGTCGACCGAGTTGATCTTCGTCTGCGGACCGGCATCCACATGCAGCTGCACCAGTTTTTCCTGATGGTCGTCCTTGTCCAGGCGGACTTCGGTTTTAGGCGAAAAATAGCCTTCGGTAGAGGCAAGTTGCACCACCTGGTCGCTGACGGTATCGAGCAGGAACTTCAGTTGTTCCTCGCTGAGATCTGCACGGTCCTGATAACGCACCAGGTCGAGGTGCTCCTTGAGGATTTTCTTGAGCGGATCGGGCGCGGTGATGTCGACCTTGTAGGCGGCATGCGCCGCACCGGCAGCGCAGGACAGGAGGGCAATCGCGAATCGGCAAGTCCATTTCATCGGGTGTTCGTTGCTTCTTGGCTTTTTGTAATCAGGCACTTGCCGGAGCGTTCAGGTTCAAGTGCGGTTAGGATGTTGGTTGTGGCCCTGCCGGAGGGGATTAGTTCCCCTGCAACGCAGATGGCTATTGGTGTCGGCGACGTATGAGTAGCCCTTCGCGGCCACCAGCCGCCATTGTATCCGGCAAAGCGGCGTATCGAACGAAGCCAGCGCCGGGACAGGGTATTTTTGAGAGTTTTCCTAGACGTCGCTGGACGTTCGGGACGTAAAATCATGCAGACAAGGAGCAAAGACGTGAACGCGCAAATCCCGGCAACCGAAAAGGCCACGCAGGAGACCTTGGTCTCCGTGCATCGCTGGACCGATAAATTGCTGACTTTCCGGACCACGCGTCCCGCGGAATATCGTTTTACGTCCGGCCAATTCGCGCGGCTGGGCCTACAGGTCAACGGTGAAATGGTGTGGCGTGCCTATTCGATCACTTCGGCCGAGACGGAAAACGAGCTGGAGTACTACGCCATCGTGGTTCCCGACGGTCTGTTCACCACTGCGTTGAATGCGCTCAGCCCGGGCGATCCGGTGTGGGTCGAAAAGCTCAGCTACGGCTTCATGACGCCCGACCGGTTTGACGGCGGCGACGACTTCTGGATGCTGGCGACCGGCACCGGGTTGGGGCCGTATGTTTCTATCCTGCAGCAGCGAGAAGTCTGGCAACAGTTTCGCAACCTGGTGCTGGTGCATTGCGTACGCCACGAAGAAGAGCTGACCTATCAGGAGAAATTCCAGGCCTTGCGCGAACAGGCGGCAGCACAAAACTTGCCGGGCCGCTTGCAGTTGATCCCCATGACCACGCGCGACGATGCCGACGCCCATCCGGAACGCCTGCATGGACGCATCACCAGCGCCTTGCGCGATGGCAGCCTTGAGCGCAAAGCCGGACTCGACATCAATGCCGATGCGTCACGTCTGATGGTATGCGGCAATCCTGGCATGATCACCGAAGTGCGCGAAATCCTGCGCGAGCGCGGACTCGGCCCATGCCGCCGGGCAGGCGGGGGGCAATTCATTACCGAAGATTATTGGTGACGGCAGCGCAGGTGCGTGGAGCTCGCGCACCTCACCTGTCTTACTGAACGGACGTGCTGCGCTGTGAAGCGAAGCCGTCCGTTTTGCTTTTCTTAGCGATAGTCGAAAGAAACCAGTACCGTGCTATGCATCGCCGCCGCATCAACGTTGGCCGCCTTGCGCAACGTCGCCGTCAATGGAATAGACACGGCCTGCTTGCCCTTGAAGTTGTAGTTGATGCTGTCGCCCGGACCGATCAGCGCGGCGCCATGACTGATGGCAACCTCCGCACCGACAACGCCACCGTCGAAAGTTTTGCGTCCGGTCGCCGTGCCCATGTCCTGCATGGAAATCTGCACCGACTGGCTGGCGTTGCAATACACGCTCAACGGGATCTTGCTGCCGGTGCGCGACGTCGCCAGTGTTTTCATGTCGATCACCTGGTTTTGTACGGTGCAGGCCGATTCGACGACTGCGCCCGAAAAGCGTATGGTTCCTCCAACGGCGAAAGCCAGCGAAGAGCATGTGCTGATGATGCCGAAGACGGCAAGGCGTTGAAAGCGGATAGTGGTGGACATGTGTTGATACTCCTCGAAAAATTGGCTGCTGAAACGGGCTACGCAATTCGATGTGATATCGAATTTTTTCGAGAGTTTTGGAGTGTGTTACTTCAATTAAATTGAATTTTTTCTAGATTATATGTCGCGATAGTTTTGTTTGCTGTTGCTTTTTCGCAATTTAAAAAAATCGCAAAAAAATATTTTTCGCCGCGCTTCATAGGAGAAAAAAACGCTTTGTCAGGATTGGCGAAAAACAGCAGGGAACCAAGCAGGATGGCAGCCACTCCAGAGCATATATTTTTTGAGGGGCATATCGCACATGCACGAAGTGCGTATGGTTGAAGTCGCTAAGCGTGCAAATTAATGATAGGAGAATGTATGAGTTTAATTTTGAATAAGGTCCTGCAAATCGCGATTGCAGACGATCATCCGGTGGTGCTCAACGCACTCAAACACGAACTGGGCCGCCTGCCGGAATTTCGCATCGTGCTGATGGCGCACACCGGCGATGAACTGCTGGAGTCCTTGCAGCGCACACCGTGCGAAGTCGTCATCACCGACTTCGCCATGCCCACCGAAGAGAAGGACGAGGCCGACGGCTTCGTGCTGATCAAGCGCATCCGCGCTGATTTTCCGTCGACCAAGCTGATCGTCTACACCGCGATGAGCAATAGCGCCGTGGTCAAGCGCCTGTATCGCATGGGTGTCTTTTCCGTCATCAGCAAGAAAGAAAAAGCCGACGAGCTCGTCAACGCCTGTCTGGCCACGCAATCGACCAAGCAAGTTTATTTCCCCGTTTCGCTGCGCGGCGAGCTGGAAATGAGCTGGGCCCAAGGCGACGCGTTCGCGCAAAACAAGGAGCTCACCATGAGCGAACTGGAAGTGGTGCGACTGTTTGTCGGTGGCTGCTCGCTCGGCGATATTTGCGATCGTCTGTCGCGAACGCCCAGTACGGTCAGTACACATAAAAACAACGCCATGCGAAAACTGGGGCTGTCGACGGACGCGGATCTGATCAAGTATGCCTACGCCACCGGCATGATCTGATTTTTATCATCCGATAAAAACCGGAGTGCTTGTCGCCGCACGCACGGGAAAAAACAATTGATGCTGCACGAATACGCGACGGAGATCGGCCGTCGCGAAAGCAGAAAATAATCGTCTTCGACAGAGCGCAGCAGATGGGGCTCGCTCTTTCTTTCTCTTCTTCCCTTTTCTTTTCGGTTTTTCCTTCCGCAGCCGTCGGAGGCACGACGCGTGCGCGTCTTCGCTTTCCTCCTTCCTGAAAAATGTGTTGATCTGCTCGCCGCATCGCGTTGCCGAAGCAGAGAACGCATCTCGACCTTCATCGTGATGACCTGATGTTGTGCGTTGTGCAGCGCGCAGAAATTTTCACGTCCTGTCTCAACGAATTTTTTGTCGGATTCTTTTCACCGGAAGCAGTTTGAGATTTTTCTTATATTTTTAGTATTGGTGAATCCATATGATGCGTCCTGTGATGAATGTGTCAGAGCCAAAAGCGACACGCTCAACGCAACTTAACGCTATGCAATGCAACGTCGTCCGGCAGCATCGGGGGAATAGGTAGCGAGATCTTTTGCAGGTTCAGGCATCTGCATGAATTGCGAAAATTTTTAAATTTACTTGGAGTATCACCATGAAAAAAATCATCCTGTCTTCTTTGCTGGCTGTCGCAGCAGCAGCTCCTATCGCTTCCCAAGCGGCTAACGGCACCATCACCTTCAACGGTGCCGTCACCGCCCAGACTTGCACGATCAATGGCGGCACCCCGGACTTCACGGTCAATATGCCGAAGGTGCCGACCTCGGCACTTGCGGCTGCGGGCCAAACTGCCGGCGCTGTTCCTGACTCGATCCGGATCGTCCTGACCAACTGCAGCCAAAACGGCGCTACTCCTGCCGCGAACGGTGCTGTACGCGCTTTCTTCGAAGGCGGTCCGACAGTTGATATCGCTACCCGTCGTCTGAAAAACGCGACTGGTACGGCCACCAACGTTCAGGTTGGCGTGATCAATTCGGATGGTACGGATGTCGCCGTCGGTGCAGCTTCGCAAAACACCCAGTACGTGCCGCTCGTCGGCGCCGCCGGCGCAGCCTCCGCGACACTTCTGTACGGTTCCAAGTATGTGGCGACCGGTGGTGCAGCAACAGCCGGTACGGTCATTACCACCGTTCAGTACAGCCTCGACTTCCAATAAGTCGTTCGGCTCAAAGAAGGCCGTCTCTGGCTGGCTTTCTTTGATGCCACCTTTGTGCTTGAGCCCGGGTGTCGGGCATCGGCCTTATTCACCCGGGCTCATCAACAGCAAGAAAAGGGATTCATATGAAACGCAACATAACAAAAATAGCCGTCGTCTTGCTGTTGGGGGCCAGCGCCGCCTCCAGCTGGGCCAGCGTGATCATTCACGGCACACGCGTGATTTTTCCATCCAGCGAAAAAGAAGTTTCCGTGCGCCTCAGTAACGAGGGCGTGTCCCCCGGACTGGTCCAGGTGTGGATGGACGCCGGCGACATCAGCGCCAAACCGGATGAAACCAAAGTGCCTTTCATCCTGACGCCGCCGCTGTTCCGTATCGAACCGGGCAAAGGGCAGACGCTGCGCATGATCCATACGCGCGAACCCCTGCCGCAAGACAAGGAAACGGTCTTTTACCTGAACCTGCTTGAAGTGCCGCCGCGTCCGGTCGAACTGGAAGAGGAAAACGCCAATTTCATGCAAATGGCTTTCCGTACGCGCATCAAGGTGTTCTACCGTCCCAAGGCGCTGGACAGCCAGGACGCCTATTACAAGGGGCCGACGCAGTTTGCATGGGCTGTCGTCCGCGAAGGTTCCGGCTACGCGCTCGAGGTCAGGAACCCGACGCCGTATTACTTCAGCCTCATCAATGCCGGTCTCAGCTCCATTGTGGAAGGCGGAACCGACAACATGAACAGTGAGGGCGGCATGGTGGCGCCGGGCGGTACCCAAAAATATCCGCTGAAGGACTTAAAGAGCATGCCTGCCGCTGGGCAAAAAGTGAAATTCGAATTCCTGAATGATTACGGCGGCGCCGTCATCGGCGAGGGCACGTTATCGAAGTGATCGCTCAGGCGTTCAACATCTGGTCATGTCATTTTCACCGTCATTGAAAAGCAGCAGGCTCTCGCAAGAGGGCGAAGCAGAAACTATGAAACCCATTCGACAGACGTTCAAGCGCAAGCCCTTGTGCAGCATGATACTAGCCATGCTGACGGCCTTGCCTTCCTGCGGCGCCTATGCGCAGAAGAAGGCGACTACCTTGGCACAGGCTCAGTTCAACGATCAGTTCCTGCAGCGCAAGGATGGCAAGTCGCTGGACTTGTCGCGTTTCAAGAATGGCAATCCCGTCCAGGCCGGCAGCTATCGTGCCGACATCTATGTGAACGAGGCGTGGATGGGGCGTTCTGATGTGATTCTTCGCAGCGTTGACGGTGATCCGACCAACGTGAGATTTTGTGCCGACCGTACTTTCCTTGACATGGCCGGCGTCGACTTTGAAAAACTCTCGCCCGAGGCGCTTGCGGCCATCAAGCAAGCGACGCCGGAAAGCTGCCTGTACCTCGAGGAGCTGATTCCCAGTGCGACTGCGTCGTTCGACAATGCCGAGCTGCGCATGAACGTCAGTCTTCCGCAGATTTCGCTGCGCAGGCAGGCGCGCGGCTACGTCAATCCGGAATTCTGGGACCGTGGCGTCAACGCAGGGATCCTCGGATACAACTTCAACGCTTATCGCACCAGCACGCCGGGATTGCAGTCGAGTTCCTCCTACTATCTGGGCCTCAATGGGGGCGTCAATCTGGGCGACTGGCGCCTGCGCAATTTTTCTGCGGTGACGAAACAAAGCGGCGGTCAGACGCGTTTCCAGAATACCGCGACCTATCTGCAGCGCGACCTGATCGATCTGAAAAGCCAACTGACCATTGGCGACACGTTCACGCCTGGACAGTTTTTCGACAGCTTCTCCTTCCGCGGCGTGCGCCTGGCCTCGGACGACCGCATGTTGCCCGATTCCCTCAGCGGCTATGCGCCGGTGGTGCGCGGCGTCGCCAAAACCAACGCCAAGGTGACGGTGTCCCAAGGCGGTAACATCCTCTACGAAACCACGGTCGCCCCAGGGCAATTCGAGATCAACGATCTGTACGCCACCGGTTACGGCGGCGACCTGTCGGTCGTGATCACAGAAGCCGACGGCAGCCGCAGCAGCTTCACTGTGCCGTATGCATCGGTTGCGCAATTGTTGCGCCCCGGTGTCGGCCGCTACAGCGTCACGGCGGGTCGCACACGCAACAATGGATTGTCGCAGGCCAATTTTGTCCAGGCCACTTATGAGCGCGGCATGACCAATAGCGTCACACTGTTCGGCGGCGCTCAGGCGGCGAACGACTATTTGTCGGCCGTAGGCGGCGCTGCCCTCAATACGGAGATCGGCGCATTCTCGGCCAGCATGACGCAGTCGCACGCCAAGGTTGCCGAGCAGGACACGCGCTCCGGACAGAGCTACAAGGCCGACTACAGCAAGCTGTTGAAAGGTACCGGCACGAACTTGTCGCTGGCAGCGTATCGTTATTCCAGCGCGGGCTATATGCGCCTGCAAGACTTGCTCATGGCAAAAGACCTGGTCGCCAAGGGATTCCCGGGTAGCCAGCTTGACCGTCAGCGCAGTCAGCTGCAGCTCTTGATCAATCAGACCCTGGGTGAAAAGAACGGATCGTTCTATCTCAGCAGCTCCATGCAGAACTACTGGAACCGCGGCGGCTCGACGATGCAATATCAGGCCGGCTACAACAACAGCTGGCAAATGATCAGCTACAGCGTCTACATGCAGCGCCAGAAGGACCTGGCATCCGGCGCCACCAGTACGCAATATTTCGCCAGCGCCTCCATGCCGCTGGGACGCGAAGTGCATTCACCGACGGTGACGGCCAGCGTCAGCAAGGACAGCGCCGGCGGCACCAGCCTGCAATCGACGCTTAACGGCGTGCTCGGAGACGACAATGCTTTCAGCTATGGTGTGAGCGCAAGCAAGAACCCGGGTTCATCGAACGCATCGGTCAATGGCCAGTACCGTGCCGCCTACGCCAATGTCGGCGGCAGCTACGGCTACACGACCGGTGGCTCGACACAAATGTCGGCGCAGGCGTCAGGCGCCATCGTTGCACATCCGGGCGGTATAACCCTGGCCCAATCCGTGGGCGAAACCATCGGCATTGTCGAAGCACGCGACGCCGAAGGCGCCATGGTCAACAGTGCCGGCGTGCGGGTGGACGGTCGCGGTTACGCCGTCGTGCCCTACATGACGCCATACCGCCTCAACGAAGTCGCCATTGATCCCAAAGGCAGCTCGACCGACGTCGAACTGGCGCTGACCAGCCAGCGCGTTGCACCGCGCGCCGGCGCCGTGGTGATGCTGAAATATCCGACGGTGAGCGGCCGTTCGATCCTGTTCCAGGTGACGCTGCCGAACGGCGACGGGGTGCCGTTCGGCGCTGAAGTGCTCGACGGTGAAGGCAACTCAGTGGGACTGGCCGGGCAGGGTGGCCGCGTGTTCGTGCGCGGGTCCAACGAAGATCAGGGCAAGCTCCTGGTGCGCTGGGGCGCGGGCGCCAACGAACAATGTTCGGTGCAATACCAATTGCCGCCGCGCCCAAAGGACGCCAAGGGAATCGTGTTCGATACCGCCGAAGCGCGCTGCGAATTCGTTCCACAGGTCGCCGGCAAGAAGAAGGATCTCAAGGTCGTCGGAAAAACGGCCGAGCCGGGCCAAGGCATCACCCGCTGACTATGACGTGCCGATCCGGCGTGTCACCCGAAGTAAAAAAGCCGTCCATGAGACGGCTTTTTTACTTCGGGCATGGCAATGTATGCAGCATGTGGCATGTGTCTGCGGCGGCTTCTTCGGCTTAACGTCCGACAAACTGCGCCGCGCGCTTTTCCTTGAACGCCGCAATTCCTTCGCGCCGGTCCTCACTGGCTGCCAGCAGAGAAAACGATTTTCGCTCCAGATTCAGCCCGGCTTCCAGGCCCAGCTCATAGGACTTGAGCATGGCTTCCTTGGCCAGGCGCAGCGCCAGCGGCGACTTGGCGGCGATGGTTTCAGCCAGCGCCAGCGTGCGCGACAGCGTTTGCTCGTCGTCGGTCACTTCGGCGATCAGGCCAGCCGAGAGAGCATCGTCAGCGGCCAGGAACTCGCCGCTCAGCACCATCTTCATCGCCAGCGGTTTTCCGACCGTACGGATCAGGCGTTGCGTGCCGCCTGCGCCGGGGATGGTGCCGAGGTTGATTTCCGGTTGACCTATTTTTGCGCCGCGACCGGCGATGGCGATGTCGGCGTGCATCAGCATTTCACAACCCGCGCCCAAGGCATAACCGTTGACGGCAGCCAGCAGCGGTTTACTGAAACCGGCGATGGCTTTCCAATACTGCGGACGCACGTCGAGCAAGGCGCCGATGGCGTCCGTCTGCGCCATCTCGTTGATGTCGGCGCCGGCGGCGAACACCTTCGCGCCGCCGGTGACGACCACCACGCGGATGCTGTCGTCGGTTTCCGCCAGCGCCAGCTCGGCGGCGATTTCACGCAGGCTGTTGTTGCGTAGCGCATTGCGTACATCAGGACGGTTGAGCGTGATCAGCAGCACGTGTGCGCCGCTGCGCTCAACCAGGATGTCCTGATGGGAAGCGAGGGGTTGGTCGCTCATGGAGTGGCCGCCCTTCAAACGCGTTCGACGATGACGGCGATACCCTGGCCGACGCCGATGCACATGGTGCACAGCGCATAGCGGCCGCCGGTGCGTTCCAGCTGGTTGATCGCCGTGGTGATCAGGCGTGCGCCCGATGCGCCCAGCGGGTGGCCGATGGCAATGGCGCCGCCGTTCGGGTTGACGTGGGCGGCATCGTCCGCCAGACCCAGGTCGCGTGTGACTGCCAGGCCTTGCGCGGCGAAGGCTTCGTTGAGTTCGATCACGTCCATCTGTTCCAGCTTCAGGCCGGTCTGCGCCAACACCTTGCGCGAAGCCGGCGACGGGCCGAAGCCCATGATGCGCGGCGCCAGGCCGGCAGTGGCCATGCCGAGCACCTTGGCGCGCGGCTTCAATTTGTAGCGGTCGACGGCGGCAGCCGAAGCCAGCAGCACGGCGCAGGCGCCGTCGTTGACGCCCGAGGCGTTGCCGGCAGTGACGGTGCCGTCGGGACGGACCACGCCCTTCAGGCGGCTAAGTACTTCCACGGTGGTGTCGGGGCGGGGAGCCTCGTCTTGGGTGACAATTTTTGGATCCCCCTTTTTTTGCGGAATCGTCACCGGCACGATTTCACCCGCGAAGAAACCGGCCGCGTGAGCGGCAGCCCAGCGCTGCTGGCTGCGCACGGCGAAAGCGTCCTGGTCGGCGCGGTTGATGCTGAATTCGTCAGCCACGTTCTCGGCGGTCTCCGGCATGGAGTCGATGCCGTACTTGGCTTTCATCAGCGGATTGATGAAACGCCAGCCGATGGTCGTGTCTTCGATCTTCGCGCTGCGCGAAAAGGCCGACTCCGCCTTGGCCATCACGAACGGCGCGCGCGTCATGCTTTCCACGCCGCCAGCGATCACCAGGTCGCATTCACCGGCCTTGATGGCGCGCGCGGCGGTGCCGATGGCATCCATGCTCGAACCGCACAGGCGGTTCAAGGTAGTGCCCGGCACCTCGACCGGCAAGCCGGCCAGCAGGCCGGCCATACGCGCGACGTTGCGGTTGTCTTCGCCGGCCTGGTTGGCGCAGCCGTAGATGATGTCGTCGACCTTGCTCCAGTCGACGCCGGGATTGCGCTCGATCAGCGCACGGATCGGCAGCGCGGCCAGGTCATCGGCGCGTACGCCGGCCAGGGCGCCGCCGAAGCGGCCGAAAGGGGTGCGGATGGCGTCGCAGATAAAAGCTTCCATGATGTTCCTTGTCTGTTTCCGGATGGCTGAATTGGGTTGGGTTCGTACTGCTCAGATCGCGCCGGTCGGCGCTTCATGCACCACCTTCGGACGCTGGTCGATCACGCGCCGGGCCTTGCCCACGGCCGACCGCTCGATCTTGCCGCTGGCCACTACCTGCACCGCAGTGGTCACGCCCACGTAGGTCTTGATGTGGTGCTGCAGCTCGCACGCCAGCGCGTCGATGTCGCCGGCCGACAGCGCGGCGTCGGGACGCAGTTCGACGGTCACGCCGAGCGTGTCCAGGTGGCCGTTGCGGCCGACCACCAGCTGGTACTGCGGCGCCAGCTTCGGCATCTTCAGGATCAGTTCTTCGATCTGGGTCGGGAACACGTTCACGCCGCGGATGATCAGCATGTCGTCGGAACGGCCGGTGATCTTGCCGATGCGGCGCATCGAGCGCGAGGTCGCCGGCAGCAGGCGCGTCAGGTCGCGGGTGCGGTAGCGGATGATCGGCAGCGCTTCCTTGGTCAGCGAGGTGAACACCAGTTCGCCGTCGGAGCCGTCCGGCAGCACTTCGCCGGTTTCCGGGTTGATGATTTCTGGATAGAAATGGTCTTCCCAGATCACCGGGCCGTCCTTGCTTTCGATGCATTCGCTGGCCACGCCCGGTCCCATGACTTCGGACAGGCCGTAGATATCGACCGCGTCAATGCCGGCGCGCGCCTGGATTTCGGCGCGCATGGCGTCGGTCCACGGCTCGGCGCCGAAGATGCCGACCTTGAGCGAGCTGTCGACCGCGTCGAGTCCCTGGCGCTGGAATTCCTCGATGATGTTGAGCATGTACGACGGCGTCACCATGATGATGCTCGGCTTGAAGTCCTGGATCAGCTGGACCTGCTTTTCAGTCTGGCCGCCCGACATCGGGATCACCGTGCAGCCCAGCTTCTCGGCGCCGTAGTGCGCGCCCAGGCCGCCGGTGAACAGGCCGTAGCCGTAGGAGATTTGCACGATGTCGCCCTTGCGGCCGCCGGCCGCGCGGATCGAGCGCGCCACCACGGTGGCCCAGGTGTCGATGTCGTTCTGGGTATAGCCGACCACGGTCGGCTTGCCGGTGGTGCCGCTGGAGGCGTGGATGCGCACAACCTGCTCGCGCGGCACCGCGAACATGTTGAACGGGTAGTTGTCGCGCAAGTCCTTCTTGCCCGTAAACGGGAATTTCGCCAGGTCGGCCAGCGTCTTCAGGTCGTCCGGATGCACGCCGGCGGCGTCGAACGAGGCGCGGTAATGCGGCACGTTGTCGTAGGCGTGCTTGAGCGACCACTTCAGGCGCTGCAATTGCAAGGCCTGCAGCTCGTCCTTGCTGGCGGTTTCGATGGCTTCCAGGTCGCCTGGTTGAGGGGTGCGTTGTGGCATGGTGGTCTCCGTGAGGGCTCTGCTCTATTGTGTAATGGGTAATGTCGTGTTCAGCACATCAGGCCGCGGCGGCTCGCGCCAGCGCCGTGGCGTCCAGTCCGGCGATGACTTCGCCCTTGATGCGATAGGACTTGCCGCGGAACAGCGCGATACGCTTGCCGTCCTGGTTGGTCACGGTGATGTCGTAGACGCCGGTGCGTCCCGCCAGCGATTGCTCGATGGCTTCCGCCGTCAGCACGTCGTTGACGGCGCCGGGGGCCAGGTACTCGATGCTGCAGCCGGACGCGACCGTGGCCTGGTTGCGGCTGTTGCATGAGAACGCGAATGCGCTGTCGGCCAGCGCAAAGATGAAGCCGCCGTGGCAGGACGCATGGCCGTTGAGCATGTCCGATCGCACCAGCATCGACAGGCGCGCATAACCGGGACGCACTTCATGGATCTTCATGCCCAGCGCTTGCGTGGCGTTGTCGCGCGCGTACATCGCCTTGGCGGTGGCTTCGGCCAGGGCATGCGCTTCTTCGGGATTCAACACAACAGCGGCGTTGATGATTGCTTCAGGCATGGAACTTTCCTTTGCTTGCGGTTTTTCTCATGATCAGCGGCGACACGCGATAGCGGTCTTCGCCGTACGCGGCGGCCAGGTGCGACAGCACTTCGGCGACGATGTCGAGTCCGATGGCGTCGGCCCAGGCCAGCGGCCCGCGCGGATAATTGACGCCTTTCTGCATCGCCATGTCGGCGTCGGCAGCACTACACACGCCCTGGTTGACGGTGTCGGCGGCTTCGTTGGCAAGCATCGCCACGGTGCGCATGACCGCCATGCCGGGCACGTCGTCCAGGCGCGACACGGCAAAGCCGGCCGCCTGTAGTAACGCAACAATGGAGGAATAGGCAGCGTCGCTGCATTGATCGGCGCGCGTCACCGCCACGCGCGTGGCCTTGCTGAAGTCCAGCGCGAGGTCGATCAGCACGGTATCGGCGTGACGGTTGTCGGCGGCGCGCTGGGTGGCGCTGCGGCCGTCGGTCAGATAGGCGCGGGCGCTGCCGCACTGGAGCACCGCATTATCAGCGCCGGGAGTGCTGCTACGTTCTACGCTGACGTTGCCCAGTCGTGCAGCCAGCGCCTCGGCCAGCGCGCCGGTGCCGGACAGCTGCACCGCCTGCGCTGCACGTTCCACAGTTGCTTCGGTAGCCGGCGCCGGAACGACTGCATCCGCACCATAGCGGTAGAAGCCGCGTCCGCTCTTGCGTCCGAGGAAGCCGGCATTGACCAGCTCCTGCTGAATCAGCGACGGCGTAAAACGCGGATCGGTGAAGTAAGCGTTGAACACCGATTGTGTCACCGCGAAGTTGACGTCATGCCCGATCAGGTCCATCAGCTCGAACGGCCCCATGCGGAAGCCGCCGGCTTCACGCAGGATGGCGTCGATGGTGGCCGGTTCGGCCGCTTGTTCGTTGAGGATGCGCAGCGCTTCGGCGTAGTAGGGCCGCGCCACGCGGTTGACGATGAAACCCGGCGTCGATTTGGTGTGCACCGGGTTCTTGCCCCAGGCCAGCGCGGTGTCGTACACGCACTCGGCCACGGCGGCATCGCTGGCCAGGCCGCTGATGATTTCGACCAGCGCCATCAACGGCACCGGGTTGAAGAAATGCATGCCGACCAGCCGCTGCGGCAACCGCAGCGCGGCGCCGATGCTGGTGATCGAAATCGACGAGGTGTTGCTGGCGAAGATGCAGTCCTCCGCGACCACGGCTTCCAGGTCGGAGAACAGCTTGCGTTTGACGTCGAGGTTTTCGACGATGGCCTCGACCACCAGGCCGGCTTCGGCCAGCTCGGACAAGGCCGCCGCCGGACGCAGGCGTGCCGTGGCGGCTCGCGCCTGGTCAGCCGTCATGCGGCCCTTGCCGGCCAGCTTGTCGAACATGCCGCCGATGTCGGCGATGGCTTTGGCCACCGCTTCGGCGCGCGTGTCGAACAACTGCACACTGTAGCCGGCTGCCGCCGCCACCTGCGCGATGCCGGCGCCCATGGCGCCGCTGCCGATGACGGCAACGGTGCGGGAAGGGGCCAACGCTTTGGGATGATTGCTGCCGGACATGCTCATTCTCCGGTGAACAGCGGCGCGCGCTTTTCAAGGAAGGCCGTGACGCCTTCCTTATAGTCGCGGCTGTAGCCAAGCGCACGCATGCTGTCGCGTTCCAGCGCCAGCTGTTCGGTCAGCGTATTGGCCGGGCTCTGATAGATCGCTGCCTTGGTGTGCGCCAGACCCTTGGTCGGCGCGCTCGCGAAATGCTGCGCCATGGCGCGCGCTTCAGTTTGCAATTTGTCGTCGTCGACGCATTTCCAGATCAGGCCCCATTGCTCGGCTTGCTCCGCGCTCAGCTTGTTGCCCAGCATCGCCAGGCCCATGGCCCGCGCGGTGCCGACCAGGCGCGGCAGGAAATAGGTGCCGCCGGTATCCGGCAGCAGTCCCAGCTTGCAGAACACTTCGACGAAGCTGGCCGAACGTGCCGCCAGCACGATGTCGCACGCCAGCGGGATATTGGCGCCGGCGCCCGCCGCCACGCCGTTGACCGCACAGATCACCGGGAAGGGCAGGGCGCGCAATGTCTGTACCAGCGGGCCGTAGTATTTTTCAATCGATTCGCCCAGATCGACGGCGCCGTCGCCCGGCTTCACCGCGCGGTCGGACAAGTCTTGTCCGGCGCAGAAGCCGCGTCCGGCGCCGGTCAGCAGCAGCACGCGCACGCCGGCGTCGCCCTTGATTTTTTCCAGCGCGTCGCGCACTTCCAGATGCATGGCGACCGTGAAGCTGTTGAGCTTGTCGGGCCGGTTCAGTGTGATGACGGCGACGCCGTCGGTGTTTTCAAACAGGATGGATTCGTATTGCATGGCGGGTTCCTAACTGATTAGACAGGTTCGCGGGTCTGCACCACGCGGAAACGGCTGGCGACAAAGGCCGTATCGGCCAGCGCAGCGTTGGCGGCCGGATTGGCGCCGGTGCCGTGGAAGTCGCTGAAGGCCGCCGACTGATTGACGAACACGCCGCCGGTCAGGTTCAGAGACAGTGCCACGCCGGCTTCGGCAGCGGCGTCACCCAGTGCTTCCTTGACGGCCGCATCGGTGGTGTAGGCCGACAGCGTCAGCGCGCCATGTTCGCGCACGGTTTTTTCGGCCAGCTTGATGCTTTCGGCCGTGCTGTCGGTGGCGACCGCGAACGAGATCGGGCCGAAGAATTCTTCCGTCACGGCCTTGCCGCCGGCCGCCTTCACCAGCAACGGCGTACGAATGCGCGCCTCGGGGAACTGCGGATGCTGCAGAGCTGTGCTGTCGAGCACAACCTCGCCGACCTTGCGCGCCGCCTCAATGCGGTCGAGCACGGCGGTGTTCTGGATCGCGCCCAGCAGTTCCACCGCCTTGACCGGATCGCCGGTCAGCTTGTTGATGGCCTCGCCGATCGCCGCCACCACGGCGTCGAAGCTGACGCGGCCCTCTTCGGTGGCGATGCCGTCTTTCGGAATATAGATGTTCTGCGGCGTGGTGCACATCTGGCCGGAGTACAGCACCAGCGAGAAAGCGATGTTGCGCGCCATGCCCTTGAAGTCGGCGGTCGAGTCGATGACGATCTGATTGACGCCGGATTTTTCCGTGAAGACCTGCGCCTGCACCGCATTGCGCTCCAGCCAGTTGCCGTTGGCGGAACTGCCGGTGAAGTCGATCAGCTTGATCTCGGGGCGCAGCGCCAGTTCGGTGGCGACCTTGTCGCCGGCTTCATGCGCGACCAGGGTCACGACATCGGGATTGAAACCGGCTTCGGCGATGACCGCACGCGCGATGTCGACCGTGATCGCCAGCGGCAGGATAGCGCCCGGATGCGGTTTGACGATCACGGTGTTGCCGGTCGCCAGGTCGGCGAACATGCCCGGATAGCTGTTCCAGGTCGGGAAGGTGCAGCAGCCGATCACCAGGCCGATGCCGCGCGGCACGATGCGAAAGCTCTTCTGCATCTTCAGCGGGTCATGCTTGCCTTGCGGCTTTTCCCAATGCGCGTTGGTGGGAATGCGGCTGGTTTCCTGCCAGGCGTAGGCGATCGCTTCGACGGCGCGATCTTGCGCATGCGGGCCGCCGGCCTGGAAGGACATCATGTAGGCCTGGCCGGTGGTGTGCATGACGGCGTGGGCGATTTCAAAACTGCGGGCATTCAGGCGCGCGACGATCTCCAGTGCGACGCCGGCCCAGACTTCCGGTCCGGCCTTGCGCCAGGCAACGCCGGCGGCGGCCACGCCTTGCAGCAACTGATCGATGTCGGCCTTCGGATACGTGATGCCGAGCGCCGGGCCGTAAGGCGAGACTTCGCTGCCGATGCGGCCTGTGGTGCCGGCCTGGTCGATCTCGAACGGGCGGTTGAGGCGCGCCTCGTAAGCGGCCTTGCCCTCGTCGGCGGCGGTTTCGCCGTAGACGCGCGGGCTCGGGCTTTCGCTGTACGGGCTCCAGTAGCCGCGTTCGCCGATGGCTTGTACTGCTTTGTCCAGCGTGGCGCGGTGGCGTTCAAAGAAGGTGGTCGACATGTGGTCTCCTGAATGATTGTGTAGTGGTCGACTTGGGATCTGATCAGTTATCCTGATCGAAATCGATCAGCAGCTTGTCGGTGACCGGGAAGCTCTGGCAGCTCAGCACGAAGCCGCGCGCGATTTCATAGTCTTCCAGGCAATAGTTGGCGTCCATGTCGACCTTGCCCTCGACGATCTTGCAGCGGCAGGTGGCGCAGACGCCGCCCTTGCACGAATAGCGCATGTCGATGCCGTTCTTGAGGCCGGCGTCGAGCAGCGACTCCTTTTCCTTTTCCATGGTGAAGACGGTGTGGTAGCCGTCGACGATCACGGTGACTTCGCATTCCTGCTTGCCGACCACCGGACGCTGCGCCACGGCCTTGTGTTTAGGGATGCTGGCGGCGAACAGTTCGACCTTGATGGAGGACTTGTCCAGGCCGTTGGCCTGCAACGATGCGCTGACGGCGTTGATCATCTCTTCCGGGCCGCAGATGAAGGCGGCGTCGATGTCGTCGAGGTCGATCCAGGACTTGAAGAACTGGTCGCACTTTTCGCGCGTGATGCGACCGTTGAACAATTCCACGTCCTGCTGTTCGCGGCTCATGACGTAGACCACGTTGAGGCGTTCCAGGTAGATGTCCTTCAGGTCGGTCAGTTCTTCCTTGAAGATCACCGACGACGATGCGCGGTTGCCGTACACCAGCGTGAAGCGGCTGCCCGGTTCGGCCAGCAGCGTGGTCTTGATGATCGACAGCATCGGCGTGATGCCGCTGCCGGCGGCGAAGGCCAGGTAGTGCTTCTGATTGGCGGCGTCCAGCGGCAGGTTGAAGTGGCCCATCGGCGGCATCACCTGCAGGCTCTGGCCCGGCTTGAGCGTGTCGTTGGCCCAGGTCGAGAAGACGCCGCCTTGCGTGCGCTTGATCGCCACGCGCAGCTGGTCATCCTGCACCGCCGAGCAAATGGAATACGAGCGGCGCAGGTCTTCGCCATTGATTTCCGAGCGCAGCGTCAGGTGCTGGCCCTGCTGGTACCGGAAGGTCTCTTTGAGTTCGGCCGGCACGTCGAACGACACGACGATGGTGTCGCGGGTTTCGTTCTTCACGTTGCCGACGGTCAGAGGATAAAATTTGCTCATGATGGGTGTCTGCCTGATGTGCTTGAGGTCTTGGGGCGCCTGTTGAAGGATCAATGGGCCTTGAAATAATCGAACGGCTCCAGGCAATCCTTGCACTGGTACAGGGATTTGCAGGAGGTTGAACCGAACTGGCTCACGACCACGGTGTGCATCGATCCGCAATGCGGGCAGGCCACCTTGGGCGCCTGCAGCCGTTTGCGGCTGATGCCGCTGATGTCGATCACCTGCTGCGCCGGCGGCGCGATGCCGTAGCCCTTGAGCTGGCTCTTGCCGTGCTCGCTCATCCAGTCGGTGCTCCAGGCCGGCGACAGCCGGGTCTGGATGTCGACGCCGGCCACGCCGTGCTGCGCCAGCACCGCGACGATTTCCTGGGAAATCACCTGCATGGCGGGGCAGCCGGAATAAGTCGGCGTGATCACGATGGTGCATCGCACTTCCTGCTTGTCGTCCGCGCTTGTGCTGACTTGCACGTCGCGCACGATGCCCAGGTCCACTACCGAAATCACCGGGATTTCAGGATCGGGGACCAGGTGCAGCCAGCTCCAGATCTGTTCCTGGAGCTGTTCGGTCGACAGGCTGGAAGCGCTCGCGATCACCAGCTGGCTCCCGGATAGGCGCGTTGCAGGAACTGCATTTCCGCCAGCAGGTAGCCGAGGTGCTCGGTATGCTTGCCTTGCTTGCCGCCGCTTTGCATCCAGGCATCGGCCGGCGGCGTCTGCAAGGTCGCTTCGGTCAGGATTTCCTGTACGTGCTGCAGCCATTGCGCGCGGATCGCATCCGACGCAGGCGCAACGCCTTCCTGTTGCATGGCCAGGTCGGCGGCGTCGCTGCTGAACAGTTCACCGGTGTACGGCCACAGGTAATCAACCGCCTGTTGCACCATGCGATGGCTCAGTTCGGTGCCGTCGCCGAGGCGCACGATCAGGTCGCCGCTGCGGCGCACGTGATAGGTCACTTCCTTGATCGACTTCTGCGCGATCTCGGCGATGCGCGGGTCGGTCGAGGCCGTCAGCGCTTCCAGCAGGAAGTAATGCGCCGCGTCGAAGAAGAACTGGCGCACCAGCGTATCCGCATAGTTGCCGTTGGGTTGTTCGACCAGCAGCACGTTGCTGAACTGATGGGCGTCGCGCAGGAAGGCCAACTGGTCTTCGCCGCGGCCGGCGCCTTCGAGTTCGCCGGCGTACGACAGCCACATCCGCGCCTGGCCGATCAGGTCCAGGGCGACGTTGGTCAAGGCCATATCCTCTTCCAGGGCCGGGCCCTTGCCGCACCATTCGGACAGGCGCTGGCTGAGGATCAGCGCGTTGTCGCCGAGGCGGCGTACATAGGTTGCTTTATCTGACATGCCGATTTCCTGAGCGCAAGGGTTAGAGGTTCTTCACTTCTTCCGGCATCGGGAAGAAGGTCGGGTGGCGATACACCTTGTTGTTGGCCGGCTCGAACAGCGCGACCTTGTCACCCGGGCTGCTGGAGACGATATCGGCGGCGCGCACCACCCAGATGCCGACGCCTTCGTTGCGGCGCGTGTAGACGTCGCGCGCATTGTTGATCGCCATCTCGGCGTCAGGCGCGTGCAGGCTGCCGACGTGCTTGTGCGCCAGGCCGTGCTGACTGCGGATGAAAACTTCCCATAGCGGCCATTCTTTACTCATCATCTCTTCCTTTGGACTGGACCGGCCCGCTCTGTAAACAGGAGGGCGGTCGTGGCTGTGTTGTATTGGATTACGTATTTATGTGGATACTTATGCGGCGGCTTGTGCCGTCTGCTTTTTGTCGGCGTGGGCGACCAGTGCATCGCGGAACCATGCGCCGTCGTCGTAAGCTTTTTTGCGCGTCTGCAGGCGCTCGCGATTGCAAGGGCCGTTGCCGCGCAGGACGTTGTGGAATTCTTCCCAGTCGATCTGGCCGAAGTCGTAGCGGCCGGTTTCCTCATTCCATTTGAGGTCCGGATCGGGTACGGTCAGGCCGAGGTATTCGGCTTGCGGCACGGTCTGGTCGACCATGCGCTGGCGCAGCTCGTCGTTGGAGAACAGCTTGATGCGCCATTGGGCGGACTGCGCGCTGTTGACCGAGGCGGCGTCGGACGGACCGAACATCATCAGCGACGGCCACCACCAGCGGTTGAGCGCATCCTGCGCCATCTGCTTCTGTTCCGGCGTGCCCTTGCACAGCGACATCATGATGTCGTAGCCTTGGCGCGCATGGAAGGATTCTTCCTTGCACACGCGCACCATGGCGCGCGCATAGGGGCCATACGAGCAGCGGCACAGCGGGATCTGGTTGATGATGGCGGAGCCGTCGACCAGCCAGCCGATAGCGCCCATGTCGGCCCACGACAGCGTCGGATAATTGAAGATGCTGGAATACTTGGCCTTGCCCGAATGCAGGTCCGCCAGCAACTGGTCGCGCGATACGCCCAAGGTCTCGGCGGCGCTGTACAGGTACAGGCCGTGGCCGGCTTCATCCTGGATCTTGGCCAGCAGCACGGCCTTGCGTTCCAGCGTCGGCGCGCGCGTGACCCAGTTCGCCTCCGGCAATTGGCCGACGATTTCCGAGTGCGCGTGCTGCGACACCTGGCGGATCAGCGTCTTGCGGTACGCCTCCGGCATCCAGTCCTTCGGCTCGATCTTGACGCCGTCGTCGATGCGCGCCTGGAACGCGCGTTCTTCATCGCTCATCTCGTCGAGCGAGCGCACGTTCTTGAGGCCGGTTTCTACCAGTTGTGCATACATGATGTTCATCTCCACTGAGGTGATAGTGCCGCGCTGATCAATGACTCACTGCGGCGCGACGGCTTGTTTCTAAATAAGCTTGAATAAGGTGATGCTTCAGTTCTTCTTTGCCGCGATCAGCGGCTCCACCGCAGGTGCTTTCAGCGTCGGGCGATCGGCTTCGATCGCCTGCAGCGGCTGGACTTCCTTCATGCTGGCCAGGCAGCGCTTGGTCAGGTCCTGATAGGTGTGCGTGCCTTCGCGCTTCCAGGCGATCTCCTGCTCAGTCAGTTCGCGCAGGATCTTGGCCGGGACGCCGGCAGCCAGCGAACGCGGCGGCACTTTCATGCCGGCGCGGATGAAGGCGCTGGCGGCGACGATGGCTTCTTCGCCGACTTCGGCGTCGTCCATCACCACGGCATTCATGCCCACCAGCGCGTCGCGGCGCACGGTGCAGCTGTGCAATACGGCGCCGTGGCCGATGTGGCCGTTTTCTTCGATGACCGTGTCATGCGCGGGGAAGCCGTGCACCACGCAGGTGTCCTGCACGTTGGCGCCGCGATGCATGACGATGCGGCCGAAATCGCCGCGCAGGCAGGCGGCGGGTCCTATATAGCAATCCGGTCCGACGATCACGTCGCCGATCAATACGGCGGTCGGATGAACGTAGGCGCTGGGATCCACCACGGGGATCACGCCTTCTATCGAATAACACGGCATTGCTCGTCTCCTTGATGACCTTGGTGTTCCGGCTTTGTTTCGGGTTTGTTTTGGCCGGGCGGAGCAATGTAAAAAACATTTGCCTGGCATCCGATTTTGGTTAATAATAAATTCAACCGACCGGTCGGTCAATAATGTTTTGAACTATTTTCGCTATTTGTGTTGCGTTCGCGGCGTGCAGGAGTGCGCGCCAAAGCCGCGCCCAGAGCGGAAGATCGAGCCATTGTAAAAACGATCGGGAGATAGTTTGACGTTCTTTCAGCATGTCGCGACATGCCGGAATGCCAGCACGAACTTGCGCAGCGACGAGTGAATGCAAGCCGGTGAGAGCGATAAGTGAAGCTGAATTGGGCCCGATTTACGGCACAATCACGGCTTCTTGGAAATTGTTGAAAGGAAGAAAACTATGCCACGCAAGCGTGCAGCAGGATTTGATAACCAGCGCGACCTGATCATCGAGCAAGCGGCAACCTTGTTCGCGCGCAATGGTTTTCCCGGCACGTCGATGAATGAAGTGGCGGAGGCATGCGGGCTGTCGAAGGCATCGCTGTATCACTACATGTCGGACAAATATCAGTTGCTGATGTTTATCTGCGAAGGCCATATCGAGCGCCTGTGCGCTCTGGTCGATGAAGTGGCGCAGCAGGATTTGGCGCCCGAACCGCGCCTGCGCCTGATGGTGCAGCGATTTGTCGAGGAATACGCCGATGCCCAGAACGAGCATCGGGTGCTGACCGAAGATGTGCGCTTCCTGAAAGAGGAAGACCAACAGCGCATCTTCGCCGGTGAGCGCAAGGTGGTTGGCGCCATGGCGCAGGCAATGATAGGCGTGCGCCCCGAGCTGGACGCCAGCAAGATGGCCAAGCCGTTGACGATGCTGCTGTTCGGCATGATCAACTGGATGTTCATGTGGTTGAAGCCGGACGGTGAGCTGACCCATGAGCGCATGGCGATGGTGGTGTCGGACCTGTTGTTCGGCGGCATCGGTGCAGTGCGACTGGACGATATCGGCCAGTCCTGAGAAGGAAAAAAGAATACGGCAGGAATGAGCAAGGCTCCAGATCGAGAGTCGGTCATTCCCGCGCAAGAAACGGGGAGGGGACGGTGCAAGCCGCTTCCATCCGGGCAGGACGCTGCAGGCAAACGATGCAGCAAGAAGTGACCAGAAAATCAACCAAGGAGACTGCAAGTGAAATTCGTCCAAAAACTCAACGCCCTGACCACGTCGGTTGCATTGGCAATGCTGGCTTTCGCCGGCGCAGCGCACGCCGACATCAACGTCGGCGTGACCCTCTCGACCACCGGCCCGGCCGCATCGCTGGGCATCCCGGAAAAGAACACTATCGCCTTGCTGCCGACCACCATCGCCGGCCAGAAGGTCAACTACATTGTGCTGGACGACGCCTCCGACACCACCCAGGCGGTCAAGAACACCCGCCGTTTCATCTCTGAAAACAACGTCGACCTGATCATCGGCTCGACCGTGTCGCCGAACTCGCTGTCGATGATCGAAGTGGTCGCCGAAGCGCAGACGCCGATGATTTCGCTGGCCGCCTCGGCACGCATCGTCGAACCGATGGACGCGAAAAAGAAATGGGTCTTCAAGACCCCGCAAAACGACATCATGATGTCGCTGGCGATCGTGCAGGACATGGTTGCGCGTGGCATCAAGCGCGTCGGTTTCGTCGGTTTTGCGGATGCCTATGGCGAAGGCTGGTATAGCGAATTCAGCAAGGCCGCCGCCTTGAAGAAGGTCGAAGTCGTGGCCAATGAACGTTTTGCACGCAACGATACCTCGGCCACTGCGCAAGCTTTGAAGCTGATGTCGGCCAAGCCTGATGCGATCCTGATCGCCGGCTCCGGCACCCCGGCCGTCGTGCCGCAGCGCGCCCTGGCCGAACGCGGCTACAAGGGCCTGATCTACCAGACCCACGGCGTCGCCAATTCCGACTTCCTGCGCGTAGGCGGCAAGCTGCTGGATAACACCTTGCTGCCGGCCGGCCCCGTGCTGGTGGCGGCGCAACTGCCGGCCGACAACCCGATCCGCAAGGTAGCACTGGCCTACACCGTCAAGTATGAAGCGGTGCACGGCAAGGATAGCGTCTCGCTGTTTGGCGGCTATGCCTGGGACGCCGGCCTGCTGCTGCAAGCCGCCGCGCCGGAAGCACTGAAGAAGGGCAAGCCCGGTACGCCTGAATTCCGCGCCGCATTGCGCGACGCGCTGGAAGCCTCCAAGAATGTCAACGGCGTGCACGGCGTCTACAACATGTCGGCCACCGACCACCTCGGCCTGGATCAGCGTGCATCGGTGATGGTGAAGATCGTCAACGGCGCATGGAAGTACCAACCGTAAGCGCAACATCTCCATCGGCAATGCGATGACATAAACGGGCAGGGCGGCTGAGGAGGGCTTACCTCAGCGCCTTGCCGTTTTTGCCATCACAGCAATATCGGCAATGGCAGCAGTAGCAACAGCAGTAGCAGTAGCAGCCCAGCATTTTCGAAAATAACGGAAACAGCAATGACAGCACAATCCACACTCTTGCAAAGCTACATCGGCGGCCGCTGGATCGGTTCCACCGCCGCGACGCCGCTCAACAGCGCCGTCAACGGCCGTCTCATCGCCTCCACGCATGCCGAGAGCATCGACTTCGACGAAGCCGTGTCCTATGCGCGCAAACAGGGATTGCCGGCATTGCTGAAGCTCGATTTCCAGCAGCGCGCGGGCATCCTGCGCGCGCTCGCCAAATACCTCAACGAACACAAGGAACAGCTTTACGCCGTCTCCGCGCACACCGGCGCCACGCGCGCCGACAGCTGGATCGACATCGAGGGCGGTTCCGGCACGCTGTTCGCCTACGCCAGCGTGGGCGGCAACGAATTCCCGTCCGGCAACCTGGTGCACGAAGGTCCGGCCATTCCGCTGGGCAAGCAGGGCAAGTTCGCCGGTACGCACATCCTGGTGCCGCGCGGCGGCGTCGCCGTGCACATCAACGCCTTCAATTTCCCGGTCTGGGGCATGCTTGAAAAATTCGCGCCGACCTTCCTCGCCGGCATGCCGTGCCTGATCAAGCCGGCCACCGCCACCAGCTACCTGACTGAAGCGGCGGTGCGCCTGATCAACGCCTCCGGCCTGCTGCCGGCCGGCAGCCTGCAACTGATCATCGGCGGCACCGGCGACCTGCTGGACCGCATGCTGGGCCAGGACGTGGTCACCTTCACCGGTTCGGCCGCCACTGCCGCCAAGCTGCGCGTGCATCCGAACCTGATCCGCAATTCCGTTCCTTTCAACGCCGAAGCCGATTCGCTCAACTGCGCCATCCTCGGGCCCGACGTCACGCCGGACGACGAAGAGTTCGACCTGTTCGTCAAGGAAGTGGCGCGCGAGATGACCACCAAGGCCGGCCAGAAGTGCACCGCGATCCGCCGCGCCATCGTGCCGCGCCAGCACATCGACGCCGTCGCCGAACGCCTGCGCGCGCGCCTGGCCAAGACCGTGGTCGGCGATCCATCGCTGGAGCAGGTACGCATGGGGCCGCTGGCCTCCAAGGCGCAACAGCACGACGTGGCCGAACGCCTGGCGCTGCTCAAGGCCGGCAATGAACAGATTTTCGGCGCCGGCGACGGCTTCAACCCGGTCGGCGATGCGGTCGGCGACGGTGCGTTCTTCGCGCCGACGCTGCTGCTGTGCCGCGACGGCGTCGCCAATCCGGCGGTGCATGACGTCGAAGCCTTCGGCCCGGTCAGCACGCTGATCGCCTATGACGATTTCGACGGCGCGCTGGAGCTGGCCGCACGCGGCCGCGGCAGCCTGGTCGGCAGCCTCGTGACGCACGACCCCAAGGTCGCCGCCAAGGCGATTCCAATCGCCGCTGCATGGCATGGACGTTTGCTGATCCTCGACCGCGAAGCCGCGGTGGAGTCCACCGGCCATGGTTCGCCCTTGCCGCAACTCAAGCACGGCGGCCCCGGCCGCGCCGGCGGCGGTGAAGAGCTGGGCGGCGCGCGCGCCGTCAAGCACTACCTGCAACGCGCCGCGGTGCAGGGTTCGCCGACCATGCTGGCCGCCGTCACCGGCGAGCACGTGCGCGGCGCTGCCGTGCGCGAGTCGGACATCCATCCGTTCCGCCATCACTTCGAAGACCTGCAGATCGGCGACTCGCTGCTGACCCATCGCCGCACCGTCAGCGAAGCCGATATCGTCAATTTCGGTGGGCTGTCGGGCGACTACTTCTACATGCACTTCGACGAGATCGCCGCCAAGGAGTCGCCGTTCGGCAAGCGCATCGCGCACGGCTACTTCGTGCTGTCGGCCGCCGCCGGTCTGTTCGTCTCGCCGGCGCCGGGACCGGTGCTGGCCAACTACGGCCTGGACACGCTGCGCTTCGTCAAGCCGGTCGGCATCGGCGACACCATCCGCGCACGCCTGACCTGCAAGCGCAAGATCGACCGCAACAAGAAAGACGTCAACGGCGTCGGCCAGGGCGTGGTCGCATGGGATGTCGAAGTGACCAACCAGGACGGTGAACTGGTGGCCTCGTACGACATCCTGACGCTGGTCGCCAAGAAGAATTAATACGCTGAACCAAGGTAGTACCCACAACAAAAAGCCTGCGGCAGCGCTCCCGAATTTCCGGAGTGCGCACGCAGGGCGGAAGGCGACAACCGGCATCGACCGGCATCGCCTTCGACAACATTATTTCAATCTGCACGGCGCGCGCCTGCCGCCATGCAACCAAGGGAGGATGGACGTGGACGCAAGTATCTTTGCGGTCCTGGTGCAAGACGGCATTACGACGGGCGCAATTTACGCCTTGCTGTCGCTGGCATTGGTACTGGTTTTTTCGGTGACGCGAGTCATCTTGTTGCCGCAAGGCGAATTCGTCGCCTTCGGCGCTCTGACCCTGGCAGCCATCCAGGGCGGCCATGCGCCGCAATCCGCGCTGCTGATGGTGGCGCTGGGCGTGGCAACCATCCTGTGCGAGCTGGTCAGCAACCTGCGCCGCGCCGATCGCCGCGGCAAGCTGCTCGGCCAGCTGCCGCTGCTGGCGGGCAAATACCTGCTGTTCCCGATTGCGATCTATGCCGTCACGCTCTACGTCCCGCTCAAGGACTTGCCGATGCTGCTGCAGATCGCACTGGCGCTGGCCATCGTCGTGCCGATGGGGCCGATGGTGTATCGCCTGGCCTACCAGCCGCTGGCGCACGCCAGCATCCTGGTGCTGCTGATCGTCTCGCTGGGCGTGCATCTGGCGATGGTTGGCCTGGGCCTGCTGATGTTCGGTCCGGAAGGCTCCAACACCTTGCCCTTCACCGATGCGCAATTCGCCATCGGCGAGATGACGTTCTCGGCCCAGAGCCTGATCGTGATCGGCACCGTGGTGGCGCTGATCGTCGGCATCTACTTCTACTTTGAACGCACCTTGTCGGGCAAGGCCCTGCGGGCCACCGCCGTCAACCGCCTCGGCGCACGCCTGGTCGGCATCGGCACCAACCAGGCCGGCAAGCTGTCGTTCACATTGAGCGCCGGCATCGGCGCGCTGTGCGGCATCCTGATCGCGCCATTCACGATCATCAATTACGAATCGGGCTTCCTGATCGCGCTCAAGGGTTTCGTCGGCGCCATCTTCGGCGGCCTGGCCAGCTACCCGATTGCCGCCGCCGGCGCGGTCGGCGTCGGCCTGATCGAGAGCTTCTCCTCGTTTTGGGCCAGCTCGTTCAAGGACCTCATCGTCTTCACGGTGATCATCCCCGTCTTGCTGTGGCGCTCGCTCACCAGCAACCACGTCGATGAAGAAGCCTGAGGTGGAACACATGAAAAACAAACTCGTACTCTCGACCATTGCGCCGGTCGTCGTCCTGTTGGTGGTGCTGGCGCTGCCGTTCTTGTCGGTGCCGCCGTTCTGGATCACGCTGTTATCTTATGTCGGCCTGTACAGCATCGTCGCGCTCGGCCTCGTGATGCTGACCGGCGTCGCCGGCCTGACCTCGTTCGGCCAGGCCGCGTTCGTCGGCATAGGTGCTTACACCACTGCTTACGTCACCACGCAATTCGGCCTGTCGCCGTGGATCGGCCTGCTGGCCGGGCTGCTCATCACGGGCGTCTCGGCACTGCTGATCGGCGCGGTGACGATGCGCATCTCGGGTCACTTCCTGCCGCTGTCGACCATCGCGTGGGGCTTGTCGCTGTACTTCCTGTTCGGCAACTTGGAGAGCCTCGGCAAGTACGACGGCATCGGCGGCATCCCGTCGATTCCGCTGTTCAATTTTGAGTTCAGCAGCGGCAAGTCGATGTACGTGCTGATCTGGGTGGTGGTGATCCTGGCGCTGGTGTCGGTCAAGAATTTCCTCAACTCGCGCACCGGCCGCGCCGTGCGCGCGCTCAAGTTCGGCTACGTCATGCCGGAAGCGATGGGCGTCAATACGGTCTGGCTCAAGATCGTCATCTTCGCCTATGCCGCCATGCTGGCCGGCGTGTCCGGCTGGCTGTACGCGCATTTGCAGCACGCGGTCAACCCGACCCCGTTCGGCCTCAAGTACGGCATTGACTACCTGCTCATGGTGGTGGTGGGCGGCGCCGGCTACGTCTGGGGCGCGCTGCTCGGCGCCGGCCTGATCACCTTGCTCGGCAACTTCCTGCAAGAGTGGTTGCCGGCCGTGCTCGGCACCGGCGGCAACTTCGAAGCCATCGTCTTCGGCATCGCGCTGGTGCTGTTCCTGCAATACGCCAATGAAGGCCTGTGGCCGTTCATCCAGGCGCGCTTCCCGGGCCGGCCGTCGGCCAGGGCGCCGGACGAGGCGCCTGCGCTGGCGCACAAGGACAAGCCCGCCGCCGGCGACGTCATCCTCGACGTCAAGGCCGCGCGCAAGCAGTTCGGCGGCCTGGTGGCGGTCAACGACGTCAGCTTCTCGGTCAAGGCCGGCGAAGTGGTCGGCCTGATCGGCCCCAACGGCGCCGGTAAGTCGACCACCTTCAACCTGGTCACCGGCGTGCTGCCGATCACCAGCGGCGAAGTCAATTACCGCGGCCGTTCCATCGCCGGTTTGTCGTCGCGCCAGATCGCCAGCCGCGGCATCGCGCGCACCTTCCAGCACGTGCGCCTGGTGCCGGGCATGAGCGTACTTGAGAACGCCGCCATGGGCGCTTACCTGCGCGGCGACCGTGCGGCGCAAGGCGGCGCCCTGGCCAGCATCCTGCGCCTGAACCGCAAGGAAGAGGACAAAATTTTGCTCGAAGCCAAACGCCAGCTCGAACGCGTCGGCCTCGGCGACATGCTGTACCGTCCGGCCGGCAGCCTGGCGCTGGGCCAGCAACGCATCCTCGAAATCGCCCGCGCGCTGTGCTGCGATCCGGCCCTGCTGCTGCTGGATGAACCGGCCGCCGGTTTGCGCTACAAGGAAAAAGAGGCGTTGTCCGAACTGCTCAGGAAACTGCGCGCCGAAGGCATGGCCGTGCTGCTGGTCGAGCACGACATGGACTTCGTGATGCAACTGACCGATCACATCGTGGTCATGGAATTCGGCACCAAGATCGCCGAGGGAACCCCGGCGCAGATCCAGGTCCATCCCGCCGTGCTGGAAGCCTATCTCGGAGGAGTGGAGTAATGACCGCAAACACCATCATCAACAACGGCGAAGTCCTGCTCGACGTCAGCAACCTCGACGCGCGCTACGGCAAGGTCGAAGCGCTGCACGGCGCCAAGCTGCAAGTGCGCGCCGGCCAGATCGTCACCGTCATCGGCCCCAACGGCGCCGGCAAGTCGACCCTGCTCAACGCCATCATGGGCGCCTTGCCGACCAGCGGATCGGCCAGCGGCAGCGTTAAATATCTGGGCCAGGAACTGAGCAGCATGGACGTCGAAGACCGCGTCGCGCGCGGCCTTTGCCTGGTGCCGGAAAAGCGCGAGCTGTTCGCCACCATGAGCGTCGAAGACAACCTGCAATTGGGCGCCTACAAACGCAAGAAAAACGGTGAAGCCAATTATATGGACCAGCTCGACCCGGTCTACGCCTTGTTCCCGCGCCTGCAGGAACGGCGCAAGCAGGCGGCCGGCACCTTGTCCGGCGGCGAGCGCCAGATGCTGGCGGTCGGCCGCGCGCTGATGGCCAAGCCACAGGTGCTGATGCTCGATGAACCGAGCCTGGGCCTGGCGCCGCTGATCACCAAGGAAATCTTCCACATCATCAGCGAGCTGCGCAAGACCGGTGTCGCCACGCTGCTGATCGAGCAGAACGCGCGCGCGGCATTGCAGGTCGCCGACTACGCCTACGTGCTGGAAATGGGCGAACCGGTGATGGAAGGTCCGGCCTCGGAACTCGCTGCGAACAAGCAGATCATCGAGAGCTATCTGGGTTTCGCGAAGCATTAAAACATAGCAAAAAACATAGCGACGGAGATCGCAAAACAACAACGGAGTGGAGACAATGAACCTGCGTCGGTTTTCTATCGGTGTACGGCTGGGCGGCGGCTTTGCGCTGCTGTTCGTGTTGCTGGTCGCGCTCGGCGCGGCGATCGCCATCCAGGCGGCGTCGCTGCAAAACGGTTTGTCGCAGCAACTCACGCAGATCGCGGCCAGCGTGCCGGTCGCGCAGAAGAGCGCCATCGCTGCGGCGCTGGCCGATTCCGACGCCGCTCGTGGCGTGCTACTGAAATTCGCTGTTGGTGCCGGTGTCGCCTTGATGCTGGCATGCGGCGCGATCGCCTGGCGCCTCAGCCGCAGCATTACGCGGCCCCTGCAGGCGGCGGTGTCGGTCGCACGGCGCGTGGCCACCGGCGACCTGTCTTCCAAAGTGGTGGTGGAAGGGCGCGACGAAGTCAGCGACCTGCTGAGAGCGTTGCAGGCCATGAACCAGAGCCTGCTCAAGATCGTCGGTGAAGTGCGCTCCAGCACGCAGGTGATTTCGGACGCCTCCGGCCAGATCGCCACCGGCAACAGCGAGTTGTCGGCGCGCACCGAAGCGCAGGCCAGCTCGCTGGAACAGACCGCTTCCTCGATGGAGCAACTGACCGCCACCGTTACCCAGAACGCTGACCACGCCGTGCGCGCCAACCAGATCGTCGAAGCGGCGTCCGGCTTCGCCGTCAAGGGCGGCCAGGTGGTGAGCCAGGTGCTCGACACCATGGGTTCGATCAACGAGAGTTCGCGCAAGATCGTCGAGATCATCAGCGTGATCGACGGCATTGCTTTCCAGACCAACATCCTCGCACTCAATGCCTCGGTCGAGGCCGCACGCGCCGGTGAGCAGGGCAGGGGGTTCGCCGTGGTGGCGTCCGAAGTGCGCAACCTGGCGCAACGCTCGGCCGTCGCCGCCAAGGAAATCAAGACCCTGATCGACGACTCGGTGCAGAAGGTGCAGAGCGGCAACGCGCTGGCCGGCCAGGCCGGTGGCACCATGAAGGAGATCGTCGACTCGGTCCAGCACGTCGAACGCATCATCTCCGAAATCACCCAGGCCGGCCGCGAGCAGAGCAGCGGCATCGGCGAAATCAACCAGGCCATCACGCAAATGGACCGCATGACGCAGCAGAACGCCGCGATGGTCGAGCAGGCTGCCTCGTCGGCGGTGAAGATGCAGGAGCTGGCGACTTCGCTGGCGCAATCGGTCAGCGCCTTCCGCCTTGAGAACCATACGGAAGACGCTGTGGCCATGGTCAAGCGCGCGGTGCAGCACGTGAAGCAGCGGGGCAAGGACGCGGCGCTGGCCGACTTCAGCCGCCCAGCGCCGGCGTTCAAGCAGCGCGACCTCTACATCAACGTCATCGACCTCAACGGCAACACGCTCGCACACGGCGAAAACGCCAAGCTGATCGGTCGCAACCTGATCGACCTGAAGGATGCCGACGGCAAGCTGTTCATCAAACAATTCGTCGACACCGCCAAGGGCGCCGGCAAAGGCTGGATCGACTACCGCTGGCCGAACCCGGTCACCGCCGTGCTGGAAGAAAAGACCACCTACATCGAAGAGGTCAATGGCCTGGTGATCGGCTGCGGGATTTACAAGGGCTAAAAAAAGTCTTGCGCTGCCTCAGATCGGCAGCGCCGTTTCGTATTTCACTTCGCGCAGCGCCACGCTGGTGTTGACCTGCGAGACGCCGTTGAGCTTGACCAGCACGTTGTGCAGGAAGTCGTGATAGGCGTCCATGTCGGGCACGATGACCTTGACCATGTAGTCGGCGGTGCCGGTGGTTTCGTAGCATTCGATCACTTCGGGACGCATCCGCATGGTTTCCTCGAACTTCTCCACCACGCCCTCGGCATGGCGCAGCAAGGAGATGTGCGCCAGGCAGCACACCGACAATCCCAGCTTGCGCCGGTCGACCACGGCGGTGTAGCGCACGATGTAACCGTTGTCTTCCAGTTCCTTCTGTCGGCGCCAGCACGGACTGGCCGACATGCCGACTTTTTCAGCCAGTTCATTCGAGGAAATCCGGGCGTTTTTCTGCAGCTCGGCAAGGATCTTTTGCGATGCGGGATCGAGAGGTGAGTTTTTCATTTTCGCGGTGATATCTAGAAAAATAATTCCCATTCTATCGACTATTAAGGCACAAATAGAAATAATTTTTCCGATTCGAAGTCATATCCTTTCTCGTATCAATACCCATTTTTGACGGGTTTTCCGGCAGCCTTCCGCCCCCTATTGAGACGACAACGATAACGATGAACTCGGTGACAATTCCCCCCTTCCGATCGGCCGCTGCGGCGCCGGTCCAGCCTGCAACTCTGCCGCTGGATGATTTTGAAACGCAGCTTGAAGCGCAAATTGAAACGACGGCGTCGCTGGTTTCCGCGCTGGCAGATCCTGATTACGCACTCGAAGACAACCTCACCCGCAGCAGCGGCCGCGTCTTCCTGACCGGCACCCAGGCGCTGGTGCGCCTGCTGTGCATGCAGAAGGTAGCCGACGTCGCCAACGGACTCAACACGGGCGGCTTCATCAGCGGCTATCGCGGCTCGCCGCTGGGCGCGGTGGACCAGGAACTGTGGCGCGCCTCGAAGTTGTTGAGCGCACACAATGTCGAGTTCCTGCCGGCCATCAATGAAGAACTCGGCGCCACCGCCGTGCTCGGCTCGCAGCAGGTCGAAGCCGACCCGACGCGCAAGGTGCAGGGCGTGTTCGCCATGTGGTACGGCAAGGGCCCCGGCGTCGACCGCTCCGGCGATGCGCTCAAGCACGGCAACGCCTACGGCTCGTCGCCGCACGGCGGCGTGCTGGCGATCCTCGGCGACGACCACGGCTGCGTGTCGTCGTCGATGCCGCACCAGAGCGAACAGGCGCTGATCGCCTGGGGCATGCCGGTGGTCAATCCCGCCAACATCCAGGAATATATGGAGTTCGGCCTGTACGGCTGGGCGCTGTCGCGCTTCTCGGGCGCGTGGGTCGGCTTCAAGGCGATTTCGGAAACCGTGGAAGGCGGCGCCGTGGTCGAACTGCCGCCGCTGCCGCACTACACAGTGCCGACGGATTACACGCCGCCGGCCGACGGCCTGCACAACCGCTGGCCCGACTTGCCCGGCCTGGCGCTGGAGCAGCGCGTCGACGACAAGCTCAAGGCGGTGCAGGCATTCGCCGGCGTCAACTCCATCGACAAACTGATCGTGCCGTCGCCGCACGCGCGCATTGGCATCATCAGCGCCGGCAAGGCCTATCTTGATCTGCTGGAAGCGCTGGAGCGCCTCGGCCTGTCGCAACAGCAGCTGGAAGACCTCGGCGTGCGCCTGTACAAGCCGGGCCTGACCTATCCGCTGGAACGCACGCGCCTGTCGTCCTTTGCTCAAGGCCTCGATGAAATCCTGGTGGTGGAAGAGAAGGGCGCCGTCATCGAGCAGCAGCTCAAGAACCTGTTCTACAACCTGCCGCAAGAGCGCCGCCCCTCGGTGATCGGCAAGACCGACGCCCACGGCGAAGCGCTGCTGTCGGCGCTGGGCGAGCTGCGTCCCTCGCGCATCGCGCCGGCGCTGGTGCGCTGGTTCGGACCACGCTTCCCGGCGCTGAACCTGCAACGCTTCCTGCCCGATTTCTGTGCCGCCGAGCTGCTATCCAACGGCGCCGACAGCGTCAAGCGTACGCCGTATTTCTGCTCCGGCTGCCCGCACAATACTTCCACCCGCGTGCCGGAAGGCAGCCGCGCCATGGCCGGCATCGGCTGCCATTTCATGGCGACCTGGATGAAGCGCGACACCAACTACCTCGCGCAGATGGGCGGCGAAGGGATCAACTGGGTCGGCTCCTCGCGCTTCGTCGACGAGAAGCACGTGTTCCAGAATCTGGGCGACGGCACCTATTACCACTCGGGTTCGCTGGCGATCCGCCAGGCCATCGCCGCGCGCACCAACATCACCTACAAGATCCTCTACAACGACGCCGTCGCCATGACCGGCGGCCAGCCGGTGGACGGCTCGCTGTCGGTGCCGCAGATCGTGCAGCAGGTCACCAGCGAAGGCGCGAAGAAGGTCGTGGTCGTCACCGACGCGCCCGAGAACTACACGCTGATCAAGCTGCCGGCCGGCGTCACCGTGCATCACCGCAGCGAACTCGACATCATCCAGCGCATGCTGCGCGACATCCCCGGCGTGACCGTGCTGGTGTACGACCAGACCTGCGCCGCCGAGAAGCGCCGCCGCCGCAAAAAGAACAAGCCCGGCCACGTCGCCTTCCCCGACCCGGCGCGCCGCATGATGATCAACCCGGCGGTGTGCGAAGGCTGCGGCGACTGCGGCGTGCAATCCAACTGCCTGTCGATCCTGCCGCTGGAAACCGAACTTGGCCGCAAGCGCCAGATCGAGCAATCCTCCTGCAACAAGGATTACTCCTGCGTCGAAGGCTTTTGCCCGAGCTTCGTCTCGGTGCTGGGCGGCACGCTGAAGAAGCCGGAAAGTGTCAAGCTCACCCTGGCAGACCTGGAAGCAACGCTGGCCGCGTATCCGACGCCGGCGCCGCATCGCTTCGCCAAACCTTTTGAAATCCTCGTGGCCGGCGTCGGCGGCACCGGCGTCGTCACCGTCGGCGCGCTGATCACCATGGCCGCACACCTGGAAGGCAAGGGCGCGTCCACACTCGACTTCATGGGCTTCGCACAGAAGGGTGGCGCGGTACTGTCGCACGTGCGTATCGCCGCCTCGCCGTCGGCGCTCAACCAGGTCCGCATCGACCTGCAACAAGCGGATGCCGTCTTCGCCTGCGACCTGGTGGTCTCAGCCATGCCGGAAGGCCTCTCGGTCATGCGGCGCGGCCACACCAAGGTGATCGCCAACGACCGCGAAATCCCGACCGCCGATTTCACGCGCAACCCGGACGCCTCCATCAACAAGGACGGCCTGCTGGAGAAGCTGGCCGCCTCGGCCGGCGCCGACAACGTCGTGCAGATCGATGCACAGGACACCGCGCTGCGTTTCCTCGGCGACCCGATCGGCGGCAACATCCTGCTGATGGGCTACGCCTGGCAACGCGGCCTGGTGCCGGTCGGCCTGCCGGCGCTGATGCGCGCCATCGAGCTCAACGGCGTCGCCATCGACATGAACAAGCGCGCCTTCACCCTCGGTCGCCTGGCCGCCGCCGATGCGGCCGCGCTGGACAAGCTCGGCAAGCCGAAGCAACAAGTGATCCAGTTCGCCGCGCCGAAGTCGCTGGCCGACACCGTCGCCTTCCGCATCGACTTCCTGACCAAGTACCAGAACCGCGCCTACGCCCGCCGCTACGAAGAAGCCGTGGCGGCCGTCGAACGCGCCGAAGCCCGCGTGGAAGACAACGCCTCCAGGCGCCCGATCAGCAAGATGGTCGCGCGCAACCTGTTCAAACTCATGGCCTACAAGGACGAATACGAAGTCGCACGCCTGCACGCGGACCCGGTATTCCGCGAACAGATCGCCGCGCAGTTCGACGGCGACTACAAGCTGGCCTTCCACCTGGCGCCGCCGATGCTGGCGCGCAAGAAGCCGGGCTCGGACGTACCGGCCAAGATGCGCTTCGGCGCATGGATGATGTCGGGGTTTGTCGTGCTGTCGCGGTTCAAGTCGCTGCGCGGGACGCCGTTGGATGTGTTTGGTTATACCGAAGAGCGTCGGCGTGAGCGGGCGTTGCGGGATCGGTATCTTGGGTTTGTGGTTACGTTGGCGGATCAGCTGAATGCCGGCAACAAGGGGGCAGCGTTGAAGTTGGCGCAGCTGCCGGAGCAGGTGCGTGGGTATGGGCACGTCAAGCTGGCGGCGATGGATAAGGCTGATCGGGAGTGGGAAGTACTGATGGGGGAGTTCTCGGGCGCGTCGCATGTGGATGCGCGCGCGGCGGCTTGACCACAATTTAGCTCTCGCTCCCGCCGCACATTCGGATGCGCAGGTTTGTTTCCCCGTCGTAACATATGCCGCCGTTGTCGCCACATAATAATTAAGGCAACAACGGCGGCAGCGCTGCCTTGGCGGCGATGTCTACGACAGCAAATCAACGGGGAGTGGGAATGCAATACCGGCACTATTTCACTGGCCTTGCGGCCGTTTCAGTTTTGTTCACAAGCACGATGGCCGTTAGCGCCGAACCTGCAAGCTTCACCATCCTCCCCAAGGCGGGGAAAACCATCTGCCAATCAGGCAGCAGCCAGATCGGCGAGGCCGCGGCCAAGGTCGAGTTGTGTGTCGCGCAGGGGAATTTTTCCCATGACACCTACCTGGTAAAAATCGACGGCAAGCTGGTGGTCAAGGGCATTGACGACGATACCACCAAGGGTGTTTCGGCGAGCTATCAAGGCAGCAAAGTTAACCTGGTCTGCACGCCGCAGAACGAGGGACCGACCGAGGTCGCGCCGGAACGCATCGCGTCCATGCAGCAAAACATGCCCCAGTTGACCGAAGAGCAGGCCAAGTCCATGGTCATCATGATGCAAACCGTGGAAGTCGGCCGCTTGTGCAAAGCCTCGCTGAACGATCAGGCGCTATTCTCGGCACAAGTCACATTCCAGTGAGTTGGCCTGATCACCTGTCGCTGCAAAAAGCGCGGAAACATAACACTTTGGATTAACAATAAAAAGGAAACGACATGATCATTTGGGGATCGGGCGGCAATGTGAAAGATCTCGGCCAGATTGAACTGCGCCACTGCGACACATGCGAAAAAGAACGGCCCATGAAGCTGATTTTGCAATATCGCTATGCGCACCTGTACTACCTGCGCTGGGTCACCGAAAAACGCTATGACATGGCCTGCGATGTCTGCCGTCGCGGCTGGCAGCTTGAGAACAAGGTGGTGGAGGCCAAGTTCGAGAAAAGCCCGATTCCATTCATGACCCGATATGGATGGACCTTTCTGGTGGGACTGGTCGCACTGGCTTTCGCGATTGGCAGTTCGCGCTGATCGCAAATACAAAGGCTCCCGTTCGGGAGCCTTTTTTCCTTCCCGCAAGCTTGCGGGAAGATGCTTGCTTTAACCCCGCGCAGCCCAGGGAATGGCAATATTCGCCAGCACACAAGAACTCAGCAACACCCAGAACATTACCCAGTTCAGTGCATAAGAGAGCGCCTTGTCTTCCTTCTTGACCATGATGAAGTTCGACAGCAGCGCCAGGATCAGCGACAGCGCGATCGCCGCCAGGCCGAACGCCGCCACATCGCGATGATGATTGTCGCGACGCTGCGAATCGGCTCAACGTATTTATCAATACGCCCCCTGAGCAGTTTTGGATTCTTGTTGATCGCAGGCGGAAACAGCGGGTGAATAATGTCAAATAATCAATGCCGGCAAACTAATTCAGCCATTGCGGCAGGACGACCCATCGCCTATCTTGACTGAATCGCATCCCGTAGTGAGCTGGTAGCAGTCGCAGTGTAAAAATGCCTGAATTAAAAATCAAATTAAACAAATAAACCAATTTAAATAATTAATTGAATAATTAACTCCTATTTGTTAAAATTGGCATCCTTGTCGGTATGTTGTGGATGTTCGCAAATCCGGGCTCTTCCTGGCAGTCTGCGCCTATTGGCTCAACTCCAGGCAGGCCGGAGTTTGCTCGCAGCAGAGTCCCGGCTGTCCTTAATGGCTTTATTTGAAATCTCACGGTCTCGCTTCCAGGAGAACAACGTCATGAATCTATCCGCCCTCAAAGTTTCCACCCGGCTTTACCTCGGTTTCGGACTGCTCCTGGTCCTTCTGCTTGGGATATCTGTCTTTAGTTACACCCGCTTGTCATCCCTGAATGACAACGTCAATTTTTTGGTCAGCGATCGCTATGCCAAGACTGTGCTGGTCGACTCCATATCCAACAACGTCAACCTGATAGCGCGTGCAGTGCGGAACGTGGCGTTGTCCACGGATGGGGCGGTGATATCGCAAGAGATGGATCGCATCAAGAAGGCCCGGGAAGAAAACAATGCGACTCTGCAAAAGCTCGGTGATGTCATCACAAGCGAAAAAGGCCAGGCATTGATGGCGGCGCTGAAGCAATCCAGCGTGGAATATTACGTTGAGCAGGAGAATCTGCTTGGCTTGCTGGCAAAGGGGAATGCCGACGACGCCAGAAAGCTGATCTTCGGCGCCATGCGTACTAAACAATCAGCAATGTTTGCGGCGCTGAGACAGCTGTCCGACTACCAGCGTACCTTGATGAACGAGACCGTCGCTGAAAGCCAGGAAACCTATCGTCATGCCTGTGTCTTGCTGGCCATCGTCAGTGCAGCCGCGTTTGCACTCAGTCTGATTGCCGCGCTTCTGATTACCCGCAGCATTATTCGTCAACTCGGTGGAGAGCCCGACTACGCCATGTCGATCGCAAGCGACATCGCCAGCGGCAACCTCGCGCGTTCGATCACCATCCGGCCGGGCGATCAAACCAGTCTGATTGCCTCCATCCGGGTGATGCGCAATCGCCTGGCGGAGATTGTCGGTCAGGTGCGCGCAGGGACCGACACGATCGCGACAGCCTCCGGCCAAATTGCCAGCGGCAATCTGGACTTGTCGTCACGAACCGAGCAGCAAGCCAGTTCGCTGGAAGAAACTGCGTCGGCCATGGAAGAGCTCACCTCGACGGTGAAACAGAACGCAGATAATGCTCGTCAGGCGAACCAGTTGGCGGTCTCGGCATCCGAGGTCGCTGTTGCCGGAGGCAACGTGGTCAGCCAGGTGGTGGAAACAATGGGATCGATTAATGCAGCGTCCAAAAAGATCGTGGATATCATCAGCGTGATTGACGGCATCGCTTTCCAGACGAATATTCTTGCCTTGAATGCCGCCGTGGAAGCTGCTCGCGCCGGTGAACAGGGCCGTGGCTTTGCGGTGGTTGCCACGGAGGTGCGCAACCTGGCGCAACGCTCCGCCAGCGCCGCCAAGGAAATCAAATCGCTGATCGACAGTTCCGTGACGCAGGTCGACACCGGCAGTAAGCTGGTAGCACAGGCGGGATCGACGATGGAGGACGTGGTCAACAGCGTCAAGCGCGTTACCGATATCGTTGGAGAGATCACGTCTGCCAGCCAGGAGCAAAGCGAGGGTATTGAACAGATCAACCTCGCGATTACACAAATGGATGAAGTGACGCAGCAAAACGCCGCGCTGGTGGAAGAAGCTGCTGCGGCGGCGCAATCGATGCAGGAACAGGCCAACAAGCTCTCTGACGTGGTCAGCGTTTTCAAGCTTGATCCGAAGAGGCTGGAGTCGCAAGTCCAGTCATCCGCCGCCAATCCGCGAACTCGTGATATCACGCCGATGCCGCCGAAACTGGCAACGGCAAAACCGGCAAGGAAGCCTGCTCTTTCCGTGGCGCAGGGCGATGATGGCAATTCATGGGAGCATTTCTAGTCGGCTCTTGAAATGCGGGGCGTTGATGAACGGTGTTGCGAGAATCTTGCGAACGTCAACAACCTGAACAGTAGGGAAGGAATTCTAGGTACAAATGAAAAAGGCTCCCGCACAGGGGGCCTTTTTTATTGCCGGCGAAGTATCGCCACGAACACCGTCAGATGCCATCTGCTCTGAAACGGTAGCGCCGCTCTGTGCTGTCCGGCGTCCGCTCTGCGCTTGTAGGGGCTTCTCCTTCCATCTCTTTCGGTTTGGTCAAAATATTGCCAATTCGGCATCGTTATTTTCCTCAAAGAATCATAGTTTCCCGACAGATATATTTTCGTGCCGCTCTTAGTATGTCGGTCAGCATGACGCCGCACAGAATTTCTGGACTTCAATCGACGCGCCGGCTTCAGGCGATCAGGGAAGGATTTGTGTACCGCTCGGGAAACAGGTGAGTTGGCTGCAGATCTTCCACGCGCTTCATTCAAGACAATCTTTCGACTGCTCATCATGAACTTGATACCGATTGGCGAAGTCTCCGCGCAGATAAATTGTGGCGCTCCATTGCCTTGGAATGTCCGGGACACGGAAGGCAAGTTGTTGCTGGCGCGCGGCTATCTGGTCGAGACCATGGAGATGCAGCACAACCTGTTGCGGCGCGGCGTGTTTGTGGATGCGGACGAGGTTCAGGCCAACCGGGAACAGTTACCAATGTTGTTCGGCGCCAGCGAGCGGCCAGTGGTGCCATTCGCCCAACAGTGGGATGCTGTGGAAAAGCGGCTGACCGAGCTGCTCGCGAATTATCGCGATGCGAAATTCCTGAGCGGAATCAGCGACGTGGAATCGATGATCACGGTGGCATCGGAAGAACATACCGACCAGACGATCTATTCGGTCATCCGGCACGATCAGGAGCGCTTCGCTGCATACGGCATCACGCATTCTATCCATGTCGCCTGCGTCTGCAGCATTCTTGCCAAACGGCTGGGCTGGTCGAAGAAGAACAGGGAAACCGTCGTCAACGCCGCGTTGACGATGAATCTTTCCATCATCGGTTTGCAAGGTGAACTTGCGCGCAGCGAAGGTGCGCCGAACAGGCAACAGCGGCAACTGATACACGTACACCCGGCTGAAAGCGTGCGCATGCTGCAGGATGCCGGTGTGACCGACGAGGACTGGTTGCAGGCAGTTGAACAACATCACGAAAGCCCGAATGGCGGCGGTTACCCCTACGGTACAAGACACAAACTCAGCGAATCGTCGCAAATGATCCGGTTTGCCGATATCTTCACCGCCAAATATTCCGCACGCAAGAACAGGGCGGCGATGCCCTCGAGACAGGCCGCCCAGTCGGTTTATCTGGCCAGCGATGGACATCCCATTGCATCGGCGCTGCTCAAGGAATTCGGCATTTATCCGCCGGGTTGTTTTGTGCTGCTGAAAAGCGGCGAGACGGCGGTGACAATCCGCCGCGGCAATACGCCGACGGCGCCTTTGGTGGCCGTGGTGCGCGACAAGAACGGCATGCCGATCAAGGAGCCGCTGCTGCGCGAAACCGTATTGCCGCAATACGCCATTCTGCGCACGCTTCCCAATCAGTCCACGCAATACGATACGGCCATTGAAAGGTTGTTTACCTTGACGGCGGAGTAGGCGATTGATGTTGACGGCGTTGTCGGTGCGCCTTTACGCGAGGCGTTCAATCACCTGCGCATGCTGAGGCCAGGTCCGCGTGAGCAACTCTTTGTCGGCGAGTTCAAATTCCTCGAATTCGAAGCCCGGGGCCACCGTGCATCCCACCAGAGAATGGCCTTGCGGATCGGCGCACTCCGCAGCGAACCAGGCGCCGGCAGGCACCAGAGCCTGGAACTCCGCGCCGTCATGGAGGACGGGATTGCCCAATTTGAGAACCGTTAAATCACCGGCTTGCCCGAGGACATAGATGTGCAAGGGCGACCCGTCATAGAAATGCCACATTTCATCGGACTTGATCCGATGCCAGGTCGATCTTTCTCCAGCACCCAGCAAATAGTAGATCGCAGTTGAGGCTGAGCGGGTGACGCCATCGCTGGATCGCGCCACTTCCATTGCGCTGCGATAGGTTTCCCTGAAATGACCGCCTTCGGGATGTGGGAGGAGGCGGAGGCGGGAGATCAGTTCTTCGGGGGGGGAAGCAGATTCGTTCATATTTATCTCATATCGATGATGTCATGTGCTGTGACCGCGCGCGTCATGACGCAATATTATCTGTCTTCCGAATTTGCCTGATACGTGAAGCGCAGTCCAAGCAATATCTGTGCGTGTGGGAATTCTAAGGCTCTAATGATCGCGTTGCCGCATTCGCCCGGCAAGGGGAGTGAATCAGTTGGCGGGGCAATTCTTCAAGCAAAGCAGCAATTAAACGGTGCTGAGCGCTTTCAACATTTCTGTTCTGATAGCTCCTATATCCGCTGGCTCTTGAGGCATCGGGTGATTTCCCAGATTTCGAACTACTATGTCATACAGAGGTATAAACGAAGAGCATTTCTCCGCAACAATTTTCAGATCAAGATGCTCAGCCACTCGTGGATTGTGCGTGGCATGAGAAAACAATGGCCGATGTTGTTGCGTGCGGCTTAGTTTTTCCAATAATTCTTTTGGGTCATTACATGACTCGGGGTTTGGAAATTTCTCAGTTGGCCGCCAGCTCGGAATGATTTTCGATACTGCCGGAAGGTCGGCTAAAATCCATGCTTCAATTTCTTGGGTCGGTACTAATGCACAAAATATCCCATCAACGGCTGATGGTTTTATGATTTTATGAACGATCTCTTCATACCGCGCTTTCGCTTTGTCTCGATCAGAGTCATAGCAAATAATGAATTTTGTGCAGCCTAACTCACTAAAACTTTTAATCTGTTTTGCGCCTTTTATGAGCATTTCCGCGCACCCCGAGTACCCTTTTTTCTTTACTGAAATCCCTTTGTTTCCTGAGATTCGTTTAATTAGTACGTTGATCATTTCAACGTCTGATTTATCTTCCCCCACGACGGCAAACAATTAATCCTCCTCGATAGACTCTAAAAAATCTGCGAGCGGCCCATCATCTTTCATATAGTTTTCCGCTGCAGATATTTCCTGTGACGAGAGAGGGCGAACCTTCGTTTCTCCCTTGTCCAAAGAAACTAGAAAAACTTCTTCGGGAGCTATTCGATTTAGAATTGCAGGCGAATGCGTAGTAAAAACAAACTGAGAATAAATAGAATAGGTTTTAAGAAGTGGAGTTACCTTATCCAGCAGTCCAAGATGAACCCCATCTTCTGGCTGTTCAACCAAGCAAACCGAAGAACTGTCATAAAGTACTGAAGTAAACAAGGACACTATTCGTTTAGTTCCAAATGACAAGTCATCGAAGCCAAACCCACCCAGATGGCCGGCAGGAACATAGCGAAGAAAATAGATTGCCTGATCTTCATCGTTAGAACCGGATGTGCTTCCCGCAAGATCATGTTTGGTTACGACAATATCATTCAACAGTCCAATTCCCTTGGGACCTAGAAGGGCGATAAGCTCTTCGAATTTTTCAGGAAATTGCTCCTGTAATAGAAGAGTCTTATAGACTATTTGAAGCGATGGACTTACATCAGAAAAATTATTGAGTTGTGCTTTAGTATATTTATTTCCGCGAATGAAAGTTGAGGCTTCAGGATCGTCATAGTTAGTCAGAGGGTAATAGCGGACAGACGAGAAAAACTCGACAATCTTATCTGTCACTCTTCTATGTGAGTCGTCGTCAGGGAGCAAACTTTTGATTGCAACCATTGCGGGACCAGTATCGGAAATGTCAAGTTCACGGTCCCCAGTTGCGGTATACAGGGCAAGCTTTTCACCTACTCGTTTAAACAAAGGCGCACTTGTTCCATCTGGAGTTTCTACGCTCAAGTTTTCTACAAATGTAATACCACCAGCTTTTTCTCCAACGACCCAACAGTGCTCTACTCTATAAATATACGTATTGCCGTTGATTTTAAAGGCTAACTGAATATCAACCTTGTCATCGATGGATATAGAGTAATGATAAGAATGGATAGCTTTTGCGGCTGTAGTACATGCCCACTGAATCGCCTTTAAGACATTGCTTTTCCCCGCGCCATTTCGGCCCATTAGCACTGCTAATGAACCAATATTTTTTATATGGATGTCGCGGCAAGAACGAAATTTTTTGATGCTGATAGAGGTAAACATCTCTTGTAGGGGTAGGTGTATTTAGTGCTATTTTATAACGTCAGCAATATGACGGTAATTTTATGAAATTCGTCATTCAAAATTCAGACACTTTAGGTCTTTTACGGAGTGAGAATCTCGCGTAATACGTACCTTTTCTCCTAGTGCAGTTTTATAACTCACAACTTGCAAGCTTGCAACTTGAATTGAGAAGTCTTTTAAATCAATCGCTTAATGATTTCTTGGGCCGTGAGAATCCGACTTGTGTGCTGGCTATGATTTGGAAGTCAAATCTTGCAGCCAAGCGTAAATACAAATGAAACGGTCCCTAGTCCGAAAGCTTAAAATGGGATTCGCCTACGTTCCGCAGGCCGCTGAATCGCTTGCAAGCGATTCCCTTCGAATCCCCCGCGTAAGCCGCGCAGGCGGCTCACTTCTCTCCGCAGATGGGTTTGCTGCGCAAACAGAAATGGAAATACAAATAAAAATGCCCGCTTGCGCGGGCATTTTGTATTCTGGCGGAGAGAGGGGGATTCGAACCCCCGATAGGCTATTAACCTATACACGCTTTCCAGGCGTGCGACTTCAACCACTCATCCATCTCTCCGGAATTTGGCTT
>Ga0105240_10000720_pt1 | contig 60598 bp, 30 predicted proteins | sample KBSC54metaG_FD_80426 | JGI IMG/M metagenome (GOLD analysis project Ga0105240, IMG submission 80426) | Corn rhizosphere microbial communities from Kellogg Biological Station, Michigan, USA - KBS C5-4 metaG | ecosystem: Host-associated > Plants > Roots > Rhizosphere > Soil | place: Michigan, USA... | reverse complement strand
TTGAGGCGCGGATTTCTTTGAACCCTTTCCCTCCTTATCAGATTTTGGTGCCATGTCCAATAAGATTGTTATGTAAATTTTCAGCGAAGTTTTTAATCCGCCAAATTTTTTTAAAATTAATTTTTTTTACGGTTTATGCTGGATTTTCTATCAGCTGATCCCGTCCCGGACCGTTGGAAATATAGGCAATTTTTACGCCCAGGTATTTGTTAATAAAATCTACATATTCCTTCATTTTCGCAGGCAGTCCGTCGAACTTTTTTACCTGGGTGGTGTCTGCGTTCCAGCCCTTAAATGACTCAAGAACAGGCTCGATCTTTACCCGGTTCATCTGGAATGGCACTTCGTGGGTCGTTTCGCCATTTACCTTGTAGGCAGTACATACTTTAAGCTCGGAAAAAGCATCCAGCACGTCGGCCTTGGTCATAACGATCTTCGTGACGCCATTGATCATGCATGCGAACTTCAGGGCAACGCCGTCGATCCAGCCACAGCGGCGGGGCCGGCCTGTAGTTGCACCGAACTCATTCCCCGTCTTGCGCAGCTCTTCCCCGACAGCATCTTCCAGCTCCGTAGGGAAAGGCCCGCCGCCGACACGGGTGCAGTAAGCCTTGCTTACACCAATAACATCGCGTATCTGCTGCGGAGCCACGCCAAGACCCGTACAAACACCCGCAGAGATAGTATTCGAAGAGGTCACATATGGAAAGGTCCCGAAGTCTACGTCGAGCATGCTTCCCTGGGCGCCCTCTGCCAGCACAGTCTTGCCCTGGGATATCTTGTCGTTGATGAAATATTCCCCATTGACGATCTTGAACTGCCGCATGAACTCCAGCGCCTCGAAAAATTCCTCTTCCCACTGGGAAAGGTCTTCGTGGAAATTGAGGCTGTCCAGCAGCTTTTGGTGCTTAAGACGCAGCTTGATATATTGGGTAGTAAAGCTTTTGTCGAGCAGGTCGCCGACCCTGAGGCCATTGCGACCGGTCTTGTCCATATAGGCAGGACCGATACCCTTAAGGGTGCTGCCGATCTTTTCCTGTCCTTTTGACATTTCCGAAGCCTTGTCGAGGGCGCGGTGGGTCGGCAGAATGAGATGGGTACGCTGGGCGATATATAAGTTTTTACGATAATCTACGCCAAAGGACGCGACGGATTCGCACTCCCGTCTCAGCGTGACCGGGTCCAGCACGACGCCGTTGCCAATGAGATTAATGGTCTTCTCGTGGAAGACGCCGGAAGGTATCTGGTGCAGAACGATCTTCTTGTCGTTCACATACAACGTATGACCGGCATTGGGGCCACCCTGGAAACGGGCTATAAGATCATAGCGGGGAGCGAAATAATCCACTATCTTCCCCTTTCCTTCATCCCCCCACTGGAGGCCTAATATTACATCAACCATTAATACTTAATTTGAGGCGGCAAAGGTAGGTGATTTATCTGGTTTCTCCATTGCAGGGTGATTAACTGGTTTCTGTGTCATACCGCACGACAGAATGGATGCCGCTCAGCTGTTTGAGCCTGGTCACCAGCTCCTCAAGCTCCTCCTTGTCGTGCACGTATATCCTGATATTCCCTTCAAAAAGGCCCTCTTTTGCCTCGATCGTGATAGCATTGATATTAAGCCTTAGCTCCCCGGAAATAAGATTGGTGATCTTGTTGACAACGCCCACGTCGTCCATGCCCACGAGACGGATACCCGTAAGAAAGGATATCTCCTTATTCTTTGCCCATTTGGTCTTGACCACGCGATGACCATAATTGGCCATCAGCTTGGCAGCATTGGGACAGTTGGTCCGGTGAATCGTCAACCCCTTGCCCACCGACACAAACCCGAATACGTCATCCCCCGGAATTGGTTTACAGCAGTTGGCCAGCGTGTAGACGATACGGTCGCTGCTCTCGCCGAAGATGATCAGCTCTGTATCCTTGCGGGGCACCGCCGACCCTGCATCCTGCTGCCTGATCTCTGTAACCGGCCGGACAGGTTTGGGCGGCTCGAGCCTGTCTCCCAACAACTGAAACTCCTTCAGCTCTTTCAAGTCAATATTGCGGACCGACACCTGGTAAAAAAAATCCAGTGATGAGCTCAGTTTATAGTATGCCGTCAGTACGTCGATATTGTGCTGATTATAGGCCGCCCCATAGTTCTCCAATTTACGCTGCACAACATATTTTCCTTCGTCGGCGATCTTTCTCTTTTCTTCCTTGAGCGCGTCCTTTATCTTGCTCTTGGCCTTTGCCGTAACAACAACGCCCAGCCAGTCCTCATTTGGCTTCTGCTTCGATGAGGTAATGATCTCGACCTGGTCACCGCTGCGCAGCTTGTGGCTGATCGGCACCAGCTTGTGATTGACCTTGGCCCCGATACACTGTACGCCGATGGCGCTGTGGATGGAAAATGCAAAATCCAGGGCCGTCGAACCGACGGGCAGCATTTTCACATCGCCCTTCGGAGTGTAGACATAGATCTCCTCCGCCAGAAAGCTGGTCTTGAAGTCCTGTAAAAAATCGATAGAGTCATTGTCCTGGGTGTTGAGCACCTCCCTTATCTGCTGGAACCATTTGTCGAACCGGCTCTCGTCGGCTGCGCCCTCCTTGTATTTCCAGTGTGCTGCCAGGCCCTTCTCCGCGATCTCATTCATCCGCTTTGACCTGATCTGCACCTCCACCCACTTGCCCTGCGGCCCCATCACGGTCGTATGCAAGGCCTCATATCCGTTGGACTTGGGGTTGCTAAGCCAGTCCCTGAGCCGCTCTGGAGAAGGATTGTACTCGTCGGTGATCATGGAATAGACCTTCCAGCATTCTTCTTTTTCCTTTTCCGGCGCAGAGTCCAGAATGACCCGGATGGCGAACAGGTCATATACCTCTTCAAACGCAACCCCCTTCTTCCGCATCTTGTTCCAGATAGAGTGAATGCTCTTGGGACGGCCATAGATATCAAAGTTGAATCCGCCCTTTTCCAGCTGCTCTTTCAGCGGTTTGATAAATTCATTGATATAACGCGAACGCTCCCGCTTGGTCTCCGCCAGCTTGCGCGCGATCTCCCGGTACTCCTCCGGCTCCAGGTATTTCATCGCAAGGTCTTCCAGCTCTGTCTTTATAGTGTAAAGCCCCATGCGATGGGCAAGCGGCGCATAGACATAAACGGTTTCTGAGGCTATCTTCAGCTGCTTCTCCCGTTTCATGCTGTCAAGGGTCCGCATATTGTGAAGGCGGTCCGCTAATTTGATAAGGATGACGCGCGGATCATCCGTCAGCGTAAGCAGTATCTTCTTGAAGTTTTCAGCCTGACGCGAGGCATTGACGTCGACCACATTGGATATCTTGGTCAGCCCGTCCACAATGCGTGCGATCTCGCCGCTGAACTCCCGCTCGATATCCTCCAAAGTAATATCCGTATCCTCCACGGTGTCGTGAAGCAGGGCGCAGATAGTGGATCTCACCCCCAGCCCGATCTCCTCACAGCAGATCCTCGCCACCGCCAGCGGATGCAGGATATAGGGTTCCCCGCTCTTGCGGCGCATCGTCTTGTGCGCGTCGGCGGCCATCTCAAAAGCGGTACGGATCAACTCTTTGTCGCCCAATTTCAGCTTGGGCTTCAATGATCGTAACAGGGCACGGTATTCCCTCAGAATCAGCTTTTTCTCCTGGTCTTCCGTAAGATTGTATTTTGGTATTGCAGCTACTGTTTCCATTTCCATACATTACGAATTTACAAAAAAAAGCCTAGCTTTGCACGCTTTACAGAAATGCTTTCCCGGCAGAACAGGCTCCCCGCCGGATTTTAACAGCAACTGTAAAAATATGATCTTTAGCCGATTAGCGGGCGTGGCGAAACTGGCAGACGCACTAGACTTAGGATCCGTCTCAACTTTCCTGAATCTAGTCGTACCAATTAAAACTTCGCTTGCTACTCAGGACATTGCGACTTAGAGCAGTATAAATCTGATGTCCAGGCAGGAAAAATTGCTGGAAATTTGCTGGCAATTCGATAGGTATGTTGAGATGATCATTTGCGGGCGTGGCGAAATTGGCAGACGCAGCAGACTTAGGATCTGCCGGAGCAATCCATGTAGGTTCGACCCCTATCGCCCGCACTTGAATAAAAGGTCCACTCCGTGGGCCTTTTTTCTTTTAACCTGATCCGTAAGAATATCGCTACACACATCACTATCAATTACTTACAACGTATCCACTTCTTTTTGAGGCCAATTCTTAGGCATTGCGTTCCCGATTTTATGATCAAGGGCGCAATTTGATTCCAGTTCCCATTAGCCTTTTCTACGGCAAGGTTACTTTGGACGGACCGCGCAACACATTTCGACCTAACAGATCCTTAAAAGGAACTAGACCCTGGGACTAGTGCTTTTTCAATAGGCCATCTACTTAAACCTGGCCATAGGTCAGGCGAACCTAAATGCTATTTATGGGGAATTCAAAGAATACTTGTCGCTTGGCCTGATGCCGGCGACACAATGGTTTGGTGGTAACGAGCGAAGACTCGCGATGACATGGATAATCTTCGATTGCTTGTCGTTTTACGATAACTTATGGATTCTCAAATGGCAAGAATTATCTACTCCGTCGCGCGATGAAGCTGTCCTATCAATTATGCATATTTCTGTCAAAAAAAATTGTAAAAATGAACATATGTGTTAATTTTGTTCCTCAATGAAGCATTTAATATACATTTGTGAGAGTTCTTGCGGGATCAAATTATGCGGTTTACGTGTACCCTGAAGACCATGCTCCACCGCATTGTCATGTTCGGTATACCGACGACGGGATGGAAAGTCTCGTGGATCTATTTTTAGCAGAAGTGATAGAAGGGCGCGCCATCACTAGAGCGATCAAAAAACATATTATAAAGAATCAAATATTACTGTTCGAGAAATGGGAACAGTTGAACCCGACACCGGAACCAACAAAAGAGCAAAAAACCAAAAAAAGATGAAACGCTGGGATAATTTAAAATACCAACGCATTGCCGGGGTCAAACTTGAGAACGATACTTTCAATATTGAATTCGACAACGGTGATGTGGCTAGGCTTTCTGTTCGGTCACTAGTACCTCCCCATGTTCAAAAGTTTTTCGCCTCTGACTTTACCTTCAATTCTTTTGAACTCATCATTCCGGCCGTTCCTTACGACATAGAAATTCCCTGGGATAAAATTCGCGTGAACTCCGACGTGGAATTTAGCCGCCACATGGCCTCGAAGGCCGAGGAGCAGGCCAAGAAAATCGGCGAGCGTCTTCGGCAGTTACGCGAAAGGAAAAATGTCAAAGCAAACGAGCAGGCGGAAAGGACGGGCCTTACCCCGCAAACAATCTCCCGGATTGAGAATGGTAAAACAGACGTTCCTTTTCAGACGCTTCAACGGTATCTAACCGCGCTCGGCTATGAGCTAAAAGACCTTGCCGAAAATGAACAGCCAGCTCCAAAGACCATGTCTCAGTTACTCAAAAGGTTGTCGAAAGCCGGGGTAGACGTCAATTTGCTAAGAAATAGGATTTGGCCAGATGCACTCAAGCAGGCCCTGGCGAAGTGCACGGGGGAGATTCCTGAAATGCTACTACACGAGGCCATTACCTATGTTTCGAGCATATTTGGCTGGACCGCAGAGGACATTCTATATGGAGAGGATCTAAAGGTAACCAGCCAGGCGGCAAGTCTCGCCCTGTTTAAAAAGCCGGGAAATGCCAATTTCAACCAAATAAAAGCCTACAGCCACTATGCTTACCGGCTTGCCCAAATTACATTACACGCCTCCATATCTGAAAAGAAAATGGAATATCCCTCGGATATCGAACAGTTCAAAGCAACCTTGTCAAGAAATTATGGTGCCATTACGCTCGAGAATGTCCTTGACTACACCTGGGATTTGGGTATTTGCGTGTTGCCGCTCAGTGATTCAGGGATTTTTCACGGTGCTTCTTGGAATATCGATAACCGACACGTCATCGTCCTAAAGCAAAACACCCGATCGCATTCCCGATGGATCTTCGATCTGTTGCATGAGCTCTATCATGTTTTCGCTCACCTGACGGAACCCAATTCCGTAGTGATTGAAGTAGAAGAGCTGACCCCCTTCTCCAGCCAGGATAGAACCGAAGAATGGGAAGCGAACTCGTTCGCCAACCAGGTCGTCCTTAATAACCGCGCGGAGGAACTGGCCCAGAAATGTGTAGCGGTAGCGGGAAACATCGAGAATTTGAAAAATGCCGTCGTGAAGGTAGCAAGAGAAGAAAACATCCGTGAAGACTTTCTTTCCAATTATCTGGCTTTTCGCCTCCGAAACCAGAATGAGAATTGGTGGCCAACCGCCCAGAAGATGCAGGTCACTGATCCGGACCCGCTCGATATCGTACAAAATAGACTGAACAGGCGTATCAATCTCTTAAAACTAAGTCCAATAGAAAATACTCTTTTGTCAAATGCATTAAACTGATTTGTATGGCTTTTAAAAAGGTGGAACCGGATAAGCCGGTTGACGAACTAACGCCGCTGAATGTAAAGTGCACAACTACCAAATGTGCGGACCAGTTTCACTGCTTTAAAGCCAGCCATAAAAGTATCAAAAAATTTGGCAAAGCCGGTGTTTGCCGGGACTGCGGTGCGGACACGGTCGATTGGGACCGGATACATAAGCACGACCCCAAGGACGCTGCCTATACGATAGGCATGATGAAGACCGAACTGCTGCGGTTTCTGTACTGGGATCGCCCTTTGGACGCCGATACCCGGGAGCACACCCGGCGTCGTGGTAGGACTAAGCTTAGGGAACATGCGGCTGCTGTTCTGCAACAAAAAATAGGGAAGGCCAAGAATTTTCGGGAAGGTTATCAGACACCAAAAGATGGACATGATGTCGTCCACTTTGCGCAGCACGCCACAGCTACCTGTTGTCGCAAGTGCCTGGAGTACTGGCACAACATTCCGGCCGGAACGGAATTGTCGCAGGAGCAGCTCGACTATTGTACCGACTGGATCATGCGATTTGTTGAAACGAAAATGCCGGATTTACCGAAGTAACCGCTAAAATTATAGGGATATGAGCTATATCGACACCGAAAAAGTTTCCTTACACCTCCGCGAAAAAGCGATAGACCTGGTGGGTAATAAAATATTGATCACCAATTTCCATCAAAGTCAGCAGGAAACGGACCTGACGGAACCGGCCAATTGCAACGGCTTTGGTCGGGTCCGGCACTTTAAATTGGGAACCGGTTCGAGCTGGCCGCGAAACCCCCTTCCTATCCTTCCGGCCGCCAAGGCGCTGGGAATGTCCTCGGAGAGCGAGATCCGCGCGCAGGTGTTTCAGAACTCCGTTTGTAATTGGCGCTGCTGGTACTGCTTCGTGGATTTCAAATTGCTGAGTGGCAACAAAGCCCATGCGGAATATTTATCTTGTCCGGAATTGCTGGACTTGTATCTGGCGCAGGAGCAGCCACCGGCAGTGATTGATCTTTCGGGCGGCCAGCCCGACTTGACGCCAGAGTGGGTCCCGTGGATGATGCAAGCCCTCCGGGACCGCGGGCTCGAACAATCGACTTACCTGTGGTCCGACGACAATTTAAGCAATGACTACATTTGGCGCTACCTATCGGCGAGTCAAATTGACCTTATTCGGTCCTACGGTAAATATGCCCGGGTGTGCTGCTTCAAAGGCATAGACGCGGCCTCCTTTTCCGACAACACGAACGCGGATCCATCGTTATTTCCGACTCAATTTCAACTGGTCAGGCGGCTGATGGAACTTGGCATCGACCTTTATTTCTATATCACGCTGACTGCCTCGACCGCTACGGATTTTTCCACGGTTGTCCCGGCATTTATGGACAGAGCCCAGGAAATCCATGAGAATCTTCCGTTGCGCATTGTCCCCTTGCAAATTTTTCCCTTTACTCCGGTGAAGCCTCGGATGGACGCCAAAAATGAAGACCTTTTGAAAGGGCAATATGCTGCGATCGAGGTATGGAACGCTGAACTGCAACGACGCTATAGTTCGCAACAGGTCAAGGCTCCGATCACAGAAATAAGCATCTAATAATTATACCACCGATTAAAGCTGCAACGATGAGCAATGCCTATCAAAAAAATGTCGTCCTCCGGCTGTGTTCACAGCCAAGGACATTCGAATTCATTTCCAGCCATGCGTCCGGTATCGATCCAGTAGGCGTCCATGCGATCCTGACTGAGTTGACCAAGGAAGGAAAGCTACGCAAAAAGAATAAAATGTGGGAGGCACAGGATGGTACAAAATCCCCGACTCTTGAATTTGCAGATCATCAGGCGCCCCCATATTTGAAGAAATATATGGGTCACTTCGACTTCCTCAAAATCCCACATCCCTTGGATTTCGAGTGGAGGAATTCCAAACGAAGCCTCAACTACTTGACGGCCGAACTTCAAAAGATCACGGAATCAGCAGACCGGGTCCTCATCCTAGGGATGCCGACGCTTTTTGCGAACATTTCGGAGAATGCGCTGCCGCAGCGGGTCACCTTGGTAGAACGGAATCAGCCCATCATTGACGGATTGAAGCGATTTGTGGACGATAAGTGCCAGATCCGGGAGGCAGATATTTTTTGTATTGCTCCGGAATCACTTGGGAATTTTGACTGCGTCTTTATGGACCCGCCGTGGTATCCGAAACACTTTCGGCAATTCGTCTGGCTGGCCGCTCGCTGTCTGAAAGTGGGTGGAACGCTGGCTATCAGTATACCCCCCTTGAATACTAGGCCTGACATAGACGTTGAGCGGTTGCAGTGGTTGCAATTTTGTCAGCAGCAGGGTCTGTGCATCGAAAATCTCTATGCAAACCGGCTTGAATACACGATGCCCTTTTTTGAGTTCAACGCCGTACGCGCCGCCGGCATACAAGACATTCTGCCATTCTGGCGAAAGGGGGACTTTGTAACCTTTCGAAAAATGAAAGACCAGCACAGCGAACGCGAGGCTCCGGATCAAGGGGTGGATGGCTGGGTCGAAAAAGAGATCGACACTGTCCGTTTCCGGATCAAAAAAGAATCTTCAAAGGATGTTGAAAAGTTTTCATATAAACCACTGGTGAAGGGAGATATTCTGACGAGCGTCAGCACCCGGGAGCCTTATCGATCGCTCCGGGAACAGGCCAATTTATGGACATCAGGGAATCGAATTTTCAAGATATCAAATCCTGGTCTATTTTTGAGCTGTATCGACAAGGTCAACGGCGCCGCCGCAAAGGATGGCTACGCCGCTGACGTTCATTCCTTTATCTCCGAGATAACGACCTTGGAAAAAGGAGAATACAGCGAATATTTAGACTGGGTATACTATGAAATGGAAAGACAAATTACTTAAACAATTGATCGTTAGCTTAAAACAAGATAATGAATGGAAAGGGTATGTGACAAAACTAGAAGAAGATATATCAGCGGTCGGCGTTCATCTGGCGGTGTTTACAGAACCGATTTTGAGCGCCTTGCTGACAGGGGCCAAAACGGTAGAGTCACGCTTTTCCCTAAATAAGATACAGCCATTTGGCAGGGTTTGTACCGGGGACATCATCCTGGTGAAGAAAAGCGGCGGCCCCGTAGTGGCGGTATTCATCTCGGGAGAAATAAAAAGCTACTCGAACCTAACCCCTGAACGGATCGACCAAATCCGATCAAAATATAGCGAGCCCCTAGGGATGTCGGAAGATGATGCTTTTTGGGTGGAGAAGAAGGATTCGAAATACGCCACGCTGATTAACATAAAGAGGGTAAAACGCTTGGATCCTTGCCGGATCGATAAGAAAGACAGAACCAGCTGGGTCATTTTGGCCCAACGCGAAATAGATCGATTATTGTAGTGCAACTGCATAAAGCTATATTGATTATTGGACAGATCAGCTCGGGAAAATCGACGCTGGCCAACCGGCTTTTCAACGAGTTGAATATGGGCAAAGCTTCGTTCGGGGGGTATCTGTTGCATTATTGTGATCAAATGGGCATTGCTGACCGTTCCCGGGAAAACCTTCAGGCGGTGGGTCAGCAACTGATCGACGCCGGACCGGCCAGCTTCCTTCAAGCGGTGATTGGCTTTTCTGCCAAGGGGTGCAAGGAGGTAATTTTTGAAGGGGTTCGACACCTTTCCATTCTTGACGAGATCCAACAGATCTCCGGCGATTTGATTTCTGTTTATCTCGATGCGACGTTTGACCAGCGCCTGAAAAGATACCTACTGCGCCCCGACAAAGCGATCGATATGGACCGATCGGAAGCGGAATTTAACAAGGCAATCTCGCACCCCGTAGAGCAGGAGGTTCCGTCGTTGCGATCGAAGTGCGCCTTCGTGATAACTTCTTCGGACGACCCGGAAATGGACTACGCCGCACTGAAAGCGATCCTTTCGCAGGTTTCCTAGAAAACGGTATTGGTACATAGATCGTTGATTTGGTAATATTCTGTATAACTTAATTTCGTAAACGCCTGGCAGTCAATCGTAAAGGCTTTTTCTAATTATGGCCAAAATAGATGATACAGAGTACACTATCCAGCAAGCTCGGGAATTGGGGCGGCGAAATCGTGAACTGCTCCCGGCTGTAAGAAACTGGTGTGCTGTGATGGACATAAAAGACATATCGCGAGGAATGTTATATGAAGTCACCGGTGATCCCACACAGTTTCAAATCTCCTGCGTCAATGGCCAAGGTGGCATGTTGGCTCCTTCGTTGGAAAGAGTAGCTGGCGACTTTATTGAAACCAATTGTCTAAATTGTGCGTATCATAAGGAGATTTCCGCTCCAAATTTTGGCCGCACCATTCAAGAAGGTGTCCGGAAGCGGTTGGAGGAAGCTAATCATCGAGACCAGGCAGAAATTGCTGTCCGTCGAGCGTTAAAGGAGAAAATCGATTCATTCGTCGCCGCTTCCAGAACCAAAGCACAACCCCCGGGCCTCTCCATTCTGACCTTGATCAACGAGTTAGAGACATCGAAGCAGCCGGAGCAGGCTGCCGAACTCATCCTGGAAGCCTCTTCATTGACCCCAACGTTTTTTATTCCCGCAGCGCTCGACGCGATGGCGATTTATTATAAAGTGTCACCCTGGGGTTCGAAACTGCTGAGCGCGACGGCAAATGTTATTTCTTCCGGATTGCAGCTTTCAGCCTTTGGTAGGGACCAATGTACTGATCTTTTTGCCCCTCACCTCCATTTGGAGGAATTGGCCTTTCTGGCGTTATCAGCCTCCGATTTTGTCAGTTTTGACGCCTGGCAACTGTGGATCGAACAGTTTATTGACTCATTGAATTATCTCAGGATGTTTGGCTACGCAGAACCTGAAAATATTTCCCAGAATCAACGCGAGAATTACCTTGGCCGTTGGCTGGCCGCAGACCCATACAATATGATGGAATTGCTGACGCCGCGGTTGCTGTCCCCGGATAAGATGGCCCGCATCAATACCGCCCGGTTGCTGACAAAAATACACTGCCACTTTCCGGACCGTGGATTTCGCCTTCTGCCCACGCTCATGAAAGGATTGGCGCTTCCGGACACTCCAGTGTTGGAATCATCAGATGATGCAATCCGGCGGCTTGTTTCATCCATCATTCTGGCCACGGGGAAGGAAGGAATTGACGAATTCCTGGCCTTGTTGGATAAACAACCCTTTCAGGAAGCATATATGGCGGCGTGGACCGTCTTAAATCTGCTCTTAGCGAATGAGACGTTCGTAGCAGCAAATCAGGAGCTGGTTAACCAATTGGCTACCGAGCTAGCTTCCCACGTGACAAACAAAGAGCTTCCCTGGGAGGTGCGCGACGAGATGTTGGAAAGCCTTTCTGTGCTTGCTGATACCAAGAAGGTGCCCGACGGTTTTTTTACGACCGTTTTGGGATGTCTGTCGACAGTGAACGAAGAGAGGAAGACCTTTCTTTGGTACCGGGAACAGCTGGGAGACGATAAGAAAACAGCCACTTTCAATCCGCTGCTGAATAAGAATATCTTGGATATCGATCATGACGAATCCAAGATCAATCATTGCAAAGACGAACTGATTTCTATCCTTGCAAATGAGCTGCGTCGAATGCCTGACCGGTGTTATCCAATTTTCATGGGTGTCCTGACGACACTCGATAGCCAACAAGTTGGAGGATATAAAACAGACCTTACCGTCATAGCCATGAAGGGCCTCGCCGAACCGAAATACGTGGCGCTATATATCCCGCACCTATATACTTTCTTATTTGATCCGTACGAGAAGAATGTCCGTGTTCAATCCATGTACTTCCTTCGCAACCTGATCGAGGACTTTCCCGAACTGGTAACGGACCCGTTAATGGGCCTGGTGGATGCTTTTCACAACGATCCGGAAACCCGCATTCGCGCCGAAGTGGTGACGATCGTCAGCCGGATCGCCGAATCAGAAAAATTCACCTTGACAAAGGAACACATTGACTACGTTCTCGCTGGGTTGAAAGACAAATACATCATGGTCATCAGTCGTTCGGTAATGGCTGTTCGTCAGGTATTACGTCACCTGAGCCCGAAGCAGGTCGGGGCAGTGGTTGGAGACCTGGGCAATTGGACACCTCCCGAGATTGCCGAACGACACCGGGATATCCAGAAATCCGCGGTTTGGGCACTTCTCGATATCGCTGCGTTGTATCCGCGTTTCTTATCGACGGTCGTCAAGAATGCCATTCGTCCACTTTGTTCGCTGGCAAACAAATACATTGCTGACGATTATATCGAGATTTTGCGGGACGTGCAGGCTGAACATCCCGAATTCCGAATAGATTGGCTGGAAGCGGTCCTGGGATATATTGCGACGACCAGGCGCGAGCCAACCAGCTCCGCCTTTGACCAACGGAGCCGATTTTTTGATGCACTATTTGCCGCCGCCTATCAGGATTTGTTGGCGCTGAAGGATCGGCTGCTGAAAGCAGCAGCCGACATCGTAAAGATCGACCCGATCGATGCATGCAATTTTATCTATCTATTCGGCGAAATGGAATGGTTTGACGAGATACAGGCCATCTGTCGCCAGATTCAAGAACAAGTAGCGAACGCAAGGGCGAACCAAGGATTGCTGACCGGCGTCAGGATTTTTCAGTTGACGACCGAGATACTCGGCAACCCGTCGTTGAACAAAGAACATATTCAAGAAAAAATTACGGAGATAAAAAATGAGTTATCGACTACCCGCACGTGAACTGATCGATTCTCAGGCTGAACTGGTACAGCTGCTGCGGGAGTTGAAAGGTGCCCAAAACGGCCGATGGAAAACCATCCTTGACCTGGAACCCCACTTTCAGGCGCTTCAGGAAAAAATAGCGGCCGATGAGGACGAACGATGGTTGAATCGGGTGTCGTCTTTGTTTTCCTTGCTGACAGCCAGCTTTCACCTGGCTCGATGGGCGCATGGCCAGACAACAGCCGAGCTGGGATCGGATCGCTTTTTGATCGCTGCGAAGGCGAATGCTCAACAAGCCGCGACAAACAGCGGAACGTTAGATCCGGGACGGCCATCGCTCGCAACCTTAACGGCGGTTGCCGAAGAGATCAAAGCACTCAGCGACATACATCAGGTTCCCGGTGTGTTGGAGGCGATTTCCCGGCTTTCCTTTTCCTTGAAGTTGTCGGAACCGCATAAACCCTTTCCAAGAGGAACAAAGACCTTTGAGGATTCCGGCAATGAGCAGGACAGACCGGTTATACTTTCCGTGCTGTTTTCGCTTCAGGGTGAGCCATGGGCCAATCCCCAGGTAGTCAAGCCGGGCCAGCTCTTCAAGATTTCCGGAAAATTAAAGGTGAATTACTGGCCAGTAGGCTATACTCTATTGAACCTGTTTCCCGTCTCAACAACGGATGACAGCTGGTACACCTTGTCGCTGCCGCCTGTAGCAGCGGGCACCAGTGAAGAAGTCGCCATCGAAGGTGTAATCTCGTTTCCACACCCGCAGGCCGATTTCGACGAGTCCTGGTCGATCAAGCTTTGGGCGGAGTTGACGGGACAGGACAAGATATCGTTGTATCCGCGGATTGTTGGCTATGACCAGCTAAAAGTTAAAGTGCTATCGGAAGCCAGTTTCCCGGCGCTTTCCCGCTATCCAATTTTAAATCAGAAGATCATTAAAATTCTGACGGAGATTGACCAAGTCATGCCGACACTCTCAAAGGCAGACCGCGATGATTTCATTCCTTTTTCGTGCGCCATTTTCAACTACCAGGGGTATTGTGCCGAGCAAGGAGAATATAAAGGAGTTTCGAACTTAACGGAGGCGGAATTTCGCAATAATTTGATCCGATTTCTCAGCGCAGATCCCCGATTGACCTCACCAATCATAAAGGAGGGCGAAATTGCCGGCGGCAAAGTTGAGATCAACTACAAAGGAATCGTGGCAGAATTGAAAGTGGAGCGGACGGTCAAAGACCGGCAAAAGGTGATCGAAGCCCATTTCAAACAGGCCGCAGCCTACGCCACCGCCACTGGCAAACGATTGTCGATCCTGTGTGTGCTCGATATGACGACCAAAACGAACCCCTCCGCAACGACGGCTAATAATGTATTCCTGGTCGAGCCGCCGTATCATGGTTTTGAATCAACTCCGCCCGACGAGCCCTCAAGGGTCGTTGCCGTCTTCATCGACGGCAACTTGGTTCGACCCAGTGACTTGAAATAACGCAACCGGCGGGAGCGCCTCATGCCAGCGAAAATTGGTATTTTTGCCAACGGCAGGGTATTGTTATGGCCCCAATGGATTATCAACTTAAGAAAAAAGCCGGGAATGGAACATAAAAAAGATCAGCGTGTAGAGGTTATGGACCATTTATCTCTAGGTGAATTTGTCGTACGCTCATCTGTCAGCATAGTAAGCCTTGATCCTGCTACCCAAATACCGTGTAACTGGGGCAGTGGATTTATGCTACGTTATCAGGGAAGGCACTTTCTGGTTACAGTCTACCATGTAATAAAGGTCGACCTGGATCACATGTATATTGAAATGGGAAAGGATGCTTCTGGCCATGGGACATTACAACCGATAGGCGGATTTTACACTTTTGGACAAATTGGACAATCTGATACAGAAAATCGAAGAGCCTGACGATTTCCTGGACGTAGCTTTTGCAGAAATCTCGGAAGGCTTGCAGATATGGCAGGAGCCGCTTGATTTCCGACATTTTCAAGTGCGAGAAGGCTTGAAAATTACTGTGGATATGGACTTGGCTACAGAACCGAAAAAAGAAGAGACTTATGCTTTTGCGGGCCGCATTCGGTATGATCCCCGTGGTGCGGTGGTGCATAGCACTCCAACCTTTAAATATGCAATTGAATATCGCAGTAAAATAAACGACGACCACATATTCGCGGCTCCAGAGCTCTGTATCGATAAAGCTGACTATGAGGGATGCAGCGGGGCGCCGATATTAAATGACCAAGGAAATTTGGTTGCCATAGCACGTGCAGTGAAGCATGGCACGAAAGTTATCTACGCGTTTTCTATCGCGAAATTAAAGCTCCTGATTGATACTGTATTGGCAGTAGAGATGATTGGAAAGTCTGAGGCTCGATCCGAATATATTGCAGACGAAAAAGGTCAATCGGAAAGGTCCTAATAGTATATCCGCCTTTTTCGACTCTTCCGGAACTGCCGGATAAAATTTGCCTAGTGGGCGCAATTTGTTAATTTAAATTGCCCTAAAGCCATATTCGAAATTTTGATACGGCCTACGGCTACCAACAGCGAAAAGATGGCCGCCGTTCTTGCCGCACAGCACACATCTTTTTGGAAGTCCTTCAAAGCGCTACTTCTAAGAATTACTGAGGTGGGGTACTTGCGATTTTATATATTCCTTGTTGTTGACATATTTTTCCAAACTCATCTTCGGTTAATTTGCTAAATACTTCTGGGTAGAGAAGCCCCTTGTCTCGCAGTCTGTAGATGATTCCGAAATTACCTTGCAACACATAAATGGCCAAAGCAGTATACGGCGCATTAGACGGAAAATAATGAACGGTATACCCTCCGGCCGCTGCCGACGCGTGTCCCATCGTGGAAAATCCCGGAGGCAATATTTGTGGAAGGATATCTATGTGCAGGGCAGTCTTATAATGAAAAACCCCTAGATTGTTGTCTACGGTAATAACGAATCCATTGACAGTATCGACCTTATTTTCCTCTATAACCTGTTCCAAGGCCTTTTCCGTACAATATTCAAAGTCGTACTTAAAAAATCCCTTTCCCATCTCCTGAAAGGCTTTTTCAAATTCGGAGTAGGCTGCTTTTGAGCCGATCCAACAGTCGGTGGCCTTTCTGCAATTACCCACTTTGATTTCATACAACAAACAAAAGCCATAACAACCGCCGACAATAAACTCAACGCCCGTTCGCATTTTGGTGAATTTCGTCAGGATATCAAGCACTTTCGCGAAATCTTTGTTTACATCCCTGCATTTCCCAATGATATCGTCGACCCCCTGATCGTCTTCATAGGCGGTTGCAATGCAAAGATATTCATTCAAAATGACGCACTTAATGACTCCCTCCTCAGGGGCAGCATTCGATCGCCCGGGTTTCGTGCTTGTAAGCTTGGTATCACTGACAAAAGCGATCTTATTGTTTCTTTGCTTCGCTATTACTAGGCTCATGGATAGTTTCAAACTAAATAATAGACGAAGGTATTCATTTTTTGAAGCAACAGGGAGTGTCAGGAATATTTTATAATTTACACGCCATGCAAACAAGTGGATACTCAATAGAGTTAAAAGGCGCCATTTCTGACGGAGAAGTAAGGCATTTAAATAAAATATACGGGGAAGAAGAATTTCAAGTATATCGTCTCGAAGTCAATCTGCCAGCACAGATCCGCTACACCACGCCTTGGAAATCGTATTCCATGATTTCAACGTCTTGGTGTTCGCACGAGATTTCTTCTTGACTGAGCTAGTCAAACGGCTCTCTAAAACTATTTTGCCATACCTAACTCTATCGATACAATATTTTAAGAAAAAAAGCAAAACGGTAAATAAAATATCCATCGTCATCATCGTCCATTGTAAAGGAAATGCCATGAAACTTCACCTAGAGTTTAATCCTGAGGTTGAACAGGAATTCCTTAAAGCTATCGAGCAATTCATGGATCAAGTCATCCCGCAAGACTTTTGCGATTCAAAGGACGTTTTTATCCTTTTTAAAAATGGCCAATTCACGGTGACTACTTTTTGATTTTATTTCTTCCAGATCGGTTCATGGTCCGCCACACCTTTTTGCCTAGTCTGCAATCCCATATCCCGATTGCTTCATCAGATAGTACGTTGAAACACTCAGCAATGATTACTGCCGAATTTAATTCAGCATTCAGGCGTTTATACGTTTAATTGAAAAGTTTGATTTGCGCACCAGCTATATTTTGCAGATCAACCAACGATTTTCTTACGAGATCTATACAATTCATGGGCGTATTATGTGTTATTATCACTTCTTCGTTGGGGATATCAATCTTTATCATGCACCCCGACGGGGACAAATACTCAATGGTTTCATCCATACTATTGTCGCGCAACGTGCCGTGGTCGCGCTCTTGCAAGTGCCCGAATCGTTCCAGGATATCGTCGAAATTCAGTTCGCCTTCTACCGGAATGATCAATTCATCAATGCGGATCGGGAAGATTTCGTCAAAATCAGCCGGTAGTTTTTGTATTTGGATACGCAGCGTCAATTGCCTTGTTATGATGGCTTGGTGCAAACTGCTTCCATCGTGTTCGACGTCTATATCATACTTAAAAACCGGGCAGATAACGGACCCACCGTTTTGATAACCGTATTTGAAGTCGCCAGGCTTTAGGCCTAAGATGTCTTTACTTTTCTCGTAAACTTCCAAAATCTCGCCTTTTAGTTCCTCCGAAAATATGTTATTGACGAATTGTTCTGACGTATGATTTTTCCATTTTGGAACAGTAAAGCGCCTTTCAAAACCTTGCGCTTTTTTTATGAGACTGTACGTTACCTTTCTAAATTTCATTTTATCAAACTGTAGGGTCAAATTCGGAAAAGAAGGCTCGGCAATTAATACTTCCTCGGGAATCTCCCGAATCGTGAATTCACTGGTCGCCACAATTTTTGCCATCGGCGTTTGTGTTCCTGTAAAAACCGTCGAACTGGTAATGAATTTGGGGACTGCGAGTTTTAAATAGTTTTGCAAGGAATTGCTCGTAATATATTTGTCCCGTACGATGGCCAAAGACTCTTTTCCACTCAAAGCCTGTATTAAATGATAGGTCCAAATACCCGCCGCATGCCCATCGGTGGAATGTGATTTTTCTCCGGGCGAGCAAGACATGAAAACGCCAATATATTTACTGCCTCTCATGAAATCATCAAATTCTCTAGCTGAGAGGTCCGCTATAATGTCTCGTGAATTGGTGAAAAGGGATTGTAATTCATTGGCGCAACAGTCTAAAAATATCAAGGCTTGTTCGCATTTGGACGACTCCAATGGATCGAGCAAGATGTCCTTAATGGAAACGCTGGTCGCGCCTAAGTTAAACGGATGAGAATCCCACGTTGTTAGCCGGTTATGGCCGTCCTGGAAAAATCCATGGCCGACATAATAAAAGATTAAACGGTCATACTCGGTAAGTTGACCGACTTGATATTTCAGGTCATTTTCAAGGGTGGATTTGGTTGCCTCTGAGTCCAACCAAATGGTAATGTCGGATTCGTCGATGTCCAGGTAGTCGATCAGTGCTTGTTTGACGTTTCGCGCATCATTGTGGGCGTATCTGACTTTTGTAATGGATGGGCCTGTTTTTATCGTCTGATAGTTTTCTATGGCGACAATGTAAGCGAAAGTGCGAATTTTAATGACCGGTGCAGGATTCATAAAGTAAGGTTCAATCGTTTGTTATATGTAATTGTTTTAAAATGTAAAGATACCGAATTATTGTCGGGCGATTCGACCTGCCGTTCTATGCAAATTCCCTGTGCAAATTCCAACCAACAATCAGAAGGGGTTGGATCGATGACACGGTCAATCAGCCAGGGAAAATACCGGAACGGCTACCGGCCAGGGATGTTTGTAAGGCAGAGGGCCTTTGCTCACCACAGATATCTTGCAACATGCTCGGCCCTGGTAAATATTCCATAAATTTTCAAACACTTCTTTTACCGCCTTCGGCCGGTTTACTTTAAACATCAGCCTTAGAAGGACCAAATAAATCTGGCTGCCCCAAATTTTCAAATCGAGTCAATTGAATGGCCATTTGTCGTTTTTGAAATTCCGCAGCGGTATCAGTGTAGTGGTTTTGAGTATTAAGGTTCTCATGACCCAAAAATTCTTTAATAAAGTGAGGCGTCGCCCCGCCTGCCAAAACTTGGTTGACGGCTACCTTTCTGGCAAGACCTGTCGTAGCAATGGGTGGTATTCCGTGTTCTTTGCAGACACGCTTCATTCGGGCATTAATTCGCTTTATCACCCGTTTTATGGTATAATGAATTTCGACGGCATTCATTTCTTTGTTGAGTATTGGAAAGATATAATTATCGGGAGATTTGTCTTTAGTTCCCAGATAATTAAGGATATCCCGCAGGTCATCAGAGATAAATACGTCAAATAGAATCTTGCTCTCCTTTTGCCGTCAATTCCGTTTTTGCACGTTCAAAAACAATATAGTTGCCCCGGCAGCAACCCCATGTCAGGAATAATGCGTCTTTCATGTTCATGTCATTTCCCAAATAAAGAGACTTCCAGTAAGGCAACAGCTTCCCGCAGGCCATCACCCTCCGATGAGTAATATTTCCTGAGGCCAATTCTTCGACATCGTGCAAAAAAAAGATGAAGCCCTCCTAAAGAAGAGGCTTTCAGCAAATGGTAGCTAGGCGACGACTACTCTACCGTTATGGCAAGGATCGCAGGCAGAGCTTAGCATAGGAAGGTTTGATCCATCTGATTCCGAAAACTAAGAAAATTTAAAACCCTGGCGGTGGGTCTCCCTCACCACACGAACTGTTGCTATCGCATATAATAGTTGAAGAAACACCTACTTCAGATACTTCAACCGTAGTCACCTGGTCGGTAGGGTATAATTGGTTTATTTGGTCTTTAAGGTAAGCCATTTCATCATTCTGCAACCGCATGCAGCCGTTAGTTCGTCTTAAAGCTCCTCCCGGACCGGGGTCTCCCCCATGGAAAAGAAATCCAAAACGCCCATTGGCTTTTGCGACGGCGGCCTGACCACTCAGCGGATCCAGTTGAATTACCCCATTCGGACCATAACTGTGTAAGTTGTTATAAGGGAAAACAAAGCCAGGCATTCCGGTAATATTGTAAGTACCGGTAGGAGTGTCTCCATAAGCCATTGTCGGGTCAGCTAACGGGTTGCCATGTGCCGTGGCATCATCGACTGCAGCCTTGGCCAGCACCGAAAGCCCGTTACCAACGATAGCGCCTGTGCTGTCAATAATCGTTAATATTCCACCCTGCGTCCGATCAGGATTTAATTGTACTCTAATCTTTGCCATAATTTTTGATTTAGATTAATAATTCCGTCCATAGATGATCACATTGTCAGGTGTCTGAAAAGCATAGCCGAGATGCTTGGATATATAGGATTTATCCGGCCGGTCAAGAAAGAAGGAGGCTGAATTCGGGCATTTTAGTTGCCAGTTGCCGGAATAGGCCACTTTGCCGGGAACAATGAGCGCTACATGTCCGACGCAGGAGGGATTTTTAAAGACGGCAATAACGGCCTTTTTTAGATTTGCATATCCTTGCGCCTGGTCGAGGGCCTGCTGGGTACCCGCGTCTCCGAGCGAAGTCCACTGGTCGGTATGGGCCAACACATAATCGGCCATTTCATTCGCAGTTAGGTAGCCGCCCTTCGGCCGGTCGAAATCCGTGATGTTATACACCCGTTTAAGGGCTCTCGCCAGGAACATATTACAGGGGGTATTGGGAGGAGTTGGCCCGCCACAGGTCAGGAATTCGCCCAACATCAGCTGAACATCGTGTTGCCAATCATCCTGCTGGATGGGTGTGGGGGAGAAGGACAAAAACAGCGTAATGACGGTGACGGTTAAGATGCTTTTCATTTTACTTTTATTTTGATGTTATCAGTGCCGAACCTTCGAGGGTTTGTATATACTAAAAAGCAGTACTACCTGCTCGAAATACTTTTTTTCAAAGGCTACAGCGGCCAATGCCGAATTGACTGAAATGGGTAATCGCCGATAGGTGGAAAGGAGATCATCGACCAGGTATTTCGAATATCGGACGTTTGGCGATCCTGCAAGGACCGTACCCGGAGGTAGGACTTTGTTCATAGCCTTATCGATAACAGCCCACTGCCGGTTGTTCAGGTCTGGTCTGTCCGGGTGCCGTCTGCGGAAAAAGCGAATAAAAAAACTGTCCGTGACCGCGACTAGTTTATCCCTGTCGGGATGGAGAACCCCGTCGGAAGTATCGATTGTCAATGCTATATATCCCGCCGCCTTATCGAAGAAAACGCCAAATTTCATCGTCTGTCCCGAGTCGATAAGGCTGGAAACCGTTGAATCGACGCTGTCTATATCGGAGAGAAAAGCCGAGTCACCACGGATCATTTCGACTCGCATCGTATCCAGGACACCGGCAAGATCAAGCGAGTCTTGTTGGATGCGGGGAAGTACGTCAAGGGGGACTAAGGAAGTCCTGTTGTCATGATCTCTGCAGCTGAATACAAAATAGTGAAAGTCAAGACTGTCCTCCCGGATGGAATAAAGACCTGGACCCGTCAAATGCCCCAGAAAAAAACTGGGCGCATCGCCCGTGACAAAACTGCTGTCATCAATATCATTACGGACAAGGATGCCGGGCTGGGGCCGGCTGAGGTTTGCCGTCACATCATCGAGGCAGTGCAGCACAGAGGGAAGCTGCAGACGTGGGGAAGGCCGGGCCAGCTGACCCAGAAGGAACAACTGGTGAAGGCAAAAAATAATCAACAAGGAATAATATTTCACTGTATTCGGGTTATACATCTATTATATACGAAAAGACCAGCCGTTGGGAAAAATCGTTCCTGGGGCTGGACTTGTCATTTACTTTCAGCTTACTCTCGTATTGTTCATACTCTTCGACAATGTATTTAAACGACGGCTTTACAGGATCCTTGATGTCGATATTTATCGGATCGCTCTTGTCCAGTTTAATATGGGAACCGGATAAGCCCTCGATAACTAATGGTTCGGTCGGATCCATTCGTCCAAACAAGGAATTGTCGCCGCCTTCGAAGGGCGGTTCGTAAAAGACATAGACTTTGTTGGTTCCTTCTGTCATATTTTTCCTGCGAACCTTCGCATAGTATTTTACCGGCTTGTTGTCTTTTAGCTCCAGTTTGCGATAAGGCAGGGGCTGAACAAAATCTGTAACGGCGATCTTCGAGAACCGATAATTTTTTGTAGTGCCATCCGGGGCGGTTGTATTTTTGATCGTATTTGGCTGGAAGCGGGCGATTGCAAAACGGACAAAAGGAAAATACAGGTCATCGGAAAGCAGCCGGTTGAGCTTGATATCGATAAAAAATCGGCCTTCCTGCCCTGGTTCCGGAGGAGAGAATTCAATGGGGAAAATGGCCGCATCAATACCAGTCGGGAGACTTGCCGGATGACAAAACATCTGTCCGCTTGCATCCGGGGAAGGATCGTATTCCAGACCATTTAGAGGTATATTATCCAGATAGCCCGCCGCGGAAAGGAACATTTTTTTACTCTTCAATAGCTGGAGAATATCCGATCTGTCGCTGAGTGCCTGGGGTTCGGCAGCGGGGTCGACGCCAAACTGACTGATAACGGGCTCGAATTCTATCGGAACACAGGTGCTATTCACAGCATCGTTGTCGAGGTAGAAGACCGCCACCTGTTCGCCTTCGCCAGAGCTATACCAGTCTCCATCGAAGTACACGCGGATCGTATCTGTAAAACGCTCTACAATGGCATTGCTGCCTCCGGTATTGGTCCATGAAAGGATAGGGACGATCCGCTCGATGACCACAGGGGCGGGTCGATTGGTATTCAGGACCTCGGTCCAATTTTTTCTCGTGTCATCTTTAATGATTTTCGGATCGGCCTTTGCTTCGAGCTTTGCCCAGACTGAAGGCATGCCAAAAACACTAAAGTCTTTTTCATTCCTGAAGTATCCTTTGAATCGCGAAGGTATTTCGAAACGGAAGTTCACCTTTCAATATTTGGTGTCGGGGAAAGAAAAAACAAGTCCGTTGAAAAAAACATCCTTTTCAATTGCGCCGGCGGAGGGTTGGAGTCCGCTTTTTACCATCTTTTGAACAGTTTCGACCCGATAGCCCGTGTCTTGCGTCCGGTCGCTGACGATCTCCAGATATTGTATTTCGAGGGTTGCCGCCTCGGCTGTATAGGTCGGGTAAAGGGGAAAATGCATCCGGAAAACGAAGTCATTAATTTCTGGCATCCGGGCTCCGGCATCCGAGAGAAGATTGCAGCCAATTTGGTTACGAAAGTGACCATTCGTGAAATCGTTATCGAAATAATTATCGATAAGACAGGGTTTTTGAACGGCATGGACAAGTTGGAGCGGGGATCTTTTGACTTTGTCTACGCATTCGTGTATCGAATCTTCCAATTCAGGAAAATAGAGACACCCCAGCAAAAAGCTGGTTTCGACGCCGGGTTTGAGCGAGAAGGTCATCTGGCCGTCCGTAGCATCAGGGCCGGTTTTTACCCTCGGCATAGGGCCGGCTCCCGGATCCAAACGTTGGAGGCTAAGTTTGAGAAAATTCCATCCACTCCAATAAGGTTCGTCGGCCGGGGGCCAGGGCGATCGGGTGATGACCTGTTTTTGATATCGTTGCCGGTCGAAAATTATTTCGAATCCTCTTACCATTGGGTCGAAGAGATAATTTATCTTATCCTGAGACCTTTTATAATAGATCTCTGAAGGCATGGTTTCCCGATCGGCATATTCGAACAATTCGTCACGAATGGCTTCGGCTTTGAAGTCATTGCCAAGAAAAGCATCCAGTACGCCGTGTTTTATCACAAACTGAAGGTTGGATTTCGGCGGCCCGACGTAGCGGATGCTGATTTGTTCGGTCTTTAGTTTGCCCTCGGAATAATAGGCCCGGACGACCAGCTTTTCGACGCTCTCACCCCAGCATTTGTCGTTCCAGACGAGATTCTTTTTGTCCGGATTGCCGTCTACCCGGCTGTAGCCATTGTAAATACGTATACCCGGAATGAGAATGGGCGTGTTGACAGGATCCTGGCGCAGATATTTGATCGGGCTTGTCCAGTAAAGATCAATCTCTTCGCGGGTAAGTTTGTATTCATCACGATACCCCGAATTGTTGCCACAGAGATCGACTACCCGCAGCCGGAACCGGTAACTCGCGCCAAAGCGCAGCGGCACAAGGCTGCAATCGGGTGGGACTTCAGTAATGACGAGCGGGGCGGGATCGTTGTCATCAACAGTGTTATGCTGGACATCTTCGTGATCACCGATCTGGGGGCAGACAAGGCTCCAGTCATTCCACCGGAACAACTCTTCGTCGACATAGGTGCGCCCGGACTGACTGGCCTGTGTGGATTCCATCAGCCATCCTTCCTCGGAATTGATGGGGTTCTCGGCCCAAACGTGGCGCTTGCTCGCACAGACGCAATAGTATTCCGTTCGTTTGCATAGAGAATCCGTCGTCAAAAAAGTTTCTCCTTCGACGCGGGCGACGTCCACGCGATAACCCACATGCAGGTTGTGGGAGTAGACCAGCCCTTCTCTAACGGAAGCGATAATCTTTTTTATCGCCCCGCCATCGCTGGTGTCGTCGTTTGTCTGGATATTGAGATTGGACTGGGTATCGGGATTGGCGTTTTTGAGATCGTCCAGAATTTGCTTCAGACCCTTGATGGAAAGAGCGATGCCGTTGGAAACATATTCATTACCACCCGAAGAACTTTGCGGCTGTCCGGACATGGCCTTTATTTCGTTCTGCAACGACCGCGAATCCGCTTTATCATCCGCCGGCTGGCCCCCACCCCTGGCGAAATTCTTGTTGCTGCGGACCAGACCGCCCAGCTTTTCCATTAATTGATCCCTGTCCACCAGCGAAGAAGTCAACTCGTAACCTTCGCTTGAATCGGTGGGGGCTATCCTCACCTGTATCAGTCCATGCTCTATCTGGAAATACTCCTGGCCAAATTCCGGGCTATCACCAGGAATAAATACCTCATCTCGTTCCTCGAATTCAAAACACGTGAATGGACATTTGATATCGATCTCCCGATCGAACAAAATATTGCGGAATTGGTCGGGCATATCCTTTTCCTGAGTGCCGGACCACATCGCATCGACGTCTATTTCGGAAAGCCCGGCCTCCGGCTGGCTGAATTCCAGCTGCAGAAATTTAAGAATATTGTCTGTTGGAGCCTTAAGATAAGCCAGAAGCTTAGGATCATTGATCTCATCCAGACGGATCGTTACTTCCCATATCCATCCGGTGTTCCGGAGGAGAAAGGGATAGCTCGAGTAGGCCGAGAATTTCTTGTGGAATTCCCCCATTTCATAACTATTGCGTTGTTCCACATCCTGCGAGGAAAGTCGAATCGACAGATCGGTCAACTGTCGCTTATACTCGTCATATAAGTTATTTATCGCAGCCGCCAGGTTCTTTATAAAAAGGCGATGCATCCCATTTACGGGGTTGTCTTTTATCAGCGGGTCCTGCAGCATCACCTCCGGTTCTTTTTGCTTTAGCCGCTGCAAGTAAATGATGAAGGAGGATATTTCTCTTTTTGTTTGCCGGGCGGTTTGACGGTCCGGACGGTAGGGATCCGATAGAATGGTATAATCTCCGGATGAAAGGAGTTCTTCGATCGTTTTGTCGATCGCTGCCGACAGATTGTATTTCAACTGTTTTCGACCCAGTTTTTCCGCCAGATCAAAATCGACCTCGTTGGTCAGCCAGCCGCTAACGGGGGTATCCGACCGGAACATTTGTTTCCATAGTACGCTAGCTATCGAATCGTCTTTTGAAAGAGGATAGCCCCCATCATTGTCGGAATAAAAGAAAGAGCCGTTATCAAAACGGTAACGGATTCGCGTGTCCTGGTTGACTTCCACATGTACACCTTTCTCCAACGGTATCGTATCAAGAAAGGTGTATTCCAACTTACCATTGGCATTTGTCGAATAGTTCAGGAAAAAGAAATTGAAGCCGCGGAGCCGTTTTTTCAGATGGTCGGTAAAGTCAGGCCAGTGATAAATCTCGTAATAGTCGCTGAGGAGGCCCGAATCGGGAAGACGGGGAGATAGAAATACATGCAGCGTCAGGTAATCCGCTTTTGGACCCATTCTGGTGGGAACCGCCGTTGCGATTACTTTTGTATTTTTTCCCATAATATTATTTAATAGCGCAGTTTAGTTTATAGGAGCGACAGAATTTCGACCATCGATTACCGGCATAGGTTTTTTTAAGACCATGCTTCTTTTTTAACCATTCTTCTTCCCTATAGTCCGCTTGTTCGATGTACCAGGAGGCGTGGTCGCCTCTTTCGACGGCCAGGAAATCCCGGAAATTGGCCGGCGGCCTTATTAGGGAAGTAGAAGGGGGCGGTTGTTTGGAGTCTGTACCAGCGAGCCGCTTGGTATAGCTGAGGGTAAAGGACTTTTTGAAGAATCCGATCTTGATGGAATACGATACGCTGGCGATGCCATAGAGACTGGAGCTGCCCTGGTATTGCTGATAGTGCAGAATAAGCATAAACAGCACAGAAATGGTGATAAAACCAAAGACCGTAACGGAACCGCCACAGGAGAGGGTGCAATAAAAATCGATCGTAGTCGCACCGATATCATCCCGGGTATAGACAAAGCGGATGCCTGCCATCAGGAATGCCTCGCCTTTTGCAATAGTAAGGTCGAGGCCGAAATAACCGCCGAATTCAATCCCGGTATCGATTTGCCGGAGGTATTTCGGAGTAGTCTCGATAACAAAATGGCCTCTGCCGCCATAGATACCGGCGGCTACGACGAATTTGTCATCGGGACCGTTGATGCCAAACATGGCAATGATGGGGGTTGTGGATTTACTGCTGCCAATAGATAGGGGAATGATTACCCCAACACGGAATTTCAGATTGGCCATAGTAAAAGCACCGCCATTGATGCTGGGAAAGGTATAGGCATATTCGGCGCTGATCTGCTCTGGAGTGATGTTTAATACGATACCCGTTCCGGGGATCTGGATATTTTTCGACAAAGCCTGCAGAAAAGCCAGTTCTTTCTGGAACTGCACATCAGATATCTTGACAGAGACCTTATTTTTTACTTCGTTGTTCGTCAGCATCTCCAGCTTGTCAAAGGAGACGAGCAGCCGGTCGTCAAAGATGCCGACGCTAAAATCCGTAAGCGCGGTACTGGAATAAAATTGTCCGCCGGCGGTAAGTTGTTTTTTAAAATAGGCCGAGAGACGAGCGACCTTTGTCCCGGATTTATTGTAGAAAGCGAAGGGGCCGAGGGAGACGGGTTGTAGTTTCTCCGTGATAAACTGGTAGGATATCTCATTGGTGCGACGGTCGATTTTGGGTAGTTCGAACCCCACTCCAAGTATATCTTTGAGATTGATAGACCCCATGATCTTGGCCTCGAGTCCTTTGAAATAGTCCTTGGCCTGGATCTCCAGCTCCTTCACGTTGGCCTGGATGTTTTCTTTTGCTGCTTTACCAATCAAAATCAGCCCCTGTTGTGCCTGCCTGAGATCGTTCTCGTGGTCATGGATGAGATCCTTCAGATCGCCGAAATTTTGCTTCAAATTCTTTACGACTTCACTTTGGGCATAATAGTCGGCCGCGGCCTTTAACTGCGCTTTTGCATCGTCTTCCAATTGGCGACCGGTCTTTTCCGCATTTGCGAGGATTGCGGTTGCCGCATCGCGACTGTCCTTCATATAGGTCATAAAGTCCGCTGACAGTTCGGGGTTGACAAGTCCGCCGAGTTCGTGGGCAATCTCCCGCATCGACGTCTTTACCAGCTCTTTGGTATCGGCTTTTATCTCTGCAAATACCCGGGAGACGTTTTGCTTAGTTTCGAGTACAAAGTCATCTACCTGATTTTTGAAGTAGTCTTCGGCGTACTTCATTCGAACCGGAATCTCCTTATGAACCATATCGGTGATGGTCTGGACATACACCTGCGCGGTATGCATCTGCGGGAAGCACGCGTAGTCCTGATGAAAATCAAAGAGTATTTGGTCTGCCTTTTGGCGATAGTTATTACGGAACAGGATAAAATCGGTCTTCAGGCGGGATATCTTAGCATTCTCTTCCTGGTATACTTGACGGAAATCATCGTATCGCTTTTGCCAGTCGTCCGGAAACTTTTTTATGATAGCCGCTTTCATGTTTTCCAGTTCCTCTTCTACCCCATAAACAGCAAAGCCAATTTCCTTCCCATAAAGCTCGATGCGTCCTTTGAAATTTGCTTCGGTGCGCCGGATCGTATCGAGGGCGTTCTTGATTTTTGCTCCTTTGGCATCGAAGTCTTTCACGATGCCGTCCCGGACGGCAACTGGAATAGCATTCAGGAATCGCTGTTTCTCCGTTTCAAACCAGGTATTGACTTTGTAGGCTATGGCGGCGTTCAGCGAATCTCTCATCTGGTCGACCATCTGGCGGATCGTGGCGTCGGCATTGGCAAGAAAGTCATCGACCTTTTTTTGCAGGAGTGCTATATAACGATCAATAGCTGTCTGCAACGTACCCAGGTCGGTGAGAGTACGAATTTCTGTTTGTACACTGTCGGCCAGATCCTGCAAGTCCTTTTTGATGGTTTCTCCATCGTTGGGCAATGGGTGGCCGATGTTTTTCAAGGCCTGGATGATGGAGAGTGCCTGTTGTTGAGCGGCACCAATATTTTCCCAAATGACCGATCCGATGTCGAGAATCCGCTTTTTGAAGATCATGAATTCCTCCATGATCTCGTCTTCAATCTGCCAGGCTTTAGCGCGAATATTCGCTTCTATCTGACTCAGGAGTGCTGTAAGGACCGTTCGATACTGGTCGGTGAGCCCGAGAGTGAACTGGCCGGAAGCATTCTCTATCTTGTGCCAGACATTGGCAGAAGTTTGAATAGCCTGTTGATACGCGGCGATTGCGGTATCGATTTCGCCCGGATTAGCCAGGGTATTGTTGTTTAGCTGGGTGACCAGGGAGCTGACTTTATCATTTGCAGTCTGCACCGCCTCATCGGTTTTGAGCGGATAGGTGGGCCCCTTGGTCGTCGTGTCTGAAAGTGACTGGCTCAGCAGAAATAGCTTGCTTTTGAATGGGCATTCTTTGCCATGCCAGTCCGTTGCGATAAAATCCCATTCGAGATCGGCCCCCTGAGGTGTTTTGGCCCAGAAAGCCAGTACGGTATTGCCATCCATGACCGTATGATCGGGATGATCGACGGGATCCGTGATGGGGTCGCTGCCGGGATCCTGGATCCTTTTGGGATTGAGGCTCCCAAAGACCACCTTTTTATAGGAAGTATTGTATTTATAGTTGTCGGCCTTATAGCTTTTTATGTTCTTGTTATTGTCGTACAGCGAGTAGTCTTTTTCGATCTCCAGCGGCATTAGAAGCGTAAATTTTTCGAGGAGTGCTACGCCGCGAATGGTCCGCCGTTTAGTAGATTGGACAACCAGCATTTTAAGACCGTAGCAGGATTCGACGAAGAGCTGAGCAATTTTTACTTCCTGGTCCCTGCCAAACGAGATGGATTGGCGCCAGCCAAAGAGTTTGATATTGTCGGTATCGGCATGTGTATTTCTAAATTTCATCTCCGTGGAGATGCCCAGCGGGGTAAAGGCCATTTTTTTGGTGCTGCCCTTGATGCGGAAGCTGAGGTAGGCGTCGACCAGATCTTTCCGATTGGTCAGCATGGGTAAATAGGGGACGGTGGAATCCAGAGGCTCATCGTTTTTGAAGCCGATGAACAACAATTGCATGAGGTTGTCGCCGGTGTTTTCGAATTCAGCCGCCACCAGGGGGTTCTCGTTTTTTTCAGTCGGACTTTTCTTTTTTTCTTCCGGTTTTACGGCCGACAAGGGCGCTCCTTTGATCCTTTCTACCTGAAGTGTGGCCATCCAAAGCTCACTAGCCCTTGCCGTACCCTCCAGGTGCTTTTTCAATTCAGGACGTGTGAAGTTCCATCGGAACCTGAAATTATCCTGGTCCGGCAACCCGGGACTAAGGACAAGTCCCCAAGGGACTTCAATCGCCGTAAAGGGGGAGGAATCGCCGTATTGGCGGCTTTTCCAGGGAATGGATAGATGTTTTTCCTTGGGGAAATTCTCCTGGCTGAAAGTGTTGATGTTGGCAGCATCTTTTGTATACCCCAGAGGGTATTGATTCTCTCCATTCCCGTCGAGCTGGAAAACATAATCTTTTAAATTTTTACGCACAACAAGGCCAAAATAAGGAGCGTTCCAATCCATCAGATCGGCATGGTTTTGCCGGAGTTTTCCCTTGGAAAGGGCGGGCAGCCGATCGAAGAAGATCCGGAAAACAAGGAAGCTATAGCCCGATATTGTCGTGGCGGCATATACGGGCGAGGTAAGCGGATCCTTTGCAAAATCAAAAGATCGTTCGGCGATATGCTGTTGGGGTAGCCGAACCACCATATAACTTTCCCGCTGAGCATACCAGGGGTCATAATTCTCAAATATCCTCCGCCCTATCCAGCCATCGCTTTCGCTCACATTAATAAAATAGAACTCGAGATGCAACAGGTTCTCATAATGCATCAGTCGAACGGCATGTTGCACGAACTTCGAGGTATCGACCCCGTCGGAATTGGCGACCAGCCCAGAGATGACCTTTGCACCCGGAAGGAAGCTAATGCCTGTCAGGGAAATTCCTTTGATGAATTCTCTTCTGGGGATCGTGGGTTTATCGGACATGCAGGGTTATTTTGACTTATTGGCTTTGATTGATGGAATGGGGCCGTTTTTGTTTATGTAGAGGAATGCAGCATCGGTGAGGCCTGTAGTCAGCGCGGTAGCAAAAAAATCGGTAGAAGATTTTCCAATCAGAACAAATGGGGTAACCCATTTATATTTAACATTCTGCGGAAAGACGGTGGCTGGCCTTTCGACATCTTTCCATTGCCAGGTATCTTGCTTTTTGTATAGCAAAAAGCGTTCTCCCAAATAAGATAGTAACGAAACATCGGCTTCATTGGCAAGGAGTTTTCCATCGCGTATAAAATAAATCGTCTTTAAGGTTTTATCGCTGACTTGCTGGGCGGAAATCAGGTTCATTACGAGGAGGGTGTTGACTTTTTTCTTTGTAGTGACGGCTTCGTCATAGACATGTGGCCAGGCTTTAAGGGAAGAAAATACAATACCTTTAAGAAGTGAAATATCATTATTGGGTTTGGTAATATCCGCGATGAGCTGGGCCGGGCTGCCAGGATCGCTGACAATCACGGTCGCCTTCCAGACAGGGAAGATATCTTGAGTATAGCCAACAGGCAGTTCGCGAATGACCGTATCAAAGCCGGTTCCGTTCCATTTGTAAAGTCGCCAGACACGTGCCGGAGACCGATATTTGCAGGCGAAAAGATTGGTATCTTTTAGGCTGATGAGAGTGTCTATTTCTTCGCCGGCCTGCCAGGGGATTGCGTAGCTTTTAAAGTCAGTTAATGAGGCTATCCCGTAGACGCCTTTTTGATCTTTTACCACACCGAAGCTCTGGCCGTTGTCGAATTCTTCCGCAGCCAGGAATGGGCCGATGGAGTCAAGCCGGGGGCCGAGCGACCGGAGAAACCAACAGCTGTTGTTCTTATTGACTAGAAGGATATTGTTGGGCTGGGTGCTGATGGAGGCATAGGTGGTATAGTTTTGCTTGTTCACCAGCAGCAGGAGGGGTCCGGACGGAATACCGGTCACCTGGAAGTTTTCGTCCTTAAAAGGATAAAGGAACGAATTGTCGGGTATCTGGGGCAGCAGGACGCGCCGTCCGCTGACATGCAGGTAGTAGGGTTTTGTGTTCCCGATCTCGGTTACTCCGATATAGTCGTTTACAAACTTATTCTGATGGAGGAAGTCGATACTGATGGTAGTGGCTGTGGCAATCGAACCGGGATAGCCGGGCCAGGTGCTGTAAAACAAAAGCTGTTTTCCATCTTTGATCTTTTTATAAAGTATGCCGGAAAGAGTACTGCTGATCGAGTAATCGAAGATAAAGCTAAAGGTATCTTTTATGAGCGGTTTCCTTGCACTGGCGTCATAGAGGATCCATGCATCCGGAACCGTATCGATGCTTGTCCGGACGGGAATGGCTAGGTGGGCTTTTCCGTCAATGTCCACCATTTTACCGGAATAAAGGTCGACACCATTGAATGTTCTTACGGCCTGAATATAGTCGGCATCCTGACCTTGGACGATGAGACTGGTAAACTGTAGAAGGCATGAAATTATCCAGAACCGGAGCATATGAATGTCGGTTTTAAGTTCAATGAGTATTAGGCTGACAAATGGAAAGAGGGTGGATCAAATAGGGTGAAGCCGGTGATATGTCGGGCGGCTGATTACGTCAACAACAGAAATGCACCTAAGGGTATTCGAAGGTAATATAACACGTTTCGCACAACGAAATAAGGGTGTTTTTCACGTTTTTATGTTCGGGAAAACATTTTATATTTCTCAACGCGGAGCTCATCCCAAAAGAGAAGCGGTATAACAGGACTTCAACAGAGGCTGTTGACAAGGGCTATGTGCTGCAGATGAATATGGCCGGCATGTAGGGCATCGGTACGGGTTGAAACCTTGGGCCGGTTGGCGAATGTGGACGCCATTGTTGAACCGGCCAATACCCTTTGGCTTTGAACTCCAACTGCGGGTCCCTGCTCCGGAGAACACTTCGAGCAATAAAATTTTCGATAGCAACCTTTTAACGGGTGACCGATGGGTGCCTCGCCGCTACCTGCGCGGTCGAGGCGAGTGTTTCGTAGGAGTCGGCGGTGCAGGAGCTTTGTCGTTAGGGCGCGGGAAGGCGGTTACCTTGATTTGAAGAACAGGATCAACTGCAAACGGGAATTGTAATCACGGATGACAGCGTAGGTGCGCACGTACTCTCGATAGACTTGGTTGGAAACGGCTTGCTCCATGGTGTAGGCAGTGTCCAGGTAGGATTTTCGAGATTGGCTGTTGGCGTTTTCGAGCGTAGTGTAAAGGGCCTTGGCTTCTTGATTGTAGAAGGACTGGTCTGGGGCGTATTCATCCAAAAATTCATAGAGTTTGAAGAAGTCCAACAGTCGATCGAATTTTATTTTCCGGTCGTCGTAATAGTCGTCCTTGAATTTATTGAGTGCATCCACTGTGCCGGCGAAGCCATCGCGAGTAGTGGACGATTCGTTGAGCCTTCTATTGATGTAGTTGGTCATCGTAATGAGCGAGAAAACTTCAGGCTCGGTGATTTCTATGGGTTCGTAGGCTTTATAGGCGTATTGGTTCAGGGGCACGGCTCTGGTGAGGTTGAAATTAAAAGTTTTCTCCTTGGAGTCGTGCGAATCACTCGTTCCGTCAGGGGTCGCGGAAAAGGTGCCATGTATAGTGAACTGTTTAATCTTGCGGTCGAATACGCCGGGCGGGAAGTGCAAGACGATTTCCGTGCCTTTCCTGTTCCGTTCGTAGTAGGTTTCTTTTTCCTTCGGATCGGCGCGCATGGTGATAGTCCGATGGTCGGGGGATATCCAGTAGAAGACGAATTTCGAGGATGGGTCCCAAGGTAGCGGCATGTGGTTTGCATAGCGGACTTCCGTGATCAACACGGTGTCGTTTTGTGCGCGGGCGGAATCGGTGATGAAGGTAAAGATTATGGCGACGAGGGGAATAATGTTTTTCATTGGTCTGCGTATGTTGCTGTGAAAGTTAAAGTTCTGTCGAGAGGAGGCATTTTGTAGTATTCCCGGTTGTTGCCATCGATCTCATGGGATGACCAGCCGGGCAATTTTGCCTTCCACCCTGCAAGTTTGTAGTAGAAGGCGGCGGAGAATTGGAATTTGAAGCCTTCGTCGGGCGGAATGGTATCTGGGATGGCGAAGGCCAGGTTGAGCGTTGAATCGCCCCCTGCTTCGAGTATTTTTCGGCTATCGCCGAGAATGGATTCGATTTCGGCTTCGGTAAGCGTATGGGCGACAGTGCTGTCCTTTTTTTTGATGTACCAGGCCCGGATGCCCATGTCTTTGAAGGAGACGAGGGTCTTATCGGTGTGCCTGGAGAAGAGCTTGACAAAGTCAGCGCCTTTGTTGGCAATTTCAAATATCGCAAGGAGAACGGCGACGACGATAAGAAGTATGGCTATAGGCTTAATATTCTGAAGCCGCTCCAAGAGATCTTTGTAGAAGGTCGCGGCGGATTTGCTCTTCAGGTAAAGGTCGTTTTGGATGCTTTTAGAGATTTCTTTGAGTTTGGCGAGATCCTCGGTTGCATCGTTTGTGAATTCACTAACCTTGATGGGAAGAGGCGGGTCTCGTGGAACGAAGAAATCGGTTCTCGAGAAATGATCCGCGATCTTTTCGTCGTCGAATATCTGCCTGAGCATAACGGTAGTTTGCCCATACCAGTAGTCATGGATTTCAACCATGGCTGAGTAACGTGCGCTAGTTCTAATTTGTCTAATCTCTTTGAGGATGGATTCACCCTCGGATATTTTCTCTTCCAGCGATTTTAGTGCTGCTTTTTTACTCACGGTAAGCCCGCTCATAGGTCGTTCAATGCTTTTATTTGGTTGCGGGGAAGGTAACAATCCGGTTTGAATGGGCCAAGAGTGAAAACACCCATATTGTTACGTTGAGGGCAAAATGGGTGTTTTAACGGGGGTAAATCTTTTGTCACCTTTGCCCCGTTTGCCTCAAGCATCAGCCTTAGAAGCACCAAATAAATCTGGCCGGCCCACATTTTCAAATCGAGTCAATTGAATGGCCATTTGTCGTTTTTGCATTTCTGCAGCCGCATCAGTATAATGGTTTTGGGTATTGAGGTTCTCATGACCGAGAAATTCTTTAATAAAGTGTGGTGTTGCCCCGCCTGCCAAAACTTGATTGACGGCTGCCTTTCTGGCAAGACCTGTAGTCGCAATGGGTGGTATTCCGAGGTCTTTGCACACCCGCTTCATTCGGGCATTAATTCGCTTTATCACCCGTTTTATAGTGTGATGAGTTTCGACGGCATTCATTTCCTTGTTGAGTATTGGGAAAATATAGTTATTGGGAGATTTGTCTTTAGTTCCTAAATAATTAAGGATATCCCGCAGGTCTTCAGAGATAAATACATCAATAGACTCTTGCTCCCCTTTTGCGGTCAGCTCAGTTTTTGCGCGTTCAAAGACAATATAATGGCCCTGGATGCAACCCCACGTCAGAAGCAGGGCATCTTTCATGTTCATGCCATTTCCTAAATAAAGGAATTTCCAATAGGCAACAGCCTCCCGTAGGCCATCATCCTTACCTTGGTAGAAATAGAGGTCTGCCAATTGCTGCGGTGTTAAAAACCTTTTTCTTTTGGCAGGCTTAGCAATGACATATTTATATCTACCGAACGGATAATACTTTTTCTTGTCGATTATTCCTTTTGCATCCGCATAGTTGAACATTGCCCTTAAAGTCCGGAGATTTATCCCTACATAGGATCGGGAATTGCCCTTTTCTTTCTGCGATCGCTCATACTGTTTTATGACAGACACACTAATCTCGCCAAATCGCTTCAATCCCCAATAGGATTTTAACGAATAGTACGCCGCTTGGTATACCTGGGCGGTCCCAACGCTGCCTTCCTGGAGCAGGTCTTTAATTTTCATTACGAATACATCCAGGATAGAGCCTTTGCCGAGATCTTCGTCCTTTAATATGTATACTTTTTCTAAAAAGGGGGTGAAATCGAAGTTGTCCGCCGGCGCCGATCCTCCTTTATTTGTTCGCTTGCGCGCCCTTATTAAAGGGTTGCCCTCGATGAACAGCTGTTCAAACCGATTGAACGAGAATATCTCCAGGCTTCTTGCAAACTCACGGGCTTTGTCCTCCAGCTCCTGGAGCTTATCTCTCTTCTCCCGGAGACTGGCGCTAATGTGCGGCTGTTTCAGTTTTTGCCACTCCTCCAATGTCATGTCATAAATGGTACCGTAGGTGTTTGGAACATCATTGTAGTCAACATACAATTTGACTGGATAAGTTCCATTCCTGATCTTAAGTCTCCGGGTGTCGAGGTCCACGGCGAATGTTGGTAATGTCATATTTGAACGTTTTTGATATTTACGAAACTACTCCCCCGGGAATTTGCTGGAAATTTGCTGGCAACCAGCAGTTAATTGAGGTTTCTCAACGTCCAAATAAAGATACCGAACAACGTTTTAACTATTTGAAATCAAGTAGTTAAGTAAAATAAGGTTAAAAGAGATTCAACTAGATTAAGCTGAAGCAAAAACTTAGGATCCGACTTAACGTTCCTGAATCTAGTTGTGCTTAGTTTAACTTCGCTTGCTGCTCAAGGGATTGGGATTTAGAGCGGTCAGAATCTGGTGTAGCGGAGGAAAAATTGCTGGAAATTTGCTGGCAATTCGATAGATGTTTTTGAGATGAGCATTTGCGGGCGTGGCGAAATTGGCAGACGCAACAGATTTAGGATCTGTCGCCGCGAGGCGTGTAGGTTCGACCCCTATCGCCCGCACTTGGAAAAGGTCCACTTTGGTGGGCCTTTTTACTTTTAACCTGCCCCACAAGACCATCACTACACTACTCATTATCAATTACTTAAAAGGGAATTAACACCTCTTGAAATCAATTCTCAGGCATTGCGTTCCTGCTTTTTATGATACATAGCGTCGTTTTGATTCCATGTCCAGGGTGGGGAAAAGTCAATAGGCGACACCAGCGGGATCATGGCGGGAGTTTTGGCCCGGTTTTGAGTGGGGTACTATGGATGACCTTATCGATCACCGGGATGACCACGGCGCCAGGAAATTTGTAAACGACAGCAAGGAATACCGCAGCGACAAGCATGACGAGAAATATCTGGAAGGCAATGGGGCAATTTTCGGCCTCCACTCTACCGGCGAAGAAATTGACTTTTATCCTGTGTTTCATGGCCCAAAGGACGAAAATCTCGATTGGGAGCCATGGGGAAAAATGACGATTATTTTGCCTTGCGGTTTTTCCCCACAAGCTCTTTATATTGCGCTGCCCGAGCCGCGAGCTGGCCGGCTATCTTTTTCTTGATGAGGTCGATCAGGGCATCGGCCTCATCCGGGTAGTTTTTGGGCGGCGGAAGCAGACCGGCCGCGATCATGAGGTCGCCTATGAACTTACACAGCTGCCTGTCGGAATATATCTTTTTCAGCTTATCGGTTTCTTCTTTGAGCCTGGGTCGATCGCTAAAATAAGCAGTAAGGCTTTGGAAGACGTTCTTAATGAGATAGGCGTACAATTGGTTTGCATAATAAGACTGAGCGTGCTTTTGGGCGTTCTTATGCCCCATATTGCCGGTGACCAGGCGGTCCTCCGGCTTCTTTACAGCTGACCGGCTGAACTCTTCCAGCATTGCCGTCTCTTTAACCTGGTTGTAGGGTTTCAAAACGTCTTCGAGGAAGCCGGTGTCCAGGGGGCCTTTCAGCTTTAGGGTCTTTACCGTTGGAGCCTTACCGGATTTTACGGCGGCGGTCGTGGTATAGCTGATCTCCCCGGTGGTGATCTTTGCAGTGCCCGCTTCCAGCATTGCTAAAATATCTAATAATTTGCGCAGGTCCAGGAGTTGACTATCGTGATTGATCATAAATTGGTCGGACGCAGCGGCATTGGTGGCCGCAAACGCTATATTGAGATAGCACCAGGTGAGATCGGGGTACAGTTCAACGGGAATCTGGAACCTGGAGAAAAGCGATTGAACATCGGCCAGTTCCTTTTTGGGTATGAAGTATCGTGTCACGTTACCCAACTTGCCGGGAAAGGCTAATTTACCCGTTTCATCCACACGTTCTAGGGTGGAATGATTCGCCAGCCCACGGTTCCAGTGAGTCGTCGGCGGCGGATTGAATTCTACCGCTCCGCTTCGCTCGACCAGGTACGTTATCCTTTTCCTTTTCCCCTCTTTTACCTCCTTTTCGACCGATAGCGATGTCTTTCGGATAGCTTTTGCCATAGGCATGATAGTTTTGAAAGAGATGCAAGATACCATTATGCCGGCGGTTAATGGTGGGGCGGATAAGGATAGATTTAAAGGGTTGTTATTACCTGAGCATAAGGAAACCCCATAACGTTGGCATTAGCCGAATCCGGGATAGTGGCCATTACACGTAAAAAGTGCTACTCTCTTGACTTTATTGGAAGTTTCAACCTCCCTTGCGGCATCGATGCGGTCTGAAACCTTGTTCCGACAAACCACGAAAGCGTCACTGCGCCGGTGAACTTGCTGTTTTTTGTACCTCGGAAGGCGTGAGTATTGATTTGTTCTACCGTCATAACCGGTCCGCCGGATTTTAGTTGGACCTTGTCTCCCGATTTGAACTTTCCTGTGCTTTTTTTGCCATTTTATTTGACTTTAATATTATAATAGAAAATAACAATTAGATCGTTTATGTCACCCGGTTGGATCGGCCCGGCAGCCGGGGCGGCGACGGTTCCATTGGTGATCTTCCAGACGCCCGCGGCGTCGCGACAATTGGTCACGCTGTATTGCACTGTGTCTCCAAACTGTGGGTTGGGTCCAAAATTTAACAGCGAGTTTTTCAGTTTTGTCCCCGACATATAAAGTGTGGCCAGGGGATCGTTGGCACTGTCGCCATTTGCTGGCACATCTGCCAGCGTGACAACCGATGTTATTTTTATCGACTTGTCCTGGGCAAAGAATGGCAGACGTTTGGTGATATTCAGGTCTAGCTCTTGCAAATCGGTAGGCTTGACGGGATTAAGGAACTTATACCATTGGGTTGGGAAGTCGCGCTTGGCGCTAAATGCCCTCATTAGTATGAGGCCGGGTGTGGCCATGGCACCGGCAAGCTTTTTCTGAATGCTTTGGGCCGCGACGGATTGAAGGGCGGCGCCACCATCCCTGGCCGTATAGCTGAAATGAATGATCAGGTCGCTGATACTTTCAGGGTCAAATTGCGCATAGACGCTGGTGGCTTCGACCCGCCAGGTGCTGATGGCTCCGCCCCGCTCAAAGGGCACATATCGTTCATCCCGTAAATTCAGTTCAAAAAGCCCGTTATCGTTTACGCCATTGCTGGTAACCATAAATTGCATCGCCGATACGTTGTCGAGGAAACGGTTGTCGCTTGTCGGTGCACCCGTCGAGTCTTTACGACGAGGATAGCCATCAACCGAACCGGCCGTATTGTCCACGCGTACCGAATTATTCAGGAGGGTTAGCTTTAATGAAACCGCCGTATAGGGTCCTACAACGCCGGGCAACGTCACGGCAATGTGTTTGATCCTCCTGAAATATTGGCCTGGGTAGTCGAAATCAAATAACTCCTCGGGTATATTGACATAACATACATTGTTGTATTTTAGCTGCTGCAGCGCATAGGGATCCAATTGTGCAAGGGAAATTTGCTTGGTAATTTCATATTCCCGGGCGTCCTGGGTTAAATAGTCGGCACTCATTCGTTTGATGGAGCTCATCAGCAGTTCGCCGCAGGTCAGCCCTTTGTGCAAAGTATCCCAATAGCCGTAATTGATATAAGATGTATTGGTGATCCCCAGTTCATAACGGAAACAAATTTCGGCCTGTTTCGCTACCCCATACGCCAATTGGTAGCTTTGAAAATAGACATTCGAGATCTGTGTAACCATCCAGGAGTAAAGTTGCTGGTTGGTGTATTTAGTTCGTAACATCGAGTCTACATCCTGGGCATTCTGAATGAGTAGTTGCTGATTTTGTTCTTCCTGTTTGGCAATAGTGATTTTGTTCTGGGCAGCCTGGATCTGTGTCTTCACTTGTATCAACTCGTCCTGCGCGAGCGTAAGCTGAAAATTCCATTCCGCCGATCTGCGGGTATAGCCGGCATTTGTTGTGGCGATGGAAGCCGCTTTGTCTGAAAATTGCGACAAAAATTGCATCATTTGGACAAACATGTCCGCCGCTCCGCTTAACTGTGCACCGCCGAAATCAACATCGGCAACCGGTGAGCCACCAAATCCCGATGCGCCCAGGTTGAAGTTTGGAACCAGCTTTAGCGCGCTGGACAGTAAAGTACCCGCCATTATCGGGCCTTGCAAGGCCAATGATAGCTGATTAAGCGTCAACGCCTGCTGCTCAAGGGGAATTAAGCCGCCATTTTGGAGCAATCCGCTATAATAAGTGATCTTGTCCTGGAGCAGGCTCTCGTAATTCTGCAAATTCTGGAGGCTAAACTCTGCGTCTGTGATCTGCAATTGCTTGACTTTGTCAACAGATTGTTGGACAGCGATCTCCTGGGTTGAGTGTAGCAATGCCAACCCTTCACTGTCTTGCTTTTCCAGCGACGACAACAGCGAAGCCCCCAGCTGTTTAACTTCGTTGCAAAAGTCAGTGGCCTTTTCCACCATGACGCTGAATCGGTAATTTGGGATAACCCCGCCAAAGTCATTGACACCCGATCCGTCAAGGCCGGCCAGGCCGGGAACATTCGGAAATGGCGATAGTGGCTGAAATTTTCCTTCGATATTCAGGCAATGCCTGATTTTATACAGCTGGGTCTCTATAGTGTCCCAGTAGCGTAGCAGCACTTCATTTGGCGGAATACAGAAATATAGGCCAGGCAGTTTTGGCAACTTTTGGCCGTTGCCGCCTGGCGAAGGCGACCCGGAAACGGGTGGGGCGGGCGGGATCAGATTTTCAACTGCTACTATCGGGTCTGATAGATATCCCTCGGGACCGTCTATCGCCATGAGAATTTCCAGGTCAAGTTCCATCTGGTAATAGGTGCTTGGTTCCCTGATATTTATTGGCGGGATGGCTTCGGGTTTTGTCCCAAGGCTCTCCAGCGCCTGCATCAGCAGCTGTAAAGCGATGTTTACCGATTCCATGGTATATTGGGCATAGTTGTAATTTGCCCATGCGATCAGGTTGTCGAGGTATTTCATAAACGTCGCATACATGTAGGGTGTAGTGCGAAGCAATGCAAGAATGTGTGGGTCGAAGGGATCGTTCTTCCAGATCTCGACCGATAGCTGGAAGGCTTGCTGGCTGGCCGGGTTCGCCTCGTATAAGAGTATTTGGTCGTCGAGAGAGAGACTGGTGTTGATGTTTTCATAAAATGGCTTTGTCTCCCAAAACTTGTAGGGTGCTTTTTCACTGGACGTGTCCGTAGGATTGAATATTAGTTTGAACATCCTGTCAGCATCCGCGAACTGTTGGTTCTGACTTAGCTGTAATGCGGAGAAGAGGATGGCGTGAAAGAAAAACTCCCAGTTATATTCACTATAGGCGGTGAAAGCACCGAAATCCATTTCCTCTATCGGATAGGGGGCGTTTACCACCGAGGTGGGGTTGTAATTGGTAAAATCGAAACTTTTATAGCCGCCTTTGTAGATCAGGTTGCTTTTTATGGGAGAGGGAGGCCCGCCAATGGGATCCCAGATCGGATCCCCGGTTAACTGAATATCCCGGCTAACGGTTGGGGCGAGACCCTTTTGGGCAAAGATCTTGATGAAGTAATGGATGAAGGGATGGTAATAGTTATAAAACTGATACTGAGGCCCGGAACCCATGCCGAAATTACTTTGCAGGAACCAATATTCGTATGCCGGGTTGCTTTGTCCCAGGAGGAATAACATCTCTGCTGAGAGGTAGTTGGAAGCGTGGTAATAGGGGTCCTGCTCGTTTACAAAAAAGGTTCTTTTGCTGTCCTGATAAAAGAACGGCATTTTAGTCCCAAGCATTTGCAGGTATCCATCCGACCCATAATAGTATAAATAATGATAAGTGGAAGACATGCTCATTTGCCATGGCAGCAAATTGGCGAAACTGTCGTTACCCGATGCCAATATAGTTCCTGCCTTGCTATTGGAAAGCGGCAGGTTGCCCTCATCGAGCATATTTACAAACACCGATCCGTCGAACCCGGGTATAGGAAGTGTATGTGTTATATTACCTCCGTATGCATTTATATCGACTGCCGTAGCAAATCCGCGTGCGGGGTCCAGTAAGAACGAATTTACTGAACCGCTCATCAACGATAGATCCGTGCCCGGAACCGGAGAGTAGGTGATTGAAATGACGACGATGGAATCTCCCGACGCGACAAGGGAATTTAGGACCTTTTGAAGTATGCCCACGGGATCGGAAGTGGCCGGATCGATATAGGCCTTGCTGGAATAAGTAGTTGGTTTTCCGCCCACTAATATGCTGGCATTTATCTCATCCAGTAAGCTCTGCACGGCAAAAGTGGGGGTTGCCACATTTAATTGCAACGCAAAGCTTTGCCAGAAGGTCGGGGTGCCGCTGATAAAGGCCAGTGTGAAGGTGATGGTTACTTGTGTTGGCTGGTAGCCGGCGAGGAACAATGTTCCGTTGTTCTGCAGCGAGGCTAAGGTGCCTGCGACAGGGTCGGAGGCGTATACCGGCAAGTCAAGCGGGATGAAGACGAAATCGGGTGTGTCCGGGAACATGGACGGGTTACCACTGGAGGAGAGAATGTTGCAGGTTGTGAGGAAATCCTTTGAGACCTTCTTGCCGGTCCATTGACCGTTGAGATATTCGCTAAAGGCCATTTGAACTTTCCAATATTTGATCGGTGGAGGAGCTGTAGTCCCGTTACCTCCGCTGGCCGGTACGGGCTGCGATCCTTTGTCATCGTCGGATGCTTTGCTGAATACCGGCCAGTAAAGATACAATCGACCATTCTGCACCAGGGGGACGATAGTATCCCCCGAAATGTCCGCTGTAATTTTTTCCCAGTTGCTCCACATACCCAACAAATTTTGAGTACGGAAGTAGTAGACGGCGGGATCGCCGCCGTAAGTGCAGGCAAAGACATATAATGTGGATGTGGGATGATCATACCATTGACCCATCATTTTTAGCCGTCCGATCTCATCGAGGTCCTGGATAAAGTTGCCGAAGGCGGTATTGATCAGGCCGGCCGTAACGGGCCCCTGGGTAAGATCATTCTGCAGGTTCTTAAAGAGGTCTGATTGATAAGGTAGTGCTTGGGGGATGATCAGATTCTCGGGGAATAGTAACGTGTATCTCGCCGCATACCAGGTTTCAAATGTACCCATCCAGGCCCATTGGTTCCAATCCGCATCCTTTGTGGTGTCGGCAACGATGACCGGAGCTTCCACGTTTAGCAGGCAGCGCTGAACAAATGCCTGTATGGCACAGTAGGCCTGGATCACCCGGGTTGTTGGCTGACAGGCGGACATTTCCGGGTCGATCAGGAAATTCCCATAAATGCCATAAACATCGGCAAAAACATCAAAATGACCAAAGGGGTTGGTTACCGTATTGGACAGGAGATAAGCCACGAGGGCATCCCGGCGGTTTTGGCGAAGCGTGTTCATCAACGGCACAATGGCGCTTGTCCAACTCGGCACATCTGGGTAAAGCGATTTCAATGCCTGCTTTATATCATCGGCCACCACGTCTGTCACAGGGTCCATCACCCAGACTACGCATCGGGACGGAACTACTTTTAGCTTTCCTGCTATGGCAAAGCAATCCGAAAGGTGATTGAGTATCGATGGCTTGCTTAATTGAACTATGCATCCGAGGGCTGGAAGACCGATATCCTGCAGATCCAATGGATTCAGGGTCAGATTGGCCTGAGTATGTTGGTCGATGTTCAGCAGGTATTCCAGCTCTTTCTTATCCCAGCCTGTTAGCCTGATAAGTTTCCCGAGCAGGTCGCCGGGATTGGAGGGTATGACGGGGACATGGGTCTGATTCTGTGAGATCGTAAGCGCTGCGGAAGCAATGCTATATACCGATAGTGCTACCGTCTTTCCGGGATGGGAAGCATCAGGGATGTTGACGGCTTTATGTTTGTTTTGGAACAACCGGAAGGCATTAAAGTTCTCCCATGCGCTAAAGGATAGCGGCTTGGTTGTGCTTGGATAAACATGCAGATCCAGTGTGCCAAAATTCGTAGCGTTTGAAAGCAGCCACCCCAGATCTGCCGCGGAGATATTGTAGGCGGTTACAAGCGTTGCGATGCGGGCTACCTGGAGGTACCAACAAGCTTGCGGTGATTGGAGCGGGTCCGGGTTCACCGCTTTTGAATTTGCGGTGAAAGCGCTATCTGTCATTACTGCCAGCAACCGGGGCAGGGTATTCCCGCTGGCCTGGTTAAGCAGGGAGCCGGTGTCGTTCGCGAGGATGGTACCGATTGCCGCACTAAGACCAAACAGGGAAGCCAACTGCGCAGCAACGGCATCTGCTTGCTTTAGCGGCTGATAGACTATCGCTATTTTATTCAGGAACCAGGCGTACAGTGTTGTAGCATCGGGTGTCGATGGAACACCGCCATGCAAGGGCAATAACGATTCATACATATTGCCGAAGGCGCCGCCGGCAAATCCTACCGTTGGCGTTGCGGCAGTCACCAGGCTGCCAAGGGCCTGTTGCCAGGCGTAGCTGCTGCCCAATGAATTCAGTGCTGATTGATCTGCAGTGTTGATCATGCCCCGAAGTAGTAGGGTGCTTGTTGCAGGCGAATAAGTGAGCTGGTTGGAATAAATGGCGGGTATCGAAATCGGCGGCAGACTCAAATAGTTGCCTGAAACCGACGTTGGGTTCGTTTGGGAGGATACAAACAAGTCGGTAATGGCATTTTGATAGGCACTATCCGGGCTTATGGCTAGTAGTCCCAGATAGTCTTCGAAGCTCATCTTTGCGGTAAAATTGAGCGTGCCATCTTGGTAAGCGATGGTAGCTCCCTTGGCCAGGGTGATCCCGCTGGTGGCAAAGGGGGTTTGAGGTGGTGGCGCACACACCAGGTACTGGCCGGGGTTGGCAGTAATTTGTCCGAAAGCGGTTATAGCAGCCTGGTAGTCCACAGTAGAACTTAGACCTTTCAAGGTTGCGATACTGGCGGGAGGTACCGGTAATACACCGGAATAGTAGAGCACGGAGCAGGTGGTATTAAAGCCAATATTGGGCAACGCGGGCAGCGCCACCGGGGGGAGTGTCGCCAGGGGTGTCGTTTGTACAACCGTGTTTTGGGATTGGTTATACAAACTGTAAACCGCGGCTTGATATACCCCGTCGGGGTTGAGGGTTAACAAGGCGTTCAGGGTCGCGATATTCATCGGTCCCACAAAGCTCAAGGCAATTCCATTGGTGGTACCAATGGTGTAAGCGAAGGATGCCACGCCCTGGGCACTTACGTCGGCAGCGGCTGTCGCCCATCCGGTCGGCCATGCGGGAATCGTGACAATGAGGCTTGCCAGGGCGCTGAGGAAGGAAGGGTCGTTGCTGAGCTGAAACAATTTCTGGAAATCGGCCACCTGCATTTGACCGGTAAAGTTTAGATAGCCGTTGGCCCATGCAATCGCCACACCGGTCGGCAGGGTAACTGGCGGTAGGCTTGTCAATGCTACGCCGATGGTGTTTGCCGCTGTGGTCGGGTCGTAAATAAAGGATATTGCGTCTGAGTAGAGGGGATCCGGGTTCAACTGCTCCAAATTAAATTCATCCATGCAATCCGGAGAAGGAGTACCGGTAAAGACGATGGCCCCCTGTTTATAGTTGATGCTGCTTAAATTGGCATCCAGGCCGGCAATATTGATTGGGGGTGGTGCAAATGGTAAGATCGACGAGATCTGGCTAAAAAGATAGCTGACGGCGGCGACAAGATTGGGGTCAGGACTAAGAGCCAGCAGTTGTTGTCTGGTGGACGGTAGCATTTGGCCCTGGGACGACAGGGTGCAAGTGGCGCCGGCAACTGCGCAAGTAATACCCGTGATACCGGCAAAGCTGGCGGCGGTCAGACCTGCCGGCATTGGCAGCTGCACAGATGAAACCAATCCGTTTTGGGTATTCTGGTAGAGTGCCGTTACGAGGGCTGCCCAGTTGGGATCATTGTTTGCGGCAATGAGCTCGTCCAATACATAGCCGCTCATTACGCCCTGATAGCTAAGCCGCGCGGGATTTGCTCCGGCGGGTGGAACATATTGAACTCCGAAAAGTGGAAAAGATGCCGGAGTGACACCCGCGGGAAGTGCGGAAATATCCGCAGTGGCCACCTCCGCGGATTGCGAGCCGGTGAAAAGGCTGTTGACGGCAGTCTGCCAGTTCGCATTCGGGCTTAGGCTGTTGAATGCCGTTTGAACCACGGATGTCATTTGTCCTGAAAAGCATAGGGCGGGCGGGGCAATTGCGCCCGTAGAACTCAATGTTCCGGGTCCGAAAGAAAGGGCCGAGAGTCCCGCGAGGTCGGGGATCGCCGGCCATCCGCCTGGCAATGCGGGCAAAGGTGTACTCGATGCCTCGCCATTCCTTGAGGATGTGTATAGCCGGCATACTGCGCTTTGAAAGTTACCATCCGCGGACAAGCTCAAAAGCGATCTCAGATCTGCACTGGTCAGCGAACCATTGATGGATAGAAGTTGGGTCGTACTGCTGTAGGCGAGGAGACTGGCCTCTTTGCCTGGCAATGCCATGGCCGGCAGAGCCTCCAGCCGCACATAGGTCATCGCCGCGGCAACAGCCCCCTGACTGGCCAGGAACAATTCGTCGACTCCGACGCTGAAGTAGGGGTCGGCACTTTGCGCTCTAAGGGTGAGGTAAACAGGCGCATTCATTTGACCTTTGAAACCGAGTGCTCCGTTTCCGGCAGAAAAGCCAGGAACACTTTTGGTTGCAGCACCTAGCCAGGCCGGGGGGGCAGCCACTGTAAATCCGGCTAAAGGGATCGCACTTATCGCGCAAAGCTGGGATTGAGCATATAAACTTTGAACAGCGGTTTGGGAAGCGGCATCGGTGACCACCTGGTTTACAAGAAAATCGCAGGTGTTCTTTGACATGGTACCGTAGTAGAACAGAAAATAGCCGGCGGAGTCATAATGAACAGCTGAGATGCTGTTGTCGGGTAAATTGATAGCCGGAAGCCGGTTCAGATAGGCAGTTACATTGGGTTGAGCGTATTTTGTTTGCAACAACTGGAGGAACCTGAGATTGCCTAGCACCTGTGGAACATAATTACCTGTCCCGATATTGCCGAGGATGGTCGTCAGTGTCATGGCAACGGCGGGATCCCAGTTCAGGTCCGGATCAGCCAGCCATTTCTTTAGCATCACCCCTTTGGGGTCAGGGGCCGGTGTAGCGGCTGAATTGGCTGCCTGCACCTCTGCCCGCATTGCCGTAAGACCTGCGATGACTGTACTGGCATCCGGGATCAATGATGGCGTTGCGTTGGATTGGTTGGTCAAAAGGTAATTGATGCCATCCACCGTCAAGCCGGCCGTGATCACGTCATTAAACCACGTAATGAAATTAACAGTATACCCGGGATTGGCCGCGGGTTGGGCCGGTAAGAGATGCCATAGGGGATTGATACCGGTCAGTTGTGTGAACGACAACAGATCGGCAACGCTGCAGGACAGGAAGTCTGCCAAAAGTCCGCACGCATAAATAATAGACAGGTTATCGATTGTAAAATCACTGTAGACGCTGTTGTTATAGCTCAAAATGGCCGTAAGGTCGTCCTGGGTGATCCCGCAAGCGGTAAGGATCACCGGAATGACACCCGGATTGGATTGGGTGTCGGCGATTTTTGTCACCGGAGGTGGTGTCGGGAGCAATAGATTCGTGAATGCAGGAACTATCGGATTGCTGATCTGCCGGTTTTGGAAAAGTTGCTGATATAGGTTCCCGTCGTCGGAAGTGTCCATCACTTGAAAAAGTGCAAGGGTTTGAGTAGCGGTGAGCGACATCTGGCTCATCAACGAGCAGAAATGATACAGGCCTACCGTAAAAGGCTCGTCGAGGGCTTTGAGCCCGATGGCGGCACTCATGATACACCGATCCAGTTCGAGCATAGAAATGGACATGAGGGTGTTGAGCTTATTCCAAAGTCTTAAAAAGCGGTTGATCCGGTCAAATTTCGAAAGGGTCATATTGGCAATGACCATGAACGATGTATTACAGGTGTCATAGATCGTTGGTCTCTCTCTCTCTTGGTAAAGGAGCCCGCTGATACTATAGGCGATATAAACGCTGCCATTCCCGTTGATGAATTTCAGGGTCAGTAATGTCCGCAGTTGTTCAAAATCTATTCCAGCGGCGGAAAGGAACAGGTCCACTTCGGGCTGATTGGTGGACGCCGGCGTTGTCAGGCCGGCCGTTAGTACTTTTCCCCAAAATTTAGCCTGGTTATTGGTTTCGGTTACAATTATTTTCCATTCGTTGTCGGATAGATCGAAATAGGAGCGTGCGATAGCAATAATTGACTTTGAATTACCTGCCAGCGAGGAAGTGGGCAGCAAAGGATAGGACGACTGTTTTTCGAAGATGGTCATCAGATCATACCGCTTCTTCCCCATTTTCTCCAGAAAGGTATTGGCCTGAGTAAAATACAGATCGAAGGGTAACGTGATAGGGATCCTACCCGGGTATAAATTCCAGAGGTTTTTTGAAAGACTGAGGCAGTTGTAGACATTGGTATTGGTGTATTCTGGGTTGGCGCTGATGTCGGCGGCGGAGAGATGCGTCTCGTGCACTTCCTGTACGATCAGCGCAAATTGGAATCCAGCCTGTCGCTGCTGGAAATTTTGATTCTTTTCGTTATAGATAGCGGCAACCCGTTGTGGAGGTGTGTCTTTTTTACCCACGGGCGGGTCGAGTTGGATGGTTATTATATCTTTTCCAAAATATTGGGGTAGATTAATGATCGTCTCCTCAGATATTACTATGGTTAGTTTCAGGGTGATAAACTGGTCGCGGATCATCCATTGGGGCACTAGTGCTTCGGTTATCCAGGACGGGTAATTTTCGTTCTCGCTAAAGAACAGGTCTGAAACGATTGCATTTTTGGTCAGGAGGGATATATTGCAGATCGGTGTTTTTGGGTCCTCCCCGATCTTCATCAGCAGTTTGTACAAATCGTCGGTTATTTGCCCGGCAGCCAAAGTGGTAATGATCCAAAGAATGAAGTCCGTCAGGAGTTGTTTGGGGTCGTTAACAGTAAGGTCGAGAACCAGCGCTGCAATTGGCGGAATGATATAATCCTCCAGGAGTTCGTTGACGATATCGATGTACGGCAGCTCGACGTCGGTATTCTGGCAGGTAAGATCGATATCGCCGATGTCCGGCCGGCGCCGGAAATATCCCTGTGCGGCTTTATATCGATTTGCCAGGAGCATAGCACGGGCGGTAGAGCCCGTTGTCGTCTGGCGTTCTTTTAGATAATCTAGCAGATCGACCAGGTAGGCTGGTATCCCCAGAAAGGAATCGCAATCGGTGCACTCGCAGTAGGTCGGCCCCACTCCAAACAAATTTGCCAGGTCGGGATAGTTCTTTGCGAATGTAGATGCAGGGACCATGGAACCATAATCCTTCATGATCTTTGCCGGCGGGTTATTGAAGGTTGAGACCATTTTACCCGACAGATAAGATGCTCCGGCATGGATATTGGCTGCTCTTTCATAGATGGCCTGGGTCTTTTCCGGGCCGCCTAATTGGTCCTGGAATTTTCTCAAAAAGTTAGATTGCCCCATGACATAGATCTGACGAGCCGACTGGATGTTAGCAGATAGCAGGACCACTGACTTGTCGGCGTGCTGCACCGTTTTGTAGATCCGCTGTAGCCCCATGATCTGGTTGGTCACAGCCTTTTGAGCGGTGCCTGCCGGTAAGGGAGTCTTTTTTACATAGGTGTCGATGTATTCAGAAACGGGGCTTTTCAGGATGTCAAAGTCCGATGTTTTAAGCACTGCACCTATGTAGTCCTTGTTGGAAATGTTGAGCGTTTTTGATTTGGTGAAACGGTCGGAAAATACGGCTGTTGGGTACATGGTCTCAACCCCGGCTGCAATATTTTCAGCCAGCGCAAGGATGGTTGCCTGCGGATTGACGCCCGCATTTGGAACCTCACCGGATTGGTGAATGATATTGACCCAGTCATTTTCGTTGTAGGAGATCAGCGCGTTGATATCCGCGGCGCTGTTTATTTTATATTGACTGACGACGTATTTTGTCAGATCGGTATTGTCCGCCGTCCAACCGGAGATTTGGAATACAATTTTTATCTTGTCAAGTGCAGCGCTGCCTGCCGCGCCGGAAAAGTTGGGGTCTTTTGCCAGCGTTGCCCAGAGATCTGATCCAACGGTTCCGGAGTCATAGGCATTTAGAAACGCATGTTGTTGGCCGGCAGCCAAACCGGCGATGGTTAACTTGCTATAGGTGGGTGAAACTTCGGCTGTCGACCCTGGTAATTTGGGCGGTGAGACTTTGAGTTTCTGCAGGGACTCCTGGATCTTCTCTTTTTCCGCGCAAAGCTTATAGGTGATGATGTTTCTGGTAGCAGCCCGTTGAAATGCGGCCATCATGGCCTGCACGGGCGAATTCCAGAAGGTAGCATACGCCTGGTCGATGAGGGCATCGGAATTCACTGGCTGACTTTTGTTATCGGTAGCGCCTTTTGTATTGTTCGTCAATGTTCTGTTTTGCCCTAAAATGCCATAGAAGACCTCTGCCGGCACTTTCGTCAATGTTTCGAATTTGAATGCGGCCACTAACTGCAACAGTTTGCCGACGGCTAACTTTGTCTTTGAGTTCAAATAGGTTAGATCGTGGATCTTGCTATTTTCGACCAGACCGGCAATCTCCAGCTTTCCCAAAAGGGGCTTTATCGTTGTCACGATCGTCTGAAATTCGGAGGGACCCATATAGGGGCGGGGGCCGAGGTTGATATTGACGTTCCTTAGCTGGGCACCGGCGTTGAAATAAACATCGGTGGAAAACACGGCCTTTCCAGATGCATCATATAGTCGAACAAACAGATCGATGGGCCCCTGGATATCCACTTTTTCTCTGTAATAGTCGATAACGTACGCACCTGTATGATCCGTTGTGGCTTCACCGATCGGCCGTTCACTACGAATGTCTTTTGCAAATCCCTTTACCAACGCACCGGGCAGCGGCGCGATCCACTTGTCATAGACGGTTCCGCTTACGGAATATTGTTGGGGCGTTGGCGGAGTTGGTTCAACTAATTGAAATTGCTCCAGTAACTTATTCAAGGCGTTGCTCGTGGCTTCGTCTACTACCCCGGATACGCTTACCCGCATATAAAACTCCTGGAACGCACCGATCACCTGACGGGTAGCCTGACCATATACCTTCCTTTCCCTTTCCCGTTCGAAGGTTTCTGCGAGATCCTTCTGGCTGAGAAAGGCTTCTATTTCTGCCGACTTTAATTTTCCGGCCAATTCCATAAGGGCCAAATGAAGGTTGGCAACTTCGGGGCCTTCATCGGGTTGTTGTAGGGGGAAAATAATCTTTTGCATAAAATATCAAGTATGATTGATTCGGGTTCTGGTTTGCTGTTTACTTCTTGATGGGAATGTCGCCAGCCTTTTCCTCCTGGGCTTCGAACGTCTTTGGATCGTACGGCTCGCCATGGACGTCTCTTGTAATAGATTTCCATTCGCCTTTGGTTACTTGCCTGGGGTTTGGCATGCCCTGTTCTCCGATCCTTCTTTCGTATCTTATCAGTGGCCCTTCCTGGCCGGCCTTCTGAGCATTGGAGCCCGCGGGTTTTATATCTTCGTTGGGAGGAAGCTCCGGACCGCCGGCCGCTCGCGGCATCCGATGATCGACGACAGGATCGGCAGGTTGTACTTCACCCTTCCATCTTTTGTTGATAGGATCCGGACGGGGGCCTTCGTCAGGGTGCAAGGTGCCCCTTACATCGTCGCCCGGCGTTGGGAGATCGGGGTCGTTCTCAAAAGGTACCCGACGTTTGGGAGGTTTACCGCCGTCCCCGGATCCAGAGGACCCGGAAGACCCGGATGACTCAGAAGGCTTTGGAGGTTCTTCGGGTGGCTTGGACTCGGAAAGCATTTTCAATCCTTTCGACATATTGTTAATTCCCATAGCAGCGAATCCGGTGCTGACCGCGGTCAGAGCTACTCCCGCAGCCACCGCGGGTACCGCTACCGGGGTGGCTGTCCCCAGGGACCCCACTTCCACGACGCCGCCTCCGAGAGCTGTTACCACACCGGTTGCCATTCCATACGCACCGCCGATAGCCTGGATAGTCCCTGTCGCAAAATTGCCGGCTCCCCGGCCCATTTGAAATTCGTGTGTGGCGCCTTCCGGGGTGGGAAGCCCGGAAGGTGAGAACGATTCGACGGTGCCATAGGCCACTCCACGAATTGTTTGCGTGATCTTGGAATTGGCAACGTCCTGTCTGACCTCTGCGGCCTTCTCTTTTACCTCGCTCCAGCTAGGCAATCCCCACATTCCGGTAGGGTCCTTGAACGCTACAGGGCCATTGCTCACATATGCATACAAATTAAGCCCATCCTTGATGGCGCTGGGATCGGCGGCGGTCCACCTGCAGAGCCAGGGCGCATAATATCTTGCTCCGTAATAGTATAACCCGCTTTCATCATCGCGTTCTTTTCCGGTGTATCGATACCGCTTCAGGGGGATGTCCAGGCTGGCATCCGTCGCCTGGAAAGAGGTAGTGCCGAATGGATGGTATTCTTCATAAGAAATGATATCGGCATTCCCATCCAGCTCATAGCTGCAGTTTCCCAGGTGATTGCCGTATTGAAACCTGGGGTACCGGGTATCTATGAGGGTAGTGTCAGTACCTGCCAGGTCGAGCGTTTTGTTGTCTACGAGGGCGACGGTATTGTCACCATCCGAAACGTGCAGGGTCTTGCGCTGGAAATTGGGCTGTCCCATGGCGTCGAAGGTGCGATAGATCTCGAAGTTGCCGATATACAGCCGCTCGGCTAACTTGGCAGGAGTGCCGCCAGCGGGGGCGCTGCCAAGCATAACCTTTCTCGTGCGGGTACCGGTTTCGTCATAGTTGTAGCAGGTGGTTTGACCTGATCCCAGATTCACCGCCTGTTGTGTCGCGGATACAAATTCATCCTTGAAATTCCAAGCCATGGAGCTCAGCTGCACGAGGTTGATCATGTTTCCGTGGCCGTCGAAAGCATATTTCTGCGGCGAATTTCCCCCGACGGTGGTGGCCAGCAGTTGGTTGTTCATCGGCTTCGAAGCCGGCACTCCGAATGCAGTCCTATCCGTAGCATTATTGTTATAGGCAAAAGTTCGGGTATAGCTTCCCGTGCCAGCTGCGTGTTGCAGGCTGGTCAGGTTACCTGCCGCGTCGTACTGATATATCTGCGTATACGGCCGCATTGCCAATGGGTCCTTTGGCGAGGGCAGGGGGTTCATGCCGGCAAACGGGTAGTCGCGGTAGTCGGTATTGGCGGGGGTCTCATCTACCGTATTCTGGGCAATGTGCTCCCTGCCCGTAGCTCGGATCAGCCGGTACAGCGGGTCATAGGTATAGTCTTCATCGGAAAGGATGGTCTTGTTGCTGTAGGTGATGGCAGGTTGTGCCTTGTCTATGATATACGTGACATTACCCATGGGGTCATAATATTGGTTGAGATCCTGGCGGATGATCGTCCCGGAATTTGCCGTTGTCAACAGGCGGGTTAATCGGAAAGTGTCCGGGTCGTAGGTGTAGCGGGTGACGGTGTTGTTGCTATATTGGATACATAGCCGCTGCCCCTTCTCGTTGTGACAGATCTTGCGGACAAAGGGAGTGGCCGTCGTCCCACCTCCATAATAGAGGTTGATCGTGGAGAGGACGCCGGACTCGCCATAGCCGGGGATAGTGATGTCCGCACCGTTCACCGCGGCTTGGTTATAAGGTGGTGAAATGACCACTCCCGGCGTGGCGGGAATAAAGGGCCGGCTTTGAAGCATCGGCCGGTTGGAGGCGTCGTAGGCGACAAGGCTGATATACTCGTCGTTTTCCAGGAGAGTTAGATCGTTCGAGGCGCCTGTCCAGGGTACTGCCGGAGCCAGCGGATCGCCTCCCCGGAAACTGGTCGCGAAGATGCGGCTGCTTTGCACGAGATTGCCTTTGAAGTCATACAGGTAGTGTGTGACCAGACCCGAACCATCAAATTGCCGGTATAATCTTCCCCTGAGATTGTTAGCTGTGTCCGGAGCGCCATTGATAGTGATGTTCTCGCCATAGATGTTATAGGAGGCCAGGTAGGCAGTTCCATTGATGGCGACCCGGGATTGTAACAGTCGTTGGAGACCGTCATAAATGTATGTGTGGAGGAAGTTATTCGGACCGTTGATGTCCCACTGCATAAAAGGCATATCCACGCTGTCATGCAGCATCCACTGCTCGCCGGCGTCCATGCTCACCTGGTGGATGGGCCGGTTGACCATATCATAATCCCATTGCATGACGGTATTACCCATGGCATCGATTACGGCAAGGGGATTGTTCTCAAGGTCGAGAACTACCCCGGCCGCATAGAATTCCGGCGTTCCGCCGACATGATTGAAGGCTACTGTATAGAAATTCCTGCCAAGCGGGTCGAGATGGGCGGCCCGGGGGGTGTTGTAATGGGCGGCCGTCTTGGCGGCCGTACTATTTTTTTCCGGGTCGGGTGAAGTGGAATAATTCACATACCAGGCGCTATCCAGTACCGTATCATTTTGATCGTATCCGATCTCTACCCAGGAGTCGAATTCAGTTTTTGAAAAGCTGCCATCGGGAAGATCTGTGCGGATGAGCCTTCCGATAGGGTCATAGTGCAGGATGGGAGTTACTCCATTGGCTGGTGCTTCCTCGTATGCGGGGGTTGGACTGAAATAGGGTTCGTATTGCATCACTGCTTTTCCTTTGTTGTTGAACACGGTCTTGCCGCTGCCGATCCATCGATGTGCCGGTGGATTCGGGCCGTCGCAGCCGTCTGCATTGGGTATGCCAGTGTCGGGGTCGGCCTGGACCTTGCGCATGGCCAGCCTGCCAAAGCCGTCGGAGTAATCAAAACTGTAGGTATAGGGCACCGAAGTAATGTCTACGCGCGGGTCGGGGGTCTGGTTGGCATGTACCTGGCGCATGATGGTCCCGACGCTGAAAGGGCCGCCGGAATTGAAATCGTAGATATAGCGTTTGGTGGCGCCTTGCAGCAGGGCAGGGCCAAAAGTGTAGGGATCGTTGAAGAAGTTGACTATTTGAGTTGGAGTGAGGTCACTGTTGAATCCGGGGTCGAAGGCATCGCCCTCGCCTTTGCCCCACTGAGCTGTTGCCACCAGGAGGCCAAGGCCATCATATCGGAAATAAGTGGTATTGCTATTAGGGTCGGTGATGGAAAGAGGCAACAGTACCCGATAGTCAGTTTTTGCGGTGGTGGTGTTTATAGCGGCATCGGTTACCGCCTGTAGCAGAAGGTGATGGGTGTCGTACGTAAGGGTTGTCGGATTCTTGGCGGCATCCAGGTATTGGTAGGGCAACAGGAAGGGTAGTGTAACTCCGGCATTCAAATAGACCGTTCTGCCGGCGGGTGCCCACCATTCCCCGGTGGGGTCAGTAGTGGGAAAATAGAGTGCGCCGATGTAGGTATCCGACTCGATGTACTGAGCCTGTTGCAGGATAGCCGTCGTCGCTTTCCCCGCGAGTGCGGTGATTGTTGTATTCAACACCAGATGGTATTGCTGGTAGGGAAGACCCAGCGTATCCATGGAATATAAGGGTAGGGGCGTGACGAGATCATCCTGTAGGAAAAGGGTACGTTTATGCTTTAGCTTGGTGAGCACGGGCAACCCCGAAGGGGTGGTGAGATCGGCCAGGGAGAAGTAGGTTCCCGTGGGGGTGAGGCCTGTAACTTGCCAGGTGATCATCTCGCAGGAGGTGGGAAGGCGATAGGTGGCGGATGTAATGATCTGCGCCGTATAGCCATGATGGGTATATCGGATGTAGGTATTTTGTTGCACTGCCTGCACTGGTGCAGGTAAAGGCTGGTTGCCGGGCAACATCATGCCGCCGGGTTTCGCGGGGTTTATTGGCTGACGGGGATAGACTACTGTGTAAGTATCCACGATATTGCCGTACTTGTCGTACGCAGTATTCAGCGTATGCTCGATGCGGGGATCAGCGGGATTTCGCTCATAATGGTAGGTGATCATCTCACTCTCGACGGAAAGGAACGCCGCATAGAGACCCGGCCCTTGCGGCTGTAGCATAGTGATGATGTTGTTATGTTCCGCCACAGAATAGGGATAGGTTGAAAGCGTTGGATTGGTGCTTGCATCCAATGCGTATATTTCCTGGCGGATGACCATGCCTTTGCAGGCACGGGCGGCTTCCCGTGCTTCGTCAGCGGTGCTGTTTTGTGGCAGGTCCGGCTCGGGAAGGTTGTATTCGGTAAAGGAGGGGTTGTGGAAGTATTCCGCTGCCAGTTGGTGAAGCATATTGCCTGCATTGAAGTAAGCACCAGTATGGTACCAGGTGCGTGTCAGCACGGGCACCTGGTCCGCGACCGCATTGGTGTCGAAGATGTCCGTATCGATGCGTTCGACCCGGGCGAATCCCCGGTATTCTTTTTCAGCGTGATCGTAATAACCGTGATGATAGCTATAAGTGGTGGAATATTTTGTTCCGGCGACGGTGTCCGACAAGACCATTTTAGATACACACTGAACAGGAAAGCACAGCTTGGTTATCCATGGCTTGCCGGTTATTTTGTCCTGCAGATAGTAATAGGTGGATGACTTATAGGAGATTTCTACGGTTTTGCCCATCCCATTGTCATAGTGCTGCATGAGATAGGGTTTCCTGCCGCCCATCAGGTCGATGTACCGCAAGGGCGCGTCTGCGCTGGCTGCCAGCGGTGACGACCAAATGATACACGATGTTCCGTTGCCAAGGAAATCCGCTACTTCCAGTTGATTGGGTGAGGCCGTGTCAGGGAATGCCGGCGCCTCGAACCGATCGCCCCAGGCATTGCCGCTAAGGTTGAGCCAGGCGCGGAGGGTATTTTGCCCCAGGTAGAGAATATCCGTAGCACCTGTACCGTTGATATCCGCCAGGCGAAGATAGTTTGGGTTAAACGCATCGATCGTGTCGAATTCGGGGGCATTCATCATGTTCACCTTAGCTCCAAAGAGGCCATAGCCCAGGTTTGGCCAATAGCAGATCTCCCCGTTGCGGATACGCACGATGTCTGTGAGGCCGTCACCTGTCATATCGGCCAGATAGATGCTTTGCACCGGGTCGGCGAATACGATCGCGGGGCCTTTTTCTTCGTCATAGGGTTTGGCCGCCAGTTCGGGCGAATCATAGCCCAGGATGCCCGCGGCAGGATACCAGGTGAACACCTGCTCTTCGGATAAGACCACCTCCGGCATGCCATCGCCGTTGAGATCGATCAGCTTGACGTTGGCGTCCTTCAAATCTATCGCGGGATATCGATCAAAGGTTTTGAATGGCAGCCACCGCTGAGTTTCGTCTGTCAGCTCAAAATACCCCAGGTGAGGGCGCTTGCCAGAAACGATGAATTTTCGGCCATCGCCTGTCAGGCTTTGCAATTGAAGATCCCCATTGCTGAGGCCCGTGAAGGACGGCTTTGGGGCGACGAGGTTCGCGGGGGTGAACACGCCCTCACCCAGGTTGCTGTTATAATACCAGCCTTCGGACTGTTCGGTAAATATGCCTGCTATGCCTTCATTATATAAGTCGGTGAATCGATAGTTACCCGTGAGCCCTTCGGGGATGTTCATCCTGTTTTCGGCGCTCACCTGCTCCACTGCTGTGTTCCAGATGGGAAGCTGGTAGGTAAAGGTGAGCGGCGGATAGCTCGCCTGTCGATATCCTGTTGTTTGGGTTCCTACCCAACCGGTTTCGGTTACGGATATGATGAAATCGGCTTCCACCAGCGGCAGGGAATACGGATTGGGTGTCGGCTGAAAATCGTAATTCCGGTAGGCAAGATCGATCGATTTGACCAATACCGGGTTGGTATCCAGCTCGGGGAATTGATGGAACATCAGGAATCTCCGGCACAAACGGTATGTGCGCATGTCGAAGCCTGGCTTTCCGTTGGAAAATGGATCCAGGCGGCAGCCCCAGGTGGTAGAAGGAGTTGGAGTTGGTATGTCGGGATCGTGATCACCATAGTCGAGCACCAGGGTAAAAAGATATCCAGTGTGGTCGGGGACAAATGGGTCATAGGCATCGAATGTCCCGCCAGGTGGAGTAGGTTGATAGGGTTGAGTATTACCATAGACTACTTGCTTGAGATAGGAATTGGCGACTGGTTGATTGCCACGGAGGCGGTTGGCCTCATGGAGTAAGTTGGGGACATTTACAAGGTCTTCCGCGAGGTATATATATTGGTAGCAATTGCCTTTGTCATCGAAGCAGATCTCCGGCAGCCATTCGAATATTTTGGTGGGATCTGTCGGGTCTGCCACTCTTCCTGCGGCGGAAAGTCCATAAAAGGTGACGATATTGTCTTTTGACGTAGTCTTCCAATACATCCCTTTTTCGAGTGACTGTATCTGTTCGATGAGGGTAAACGCACTTTCGATGCGGGGGACAAATCGTTTGATCTGATAATTAGCGGTTGAGATAGTATCCGGCAACCATTGGCCTGGCGCGATTTCTACCAGTCGCGGGATCAGATCTTCCATGCCGGAGAGTTGGAACACGTCGCTGTTGTCTTCGTCCCTGTATCGGGGCAAAATTTTATCGGTGCGTCGCCGGATGGATGGCAAATCGACATTCCATCCCAGGCCAAAGGGGCCATTGCCGCCACCGGAATTATAAGCCAGTGATAGTTTTGGCGCGAAGTCGGTTCGGGATTTGGAGAAGGGGATGGTTATGCTGAAGATGGAGGTTCCGTTCGCGCCGTTGACCTCGAATTTCTCGTCGATGGATTTTATAGCCCCCCCGCCCTTGGGCGTACTGATGGAAGGGATCTCGATCAGGTGGTCTTTGGTGTATTCGTCATGACTACGGGGTTGCGCTGTCGAGGGAGCCTGAGAAAGCCTTTGGTCATTGCTATCTGTCTGCTCCTTCGGTTTGTTGGTTTGCCGGGGTTGCATAGTAGTTAATGTTTTGAGATCCAATCAATGTAGACAAAGATTGCCGCACGCCGAACAACTGGTTCAGATGCCGGCGTGGTCATTAAAGGCGACCGCTAAAAAGGTCACAGGGAAGAATTAAATAGAGGAGGAGTTGAATTATTTCTCAGCTGTAATAAAAATAAATCCTCTAAAGGAGAAACTCAATACCATTTTGTGGTATCATTTTGGTCAGATCTTTGGAATTTGCTGAAAATTTTAATAATTTTTGCATGAGTTGAATTTAAGGAAACGGTCGGATTGAAAAAAGGGTGAAAACACTAATGTCGTTGATTTAAGCAAAAATGGGTGTTTTAACGGGGAGACAATAGTTGAGAATGAGCTAATTTGGTTGAGTTCCTTATGCAAATTTTAAAAAATGGAAATAAATGACCATAAATGCGAGTAACAAGCGTTGTCGCATAGTCGAAATGTCTAGTCAATTGAGTGATAGTTATCGAAGTGTAAATAACAGATAATTAGTTGGTTATGTGGATGCGGAATAAAACAAAAAAGCCCGATATTATCAAGGTTTGTGGTAGGAGTTGACGGGTTCGAACCGCCGCCCCCTGCTTGTACGGCAGAGGGTACTTACTCACCACAGATATCCTCAACACGCTCGGTCCTGATAAATATTGCATAAATTTTAATTCACTTCTTAACCACCTTCGCCGGTTTGTTTTAAGCATCAGCCTTAGGAGGACCGGATAAATCTGGCCGGCCCACATTTTCAAATCGTGTCAATTGAATGGCCATTTGTCGTTTTTGCAATTCCGCAGCCGCGTCAGTATAATGATTTTGGGTATTGAGGTTCTCATGACCAAGAAATTCTTTGATAAAGTGTGGCGTCGCTCCCCCTGCCAAAACCTGGTTGACGGCTGCCTTTCTGGCGAGACCTGTCGTAGCAATGGGTGGTATTCCGAGCTCTTTACATACACGCTTCATTCGGGCATTAATTCGCTTTATCACCCGTTTTATGGTATGATGAATTTCGACGGCATTCATTTCCTTGCCGAGTATTGGGAAAATATAATTATCGGGAGACTTGTCTTTAGTTCCCAGATAATTGAGGATATCCCGCAGGTCATCCGATATAAATACATCAATAGAGTCTTGCTCCCCTTTTGCTGTCAGTTCCGTTTTTGCGCGTTCAAAAACAATATAGTTGCCCTGACAGCAATCCCATGTCAGAAGTAATGCGTCTTTCATGTTCATGCCATTCCCGAGATAAAGAAATTTCCAGTACGCAACTGCTTCCCGCAAATCACAATCGTCTGACTGATAGAAATAGACTGCAGCCAATTGCTGCGGTGTTAAAAACTTTTTTCTTTTCGCAGGCTTAGCGATGACATATTTATATCTTCCGAACGGATAATACTTTTTCTTGTCGATTATTCCTTTAGCATCCGCATAATTGAACATTGCCCTTAAAGTCCGGAGATTTATCCCTACATAGGATCGGGAATTGCCCTTTTCTTTCTGCGATCGCTCATACTGTTTTATAACAGACACGCTAATCTCGCCAAATCGCTTCAAT
>Ga0105240_10000718_pt1 | contig 60617 bp, 55 predicted proteins | sample KBSC54metaG_FD_80426 | JGI IMG/M metagenome (GOLD analysis project Ga0105240, IMG submission 80426) | Corn rhizosphere microbial communities from Kellogg Biological Station, Michigan, USA - KBS C5-4 metaG | ecosystem: Host-associated > Plants > Roots > Rhizosphere > Soil | place: Michigan, USA... | reverse complement strand
GGGCGAGATCACGGCGGCCAGCCAGGAGCAGAGCACCGGCATCGAAGAAGTCAATCGCGCCATCACGCAGATGGATGAAATCACGCAGCAGAACGCCGCGCTGGTGGAGCAGGCCGCTGCTGCTGCCGAGAGTTTGCAAGAACAGGCCGACTTGCTGGCGCAGGCCGTCAGCGTCTTCAAGTTGTCCGGCAGCGATCATGGCCATGCCCAGCCGGCCAGGCGTTCCACTCCGGTTGCCGCCGCAGCAAAGGCATCGCCCGCAGCGCGGAAATTCACGCCGGCGCCCGCGGCCAAACCTGTGAAGGCGCCGACGTCGGCGCCAAAACTGACGCAGAGCAAAGCATCGGCATCGTCAGGCGCTCTCAAGCCGGCTGCGGCAGGTGCGGATGACGGCAATTCCTGGGAAGAGTTCTGACGCCGGGCGTAACATGAAAAAAGCGGCATGGTCGCGTACCGACCATGCCGCTTTTTAACGTCCGGCGTCTTGTCGCCTATCCCAATCGTTTCGCCGCGATGGCGTTGCCTGCGCGGCTGACGGCCTTGCGGCCGAGATGCTGGGAAATGAACTGGCCGGCATCCACCACGATGTCGAGGTCGATGCCGGTCTCGATGCCCAGGCCTTGCATCATGTACAGCACGTCTTCCGAGGCGACGTTGCCGGTCGCACCCTTGGCGTAAGGGCAGCCGCCCAGTCCGGCTACGGACGAATGATAAATCGTGATGCCGACTTCCAGGCTGGCGTAGATGTTCGCCAGCGCCTGGCCGTAGGTGTCATGGAAATGTCCCGACAAACCGTCGATGTTGAACTCGCGGATGGCCGCCTGCATCACCGGCGCCACCTTGTTCGGCGTGGCTACGCCGATGGTGTCGGCGATGTCGATCTCGTCGCAGCCCAGATCGCGGAAGCGGCCCACCACGTCCGACACCGACGACAGCGGCACCTCGCCTTGGTACGGACAGCCGAACGCGCAGCTGACCGCCGCACGCAACCGGATCTTGTGCTGCCTGGCGGCCAGAGCGACTTCGCGGAAGCGCTCGATGGATTCGGCGATCGAACAGTTGATGTTCTTTTGTGAGAACGCCTCCGAGGCCGCGCCGAAAATCACCACCTCGTCCGCGCCGGCTTCGAGTGCTGCTTCGAAGCCCTTCATATTGGGCGTCAGCGCCGAATAGATCACGCCGGGTTTGCGCGCGATGCCGCGCATGACTTCGCCGGAGGTCTCCATTTGCGGCACCCATTTCGGCGACACGAACGACGCCGCTTCGACGTTCACGAAGCCGGCCGAGGTCAGGCGATTGACCAGCTCGATCTTCACCTCGGCAGAGATGGTTTCCTTTTCGTTCTGCAAGCCGTCGCGCGGACCGACTTCAACGATTTTGACTTTCTTGGGCAAGCTCATGGGGTGTCTCCTTTACCTCAGCTTTGAGGCAGTTTTTGATGATATCAGTTTGGGGTTTGAGCGTCGGAAGGCGCCTGCGCCACATCGGCAACCGGCGCGCCCGTCATCGCCTGCAATTGCTGCGCCGTCAGGTTGAAGACCGCATGCGGATGTCCCGCCGCCGCCCATACGCTGTCGTAACGGAACAAGTCCTGGTCCAGCAGCATCACCGGTTTGACGGCATGGCCGATCGGGCAGACGCCACCGATGACATAGCCGGTTTTTTCGCGCACGAATTTGGCGTCGGCCTTGCCGAGCGCGCCGACCCGTTCCGCCACCTTGGCTTCATCGACGCGGTTGCTGCCGCTGGCGATCACCAGCACCGGCGCATCGTCGGACAGGCGCCGGAAGATGATCGACTTGGCAATCTCGGCCACGCTGCACCCGAGGCCGGCGGCTGCCTCGGCGGAGGTGCGTCCGGCGCTGGGCAGCATGACCACCGGCTTGTCGTGTTTCAGCGCCTTCAGCAGATCGGCCACGCGCCGGGCGGAATCGGGAAGGGTGTCGGATTGCTGTTGCATGTTCAATATCCCTTGCTGCGATCGACCAGTCCGACCACCGGTTCGCCGCGCTGCAAGACGACGATCTTTTCGGCGATTTGACGTGCGGCTTCACTGCGCACGGTCAGTGCCGAAATATGCGGCGTGATGGCGATGCGCGGATCTTGCCAGAACGGATGTTGCGCAGGCAGCGGTTCTTCCTGGAACACGTCCAGCGTGGCGCCGGCGATCTGGCCGCTATCCAGCAGGGCCGGCAGGTCCGCTTCCACCAGATGGCCGCCGCGCGCCAGGTTGATCAGATAGGCCCCGCGCGGCAGGCGCGACAACGTGTCGCGATTGAGGATGCCGGCGGTGTCGGGTGTCAGCGGCAGCATGCAGATCAGCACACGCGCGCCGCCCAGGAACTCGTCGAGCTGCTCGCCGCCGGCATAGGCCCTCACGCCGGGCAGCGCTTTCGGGCTGCGGCTCCAGCCACTGACTTGAAATCCGAAATGCTGCAGGCTCTCGCAGATGCGTTGCCCAAGCACGCCCAGGCCCAGCACGCCGATGCCGAAATCGGCGCGTTCGAACGGCGGCAGCGGCTGCCATTGGCCAAGGCGGGCCTGCCGTTCGTATTGATCCAGGCGACGGTAGTAGCGCAGCACCGCATGCGTGGCGAACTCCGCCATCTGCACCGCCATGCCGCCGTCGTCGATGCGGACCAGCGGCAGATTCTCCGGCACCACATTCAGTTTCAGGATCGCATCCACGCCGGCGCCGAGGTTGAACACCGCTTTCAGATCCGGACGGTCTTGCAGCATCTCGAACGGCGGTTTCCACACGATGGCGTAATCGGCCGGCGCGGTGTCGCCGGATTGCCAGACGCGAATCTCGGCATGCGGCAAGGCGGAGCGAAGGTCGTGCAACCAGGCATCCTGGTTGGCGGGGTCGGCGGTCTGGAAAAGGATGCGCATCGGAGCGGGCGGAGGAGTGGTGTAAGCCGGTGATTTTACCTGCAACACCGGGCGGTCGTGGTCAGCCTGCGTTCAACAGGGAGACGCCGTCGCTGCTCGCTGCGCCGGCCCTGATCAGTTGCGCGCCGGCCCAATCAGCCAGCGCCTGGTCGGAGAGATGGAAGTAACGACGATTGCACAGCGCCAGCAGAGGAACGGAGGCCATCAGCGCCGCCACCTCGCGCAGGGGAATTTCCTGCCTTTCCAGCAGCAGGAACTTGAGCATCACCTTGACGCAGTTCTGCGCATTGCGCATCGGCTCGGCTTGCAGATAATCGAGGCGGGAATACGCTGTCGCCAGCGCCTGCTTCACATCCGTGAACGGTGCGCCGTGACCCGGGATCACCACGCGCACATCGAGTCCCGCGATCAGGTCCAGCGTGGCGCGGGCTTCGGCAAAACCCGACTCGCCTTCCAGCTCGGGAAAGATCACGCCGAAGCCGTTCTGCCATAGCGCATCGGCCGAAATCAGGATGCCCTCTTGCGCACAATGCAGGATCAGCGAATGCGGATCGTGTCCCGGGGCGGCCAGCGCGGTCCATTCCAGATCGCCCAGCAGCAGCGTGTCGCCGTCCTGCAAGGTATCGTCGAAAGCGAAGCGCGGACATTGCTGGCCGGTGGCGCGATAGCTCAGCGCCTCTTCATCCCAGCGCGTCACCTTGTCGGCTTCGGCGTGCGGAATGCTGGTGCGGCAACCATAGCGCGCCTGCAAGGCGGCGTTGCCGCCGCAGTGATCGGAATGCAGATGCGTGTTGATCACGCGGTCGAGATGCGGCGCGCGGCCTTTTTCGGCGAGGACGTGCTCGACCAGCGCCAGGGTCTGCGCCGCATGGGTGACGTAACCGGTGTCGACCAGCACCGTCTCCTGTGCACCGAGGAACAGTACGTTGTTGGAGGACAGCCAGCCGCGTTCCAGCACGTAGACGCTGGACGGCAAACCGTAGGGATGGGCTCGCATCAGTGACCAGTGACCGCTCAGCCCGGCGTAAACGCCAGCAACTGCGCACCTTCCGTCACTTGGTCGCCGACTGCGTACAGCAGTTCCTCAATGACGCCGTCGGCTGGTGCAGCAATCGTGTGCTCCATCTTCATCGCTTCCATGATCAGCAGCGGCGCGCCCTTGGTCACGCTGTCGCCCTTCCCGACCAGCACCGCGACGATCTTGCCCGGCATCGGCGCGGTCAGGCGGCCACCTTCGCTTTCGACCTGGCCGGCGTGCGCCAGCGGATCGTCCCACGTCAGCACCGCATGCCGGCCCTGATGGAAAACGTGGAAAAGGTCGTCGTCGCGCACCACGTTGCCGGCGATGACCTGGTCGTCCAGGGTCACGCGCAGGCCGGTGTTGCCATGGCGTTCAAAGTGCAGGGCGTGTTGTGCGCCATCGCGATGCAGGATCCATTGTCGATCGCCACGATATTCGACGTCGACGCGATACTTTCCCGCTTCGTCGTCGAACTGCAATGCGCGCAGCAGGCTGCCGTTCATGCGCCAGCCGCTGGTTTGCGCCCATGGATCGCGAGTGTCGCCGACGCGTTCGGCTTCCTGGTCCAGCAACAGGGATGTTGCCAGTGCCAGCGCGGCGATTGATGCCGCTTGCAGGGCAGGGAAGAGTTGATCGTGGTTGCGTTCGATCAGCCCGGTATCGAGATCCGCCGTGGCGAAAGCCTGGCCGGCGATGAGCCGTTGCAGGAAGCCGATATTGGTCGCCAGCCCGACGATGCGATACTGCATCAGCGCTGCCGCCATGTTCGCCAGCGCGGCCTCGCGGTCCTTGCCCCAGACGATCAGCTTGGCGATCATCGGATCGTAGAACGGTGAAATCGCGTCGCCTTCGCGCACGCCGGAATCAATCCGCACCGCAGCCGGCGCGTGGACACGGCTGTCGAGGCTATCGACGCGGAAGTGGACTGCCGGCGGCGTGTGCAGATAACGCAGGGTACCGATCGACGGCAGGAAGCCCTTCTCCGGATTCTCCGCGTAAATACGCGCCTCGATGGCGTGGCCGTTGAGTTGCAATTGTGCCTGGCGCAGCGGCAGGTGTTCGCCGGCGGCCACGCGCAATTGCCATTCGACCAGATCAAGGCCGGTGATCATTTCGGTGACGGGATGCTCGACCTGCAGGCGCGTGTTCATTTCCATGAAATAGAATGAGCCATCCTGATTGGCGATGAATTCCACGGTGCCCGCACCGACGTAACCGACTGCCTTCGCTGCGGCTACGGCTGCGTCGCCCATGGCGCGGCGGCGTTCTTCGCTCATGCCCGGCGCTGGCGCTTCTTCCAGCACTTTCTGGTGGCGGCGCTGCACCGAGCAATCGCGCTCGAACAGGTAGACGCATTCGCCGTGGCTGTCGGCGAAGACCTGGATCTCGATATGGCGCGGACGCGTCAGGTAGCGCTCCACCAGCACCTTGTCGTCGCCGAAGCTGTTGATGGCTTCGCGCTTGCAGGACGCCAGCGCGGCCTTGAAGTCTTCTGATTTCTCGACGATGCGCATACCCTTGCCGCCGCCGCCGGCACTGGCCTTGAGCAGCACCGGATAGCTGATGCGGTCGGCTTCCTGCTGCAGGAAGTCGGCATCCTGGTTGTCGCCGTGATAGCCGGGCACCAGCGGCACCTGGGCTTTTTCCATCAGGGCTTTGGCCGCCGACTTCGATCCCATCGCATGGATCGCCGACGCTGGCGGGCCGATGAAGACCAACCCGGCTTTGGCGCACGCTTCGGCGAAACCTGCGTTCTCGGACAGGAAGCCGTAGCCGGGATGGATCGCCTGCGCACCGGTGGCCAGTGCCACGGCGATGATCTTGTCGCCGAGCAGGTAGCTCTCCTTGGCCGGCGCCGGACCGATCAGCACGGCCTCGTCACAGGCCGCGACATGCTTGGCGCGCGCATCGGCTTCGGAATACACGGCAACTGTCTTGATGCCGAGCTTGCGCGCTGTCTCGGCCACCCGGCAGGCGATCTCGCCGCGATTGGCGATCAGAATTTTTCTGAACATCTTGTCTCCTCGGACATCGTTTCTATGATTTTTTTGCGGCGAAGCCTTACATGCGGAACACGCCGAACCTGCTCTCTTCTATCGGCGCATTCAACGCCGCGCTCAGTCCCAGCCCGAGCACCGTGCGCGTGTCGGCGGGATCGATCACGCCGTCGTCCCACAGGCGCGCCGAGGCGTAATAAGGATGGCCCTGGTGTTCATACTGCTCACGGATCGGCGTCTTGAAAGCGGCTTCTTCTTCCGCCGTCCAGCTGTCTCCCTTGGATTCGATGCCGTCGCGCTTGACGGTCGCCAGCACGCTGGCGGCCTGCTCGCCGCCCATCACCGAGATGCGCGCGTTCGGCCACATCCACAGGAAGCGCGGCGAAAACGCGCGGCCGCACATGCCGTAATTGCCGGCGCCGAAACTGCCGCCGATGATCATCGTCAGCTTCGGCACGGCGGCGGTCGACACCGCCGTCACCATCTTGGCGCCGTTGCGTGCGATGCCTTCGTTTTCGTATTTCTTGCCGACCATGAAGCCGGTGATGTTCTGCAAAAAGACCAGCGGAATCTTGCGCTGGCAGCACAGCTCGATGAAGTGCGCGCCCTTGAGCGCGGACTCCGAGAACAGGATGCCGTTGTTGGCGATGATGCCGACCGGCATGCCGTACAGGTGCGCAAAGCCGCACACCAGCGTGGTGCCGTAGCGGGCCTTGAATTCGTCGAACTCGCTGCCGTCGACCACGCGCGCGATCACTTCGCGCACATCGAAAGGTTTGCGCGTGTCGGTCGGGATCACGCCGTACAGTTCGCGCGCCGGATACCTGGGCTCGCGCACTTCACGCAGGGCCAGCTGTTGCGGCTTGACGCGGTTGAGGTTGCCGACGATGCTGCGCGCAATCGACAGCGCGTGCAGGTCGTTTTGCGCCAGGTGATCGACCACGCCCGACAGGCGCGTGTGGACGTCGCCGCCGCCCAGTTCTTCGGCGGTCACGACTTCGCCGGTGGCGGCCTTCACCAACGGTGGACCAGCCAGGAAGATGGTGCCCTGGTCCTTGACGATGATGGACTCGTCGCTCATCGCCGGCACATACGCGCCGCCCGCCGTGCAGGAACCCATCACCACCGCGATCTGCGGGATGCCTTTGGCCGACAGGTTGGCCTGGTTGAAGAAAATGCGGCCGAAGTGATCGCGGTCGGGGAATACTTCATCCTGATTCGGCAGGTTGGCGCCGCCGCTGTCGACCAGGTAGATGCAGGGAAGATGGTTGAACTCGGCGATCTCCTGCGCGCGCAAATGCTTCTTGGCGGTCATCGGATAATAGGTGCCGCCCTTGACCGTGGCGTCGTTGCAGACGATCACGCATTCCTGCCCCGCCACGCGGCCGATGCCGGTGATGATGCCGGCGGAGGGCGCTGCGTCCTTGCCTTCCTTCTCCTGGTACATGGCGTAGGCGGCCAGTTGCGAGAACTCAAGGAACGGCGTGCCCGGGTCGAGCAGCATTTGCACGCGATCGCGCGGCAGCAGTTTGCCGCGCGCCAGGTGCTTGTTGCGCGCGGCCTCGCCGCCGCCTTGCGCGATGATCGCGATTTTCTCTTTCAGGTCGTCGACGATGGCCTGCATCGCCGCCATGTTGCTCTGGAAGTCGTCGCTGCGCGTGTTCAGTTTGCTGTCGAGTTGCGGCATGATTCGTTGTCTCCGGATTTCGGTTCTTATTAACTACTGCATGTTTCGCTGCTGGTTGGTACGGTTCGCTGGTTTTACTCGTCGTCAGGAAAAGCGCCGTCGACGTAATACCAGCGCGCCACGCCGGCGACGTCCGGCTGGCGCACGAAGCTGCTGACTTCATGCAGGCGATGTCCGCGGCCGCCGACCTTGAAGCGGGCGACGAACTCGACCGTGGCTTCATCGGTATCCTTGACGTGTTTGTGCTTGATCACGTCGAGTCCTATCCATTTGACGTCGCTCTCGGCGGTGATCGGCTCGTCCGGCAGCGTGTCGGGATGCCAGGTCGCGCGCAGGTATTCTTCTTCGCGCAGCGAGAATGCCGTGTAGCGCGAGCGCATCAATTGTTCCGCCGTTGCCGCTACCGCTTCACCCGAAATGAAGCGGCCGCAGCAGGCGCCGTAGACGCCTTTGCCGCAGGGGCAAGCCTGTTTGTCTGCCTTGCCTGCCATCAGATCTTTCCGTTCTTCAGGAAAGCCTCAAGCTGATCGAAGCGGTCGAAGCCCCAGAACGATTCGCCGTCGACGATCACGAACGGCGAGCCGAACACGCCGCGTTCGATGGAGGCCGCGACTTCTGTTTTCAGCGCCTCCTTGACGGCGTCGTCGTCGAGCGCAGCGGTGAGCTTGCCGACGTCGATGCCGTTGTCGCCGGCGATGCGCACCACCGTGTCGAGTTTGCTGATGTCGATGTTCTCGGTGAAGTAGGCGCTGTAGAAGGCGTGGATCAGATTGATCGCCTTGGCCGCATCGTTTTGCTGCACCCACAGCACGGTGCGCGCCGCATGCTGCGTGGCGATCGGCATGACGTCGGGATGGCGGAACAGGATATTGTGGAAGCGCGCGCTGCGCTCCATGTCATGGCGCGCATAGTCGCCCTTCAACGGCACGTTGGCGATCGGCGCGATGTTCATGGTCTTGAACACCGGGCCAAGCAGGATGGCGCGCCAGTTGACCGTACGGCCGTATTTTGCCGCCAGCTTTTCGATCTCCAGGGAGGCAAAGTAGCCGTAAGGCGAACTGAAGTCGAAGTAGAAATCGACGGGTGATTTTTGGTCGCTCATAGTGGTCCCGGGTTTACAGCAATTCAATCGCCAGCGCCGTACCTTCGCCGCCGCCGATGCACAGGGAAGCGACGCCGCGCTTGCCGCCGGTCTTCTTCAGCGCGCCGATCAGCGTGACGATGATGCGCGCGCCGGACGCGCCGATCGGATGTCCCAGCGCACAGGCGCCGCCGTGGATGTTGACCTTATCGTGGGTGATGCCCAGTTCCTTCATCGCGGCCATCGGGACGGCGGCGAAGGCTTCGTTGATTTCAAACAGGTCGACGTCGGCGGTGCTCCAACCAATTTTCTTGTACAGGTTGTTGATGGCGCCGATCGGCGCGGTGGTGAACCAGTTCGGTTCCTGCGAATGACGCGCGTGGCCGACAATGCGTGCGATCGGCGTGCTGCCGAGTTTCTTCGCGGTCGATTCGCGCATCAGCACCAGCGCGGCCGCGCCGTCGTTGATGGATGACGACGAGGCGGCGGTGATGGTGCCGTCTTTCTTGAAGGCGGCTTTCAATGTCGGGATTTTTTCGACCTTGGCCTTGCGCGGACCTTCGTCGGTGTCGATCACGACGTCGCCGGTGCGGGTGGCTACGGTGACGGGCGCGATTTCCCATTTGAACGAACCATCGGCGGTGGCTTGCTGCGCGCGCTTGACCGAGGCGATTGCAAAGGCATCCTGGTCTTCGCGCGTGAAGTGGTATTTCGCGGCGCAGTCTTCACCGAAGGTGCCCATCGCGCGACCTTTGTCGTAGGCGTCTTCGAGGCCGTCGAGCATCATGTGGTCGTAGATCATGCCGTGGCCGATGCGATAGCCGCCGCGCGCCTTCGGGATCAGGTAGGGGGCATTGGTCATCGATTCCATGCCGCCGGCGACTACCACTTCATTGGTGCCGGCGAGGATGGAATCGAAGCCGAACATGGCAGCCTGCATGGCCGAGCCGCACATCTTCGACAAGGTCACGGCGCCGGCGGAGACCGGGATGCCGGCCTTGATCGCTGCCTGGCGCGCCGGCGCCTGGCCTTGGCCCGCCATCAGACAGTTGCCGAACAAGACGTCCTGCACTTGCTCGGGCGCGACACCGGCGCGTTCCAGCGCGGCCTTGATGGCGGCGGCGCCGAGATCGCTGGCGGTCAGCGCCGACAATTCGCCCTGGAAGGCGCCCATGGGAGTGCGCGCGGCGCCGACGATAACGATGGGATCTTCAATGCGGTCTTGCATGTTCTTCTCCTGCTAGGATGAATGATTCAAAAAATCTTTACATGGTTTCGGCAAACAGTTCGCGGCCGATCAGCATGCGGCGGATCTCGCTGGTGCCGGCGCCGATTTCGTAGAGCTTGGCGTCGCGCCACAGGCGGCCGACCGGATATTCGTTGATGTAGCCGTTGCCGCCCAGCGTCTGGATCGCCTCGCCGGCCATCCAGGTGGCTTTTTCTGCAGAGTAGAGGATAGCGCCGGCGGCGTCCTTGCGCAGGGCGCGCGCCGCGTCCGGAGTCTTTGCGCGGTCGCAGGCCTGGCCGACGGCATAGACGTAGGCCTTGCAGGCCATCATGGTCGAATACATGTCGGCGATCTTGCCCTGCATCAGCTGGAACTCGCCGATGGCCTGGCCGAATTGCTTGCGGTCATGCACGTAGGGCACGACCACATCCATACAGGCCTGCATGATGCCCAGCGGTCCGCCGGACAGCACTGCGCGTTCGAAGTCCAGTCCGGACATCAACACATTGACGCCGCGGCCGACGCCGCCGAGCACGTTCTCTGCCGGCACTTCGCAGTCCTGGAACACCAGCTCTCCGGTGTGGGAACCGCGCATCCCGAGCTTGTCGAGTTTTTGCGCGACCGAGAAGCCTTTGTAACCCTTTTCGACCAGAAACGCGGTCATGCCGCGTGCGCCTGCTTCCAGGTCGGTCTTGGCGTATACCACCAGCACGTCGGCATCGGGGCCGTTGGTGATCCACATCTTGCTGCCGTTCAAGACGTAGCGGTCGCCTTTCTTGTCGGCGCGCAGCTTCATGCTGACGACGTCGGAACCGGCGTTGGGTTCGGACATGGCGAGGGCGCCGATGAAGTCGCCCGAGATCAGCTTGGGCAGGTACTTGTTCTTTTGCTCAGTGCTGCCGTTGCGTTTGATCTGGTTGACGCACAGGTTGGAGTGAGCGCCGTAGGACAGGCCGACCGAGGCCGAGGCGCGCGAGATTTCTTCCAGCGCGACGATGTGCGCGAGATAGCCCATGGCGGCGCCGCCGTATTCTTCGTCGGCGGTGATGCCGAGCACGCCGAGGTCGCCCATCTTTTTCCACAAGTCCATCGGGAACTGGTCGCTGCGGTCGATTTCCGCTGCGCGCGGGGCGATTTCAGCCTGGGCGAATGCGGCCACGCTCTCGCGTAACGCGGCGATGTCTTCGCCGTGATCGAAGGTCAAACCTGGCAGATGGATCATGTTGTGTCTCCTCGTTTGGATAAGGTAATTGGTCTTGGTTTATGTGCGGGCGTGGTGCTTTACGTTAACGTCAATTCAATTGCGAATTATGCCTAAATAATGGGCAGCGCGTTTTCATGGGGTCAGGCGGATTTTCGTGCGGCGGCGGTGCGGGCGTTGCGCTTTGCGGGCGCTTTGAGCGGCAGGTCGGCTTCCAGCAATTGCAGGCATTCGGCTTCGTGCGCGGCGATTTCTTCCAGCGTTACTTCAAGATCTTCGCGCTGGCGTTCGAGCTTTTCGCGATGCTGCGCGAGCACGCCGAGGAAGCGCTGCAGTTGCGCTTCGGTATCCTTGGGCGATTCGTACATGTCAACCAGGTTCTTGATTTCCGAGAGAGTCAGGCCGAGCCGCTTGCCGCGCAGCGTGAGCTTGAGGCGGGTGCGTTCGCGCGCTGCATAGACCCGGTTGCGGCCGCCGCTGCCTTCCCGCTTCGGGCTCAGTAAGCCCTGGTCTTCATAAAACCGGATCGCGCGCGGCGTGATGTCGAATTCCTTGGCCAGCTCGGTAATGGTGTAGGTCGGCATGATCTCTTGGGGATGACGCGCTGCGGTTTCTGGGGTGGTCGTGGCACTTTACGTTAACGTAAAGTATATTGTAGGCTTGTCTGCAAAAAATGAAAATATTTCTTCGTCTTTTGCCAGTTTGATAATGCCGGGCAATCCTCCGGCCACCGTCAGGTACCCATGAACGCTCTTGAATCCCAGCTCGAATACGCCTTCGGCGACACCTTGCCCGCCCTGGGCTCCACCCTGGAAGTCGCACCCGGCGTCTTGTGGCTGCGCATGGGCCTGCCGTTCGCGCTGGACCACATCAATCTGTGGCTGCTGGAAGACGAGATCGAGACGCCGGCCGGACGCGTGCGCGGCTGGACCGCAGTCGATTGCGGCATCGCCACCGATGCGACGAAAGAAAGCTGGGAAAGCATTTTCGCCACGCAACTGCGCGGCTTGCCGATCATCCGCGTGCTGGTCACGCATTGCCATCCCGATCACGTCGGCCTGGCGGACTGGCTGTGTGCGCGCTGGAATGCGCCGCTGTGGATGAGCACCGGCGAATACGGTTTCGCGCGTCTGATGTCGGCCGGTTTGCCGGGTGCGGACGGTACTTCGGCGGCGCCGCATTTCCGTCGCCATGGCCTGGTCGACGAAGAGCTGATCACCAAGCTGTCCGGTCGCAACAACTATTACCAGAACCTGGTGCCAGGCGTGCCGCTGGCGTATACGCGCATGCAGGATCAGCACGCGGTGCGCATCGGCGCGCGCGACTGGCGCGTGATCACCGGGTTCGGTCATTCGCCGGAACATGTTTCGCTGTACGCCGACGAGGCGCGCCTGCTGATTTCCGGCGACATGGTGCTGCCGCGCATCTCGACCAACGTGTCGGTGTTCGCTATCGAGCCGGAAGCCAATCCGGTGCAGCAATATCTCGATTCGCTGAAAAAATACACCGGCCTGGCCGACGACACGCTGGTGCTGCCGTCGCATGGCAAGCCGTTCCGCGGCTTGCATACGCGCATCACGCAACTGAACGATCATCATCGCGCGCGTCTGGCGGAAGTGCTGGAGGCATGCGCTACGCCGAAGACGGCGGTGGAGATCCTGCCGGTGATGTTCAAGCGTCCGCTCGACACGCACCAGCTGAGCTTCGCGCTGGGCGAGGCGGTCGCGCATTTGCACAAGCTGTGGTTCGACGGCGTGCTGCAGAGACGGCTCGGCGACGACGGGATTTTCCGCTTCATCGTCGCTTCCTGATGCAAAGAAAAACGGCCTGCAGATTGCAGGCCGTTTTTCCTTATGCGCCAAGGCTCGGCTGAATACTTATCCGCGCTTCAGTTCGCGCTCTTCCTTGAGCAGTTTGGTCTTGATGCGGTTGCGCTTGAGCGGCGACAGATACTCCACGAAGACCTTGCCCTTGAGGTGATCCATTTCATGCTGAATGCAGACCGCCAGCAGGCCGTCGGCTTCCACTTCGAATTCCTTGCCGTCGGCGTCCAGGGCGCGCGCCTTCACGCGGGCCGGACGTTCGACGCCGTCGTAAATGCCAGGCACCGACAGGCAGCCTTCGTCGTAGACCTGCTTTTCATCGCTGGACCAGGTGATTTCCGGATTAATGAACACGCGCAGTTCGTTGTTGGTGTCGGACACGTCGATCACGATGACTTGCTCATGCACATCGACCTGGGTTGCCGCCAGGCCGACGCCCGGCGCGTCGTACATGGTTTCTGCCATGTCGGCGACGAGTTTCTTCAGGCGCTCGTCGAATACGGTGACGGGCTTGGCGACCTTGTGCAGGCGGGGGTCCGGGTAACGGAGGATATTCAATAAGGCCATACTTTTCTGTTCACTGCGCTATCTGCGCTCTATAGAGATAGCTGAGGGTTGTTCTTGCCAGTTCAAGGAATTGTCGGCAGAATCGGTGTTTGTTGTGTTTATGACAACAATATCGTATGACCAATTCCGTGGATTGCCGCGATTTGTCGCTTTTCAGGCGAGATTTTTGAAAAATTTTATCATAGCCGCCGTGCTCCTCCTTCTGCCAGGCCTGTCCGGTGCGCTCGCGGACGTCGTTTCGGATGACGAGGGAGGGGTTGTACGGCTGGCCCCGCTGGTCCGTTTGGGCGTGTCGTCGTCGCCTGTACAAGCACGCCAGACGCTCCCCGTTGCTCCGCTGCTGCTCGACGCCGGGCAACTGGCGCAGGCGCCGCGCATCGTCGCGACCCCCGACCGGCGCCTGTTGGTGGGCAAGGGGGACCACATCGCGGTGGCGGGCGATCTGCACGGCGTTACCGAATTCCGCGTCGTCCGGCCGTCGCGCAGGTTGCTGGATCCACTGAGCGGTGAACATCTGGGCGACGAAGTCATCGTGCTCGGCAAGGCAGTGCTGCAACGCGGAGACGCCGCCGGCGCGCACAGTTTCATCGTCGTATCTTCCACGCAGGAAATCACGTTTGGCGACTTGCTGTACCAACCGGCGCCCGCCGCCGCACCGCACCTGAGCCGGCTGGCCGTCCACGCCGGAGCAGCGGTGGACGCGCGGATCATCTCCATTGCAGACGGCGCCGTCCATGCCGCGCAACATCAGGTGGTAGGGATCAACAAAGGCGCGCGCGACGACGTTGTCGCCGGCATGTCGTTGACGCTGATCGCCGTGCCGCGGCCGTCGCCAGCGGCTCGAAAAAATACGCAGCAGCAAGCATCAGGATCGCCGGGAAACGAGAGCGGCCGCTTGCTGATTTTTCGCGTCCACGACCGCGTTTCGTACGGACTCATTACGGAGTCCGTCGAGGCGCTGCAGGTGGGGGACAAGGCGTTCGCGCCATCAACGAAACATACATCCATTGACCATTCCCAACCTGAATGACGCAGCCGAGCTGCGCGACTGGATCCGCCTCATGCAAACCGACGGGGTCGGCGTGGAAATGGCGCGCCGGCTGTTGACGACCTTCGGCCTGCCGGGCGATATCTTCAGCGCCGGTTTCGATGCGTTGCGCGCCGTCGCGCCGGAACGCATCGCACGCGCATTGCTGCAAACGCCGACCGCCATGATGCAAAACCGGATCGAGCTGACGCTGGACTGGGCCGCCCAACCCGGCCGTCGCATCCTCACGCTGGCTGATGCCGACTATCCGCAAGCGTTGCTGAACATTGCCGATCCGCCGATCCTGCTCTATATACAAGGTCGCGATCGCTTGTTGTCGGCTACCTCGCTGGCGGTGGTCGGCAGCCGCAACGCCACGGTGCAGGGCATACAGAACGCCGAGCGGTTTTCCGAAGCAGCCAGCCGCGCCGGGCTGACGGTGGTGTCGGGACTGGCGCTGGGCATCGACGCCGCCGCACACCACGGCGGCTTGCGCGGCAGCGGTTCCAGCGTCGCAGTGATCGGCACCGGCATCGACATCGTTTACCCGATGCGCAATCGCGCGCTGGCGCAACGCCTGGCGGAAGAAGGTTGCATCGTCAGCGAATATCCGCTCGGCATGCCGCCGGTGGCGGCCAACTTCCCGCGTCGCAATCGCATCATCTCCGGCCTGGCGCGCGCGGTGCTGGTGGTCGAAGCCGCAGCGCAATCCGGCTCGCTGATCACGGCGCGCACGGCAGCCGAGCAAGGGCGCGACGTCTTCGCGATTCCGGGCTCGATTCATTCGCCGCTGTCGAAGGGATGCCATCAACTGATCAAGCAGGGCGCCAAACTGATCGAATCGGCACAGGATATCCTCGAAGAACTCGGCAAGCTGCCGCTGCTCGCGCGGCATCCGCAAGCGCCTGCAAATACGTCCGCAATTGCACCTGCGAACCACGATGCCGACGCGTTGCTGCGCGCGATGGGTTTCGATCCGGTCGACGCGGATGTGCTCAGCCTGCGCAGTGGGCTCAGCGCCGCGATGCTGAGCGAACAGCTGCTTGCGCTGGAACTCGACGGCGCAGTGGAATGCCTGCCGGGAGGACGCTACCGGCGTGTGAACTGACGCGGGCAAACCGAGGGTAAAAAAGGACACGAAAGAAGGGGCGAAAGAAGGTGCGAAACAGCGCGTGAAACGTCGTCCGATTCATGACGCCCACAATCAGATAACGGTCAGACAACAACTCGCAAGATATTCTGCGCAAATCTCAAAATCCTGCCATACTGGATTCGTAGACTTGTGTTGTGTCAACCTTCGCGATAGAGTAGAGCCATGTTTGACGTCCTTGTTTATCTGTACGAAACCTACTATCGCCCCGATGCCTGCCCTGAACCAGCGGCCTTGGTCAAGAAATTGACCGCCATTGGTTTTGAGGACGAGGAAATCACCAGGGCGCTCGGTTGGCTCACCGATCTGGAAGAGGCCAATCACGAGTTTGCTGATCAGTATCCCCAGCAAACCGCGTTCTCCTTCGGCATCCGCATTTACGCCCAGCAAGAGATGGATGTGCTCGGCACCGAAGCCGTCGGCTTCATCCAGTTCCTCGAATCCGCCAAGATGCTCAACGCCGTGCAGCGCGAAATCGTCATCGAACGCGCCCTCGCGGTCGGCGACGCGCCGGTATCGCTGGAAAAACTCAAGGTCATCGTGTTGATGGTTCTGTGGAGCCAAGGCAAGGAGCCGGACGGCCTGATGTTCGATGAACTGTTCCTCGACGAAGACGACGCCGAACCGCGGCTGTTGCACTGAACCTGCACCGAACTTGCATTGAGTGCAACGAAAAGACGGCGTCCATTGCGGCGCCGTTTTTCATGGGGCAGGCGCTTTGCGTGTCCGCTGCAATGCGGCGCGGGCAGCGCTTGTTTTATCCGGATTCGCCTGCAGATTGTCCAAAACCGCCACGTCACCGGGGAACCACGGCCTTACTGCGACGCTTGCCGTTTGTTCTGCAACGCGCTTATCATTCCCCCGCACTGCTCAAATATTAGCTACTATATAAAAAGCATATTGCCAATACGCAATAGAAATTGCGCCTCAGCGTCACATTTTGGCGTGGCCGGGCATCAGCCTACGACCCCTTTTGCATCCCTCTTTTGAGAACATATTTATGAGCAAGACCCTCATCATTGCCGAGAAGCCCTCTGTCGCGAACGACATCGCGAAGACGCTCGGCGGCTTTACCAAGCACGATGAGTATTTCGAATCCGACGAATACGTCCTGTCCTCGGCCGTGGGCCATCTGCTGGAAATCGCGGTGCCCGAGGAATACGACGTCAAGCGCGGCAAATGGACCTTCACGCACTTGCCAATGATTCCGCCGCACTTTGCGCTGAACCCGATCGCCAAGACCGAGTCGCGCCTCAAGGCGCTCAACAAGCTGATCAAGCGCAAGGACGTCACCGGCCTGATCAACGCCTGCGACGCGGGGCGGGAAGGCGAGCTGATTTTCCGCCTGATCGCGCAATACACCAAGGCCAAGCAACCGGTGCAGCGCCTCTGGCTGCAATCGATGACGCCGGGCGCGATCCGCGACGGTTTCGCCAATCTGCGCAAGGACGAAGACATGCTGCCGCTGGCCGACGCCGCGCGTTGCCGCAGCGAAGCGGACTGGCTGATCGGCATCAACGGCACGCGTGCCATGACCGCCTTCAATTCGAAGGAAGGCGGCTTCTACCTGACCACTGTTGGTCGCGTGCAGACGCCGACCTTGTCGATCGTGGTCGAGCGCGAAGAGAAGATCAAGAAGTTCGTCTCCCGTGACTTCTGGGAAGTGCGCGCCGACTTCGTGTGCGCCGCCGGCATCTATGAAGGCCGCTGGCTCGACAAGCAGCACAAGAAGGATGAGAACGACCCCGAGAAGCGCCCTGAGCGCCTGTGGAGCAAGGCCGCCGCCGAATCGATCGTGGCCGCCTGCCGCGGCAAGATCGGCAACGTTACGGAAGAATCCAAGCCGACCACGCAAATGGCGCCCGGCCTGTTCGACCTGACCAGCCTGCAACGCGAAGCCAACTCGCGCTTCGGCTTCTCCGCCAAGAACACGCTCGGCCTGGCCCAGGCGCTGTACGAAAAGCACAAGGTCCTGACCTACCCGCGTACCGATTCGCGCCATCTGCCGGAAGACTACGTGCAGACCGTCAAGGACACGCTGGACACTCTGTCCGAGAACAACAATTACCATCAGTTCTCGAAGCAGATCCTCAAGCAGGGTTGGGTCAAGCCGAACAAGCGCATCTTCGACAACACCAAGATCAGCGATCACTTTGCGATCATTCCGACCACGCAAGCGCCAAAGAACCTGTCCGAGCCGGAACAGAAGCTGTACGACCTGGTGACGCGCCGCTTCATGGCAGTGTTCTTCCCGGCCGCAGAATTCCAGGTCACCACGCGTTTCACCGAAGTCTCCGGTCATCAGTTCAAGACCGAAGGCAAGGTCATGACCAATCCGGGTTGGCTGGCGATCTACGGCAAGGACGTGGTCGACGAGAAGGATGAAAACAGCGGCACGCTGGTCGCCGTCGCCAAGGACGAAAAGGTCAAGACCGACAAGATTACCGCCAATGGCCTGGTCACCAAGCCGCCTGCGCGCTACACCGAAGCGACGCTGCTGTCGGCCATGGAAGGCGCCGGCAAGCTGATCGACTCCGACGAGCTGCGCGAAGCGATGGCCGGCAAGGGCCTCGGCACGCCAGCGACGCGCGCAGCCATCATCGAAGGCCTGCTCAACGAAAAATACCTGCTGCGCGAAGGCCGCGAAATGATGCCGACCGCCAAGGCGTTCCAGCTCATGACGCTGCTGCACGGCCTCGGGGTGGACGAACTGACCGAACCCGAACTGACAGGCGAATGGGAGCAAAAGCTGGCGCAGATGGAACGCGGCAAGATCAGCCGTGAAGAGTTCATGCGCGAGATCGCCCAGATGACGCAAATCATCGTCAAGCGCGCCAAGGAATACAACAACGACACCATCCCCGGCGACTATGCGACGCTGAAGACGCCGTGCCCGAATTGCGGCAGCGTGGTGAAGGAAAACTATCGCCGCTTCGCCTGCACCAAGTGCGAATTCTCGATGAGCAAGACGCCGGCCGGTCGCCAGTTTGAAATCCCCGAAGTGGAAGAACTGCTGGCCAATCGCACCATCGGTCCGCTGCAGGGTTTCCGCTCGAAGATGGGACGTCCGTTCGCCGCGATCCTGAAGATTTCGCGCGATGAAGAGATCAAGAACTTCAAGCTGGAATTCGACTTCGGCCAGAACGACGATGAAAGCGGCGAACCGGTCGACTTCAGCGAGCAGACGCCGCTCGGCCCTTGCCCGAAATGCGGCAGCGGCGTGTACGAAATGGGCTTGGCCTATGTCTGCGAAAAGCAGGTGGCCAAGCCGAAGGCCTGCGACTTCCGCAGCGGCCGCATCATCCTGCAACAGGAAATCCTGCCCGAGCAGATGGCCAAGCTGCTCAACGAAGGCAAGACCGACCTGCTGCCGGGCTTTATCTCGCAACGCACGCGCCGTCCGTTCAAGGCCTTCCTGACGCGCGGCAAGGACGGCAAGATCAGCTTCGAGTTCGAGGAACGCAAGGCCAAAGCGCCGGCCAAGGGTAAGGCTGCCGCTGCTGCTGCGGAAGGCGATGAGGACGCCGCAACTGCGACCGCGAGCAAGGCCAAGCCGGCGGCAGCGAAGAAGCCGGCCGCCAAGAAACCTGCGGCTAAAAAGCCGGCCGCGAAAAAGGCCGCGCCGAAGAAAGCCGCCGCCGCTTAAGCAAGCTCCGGCGCACAAAAAAGCCCTCGCTAGCGAGGGCTTTTTTCATGGCTGGTGCGAATGCAAACGGTCAGCCTGCATTCAGGTTCATGCCTTGTAATCGATCGTCAGCGGCGCATGGTCCGAGAAGCGCGCGGCCTTGTAGATCGCTGCAGTCTTGGCCTTCTTGGCAATGCCGGCGGTGGCGATGTGGTAATCGATGCGCCAGCCGACGTTGTTGGCCCAGGCCTGGCCGCGGTTGCTCCACCAGGTGTAGGCGTCGCCGGTGGTCTCCGGATGGATGGTGCGGTAGACGTCGACCAGGCCGAGCTCATCGAACACGCGCGTCAGCCACGCGCGCTCTTCCGGCAGGAAGCCCGAGTTCTTCTGGTTGCTCTTCCAGTTCTTCAGGTCGATTTCCTTGTGGGCGATGTTCCAGTCGCCGCAGATGACGATCTCGCGGCCGCTGTTCTTCAACTCCTGCAAGTGCGGCAGGAACACTTCCATGAAGCGGAACTTGGCCTGCTGGCGCTCTTCGCTCGACGAGCCCGACGGGCAATACAGCGAGATCACCGTAAGGTCGCCGAAGTCGCATTCGACATAACGGCCTTCATCGTCGAACTCCTGCACGCCGAAGCCGATGCGCACCGCGTTCGGCGTGCGCTTGCTGTAGACGCCGACGCCCGAGTAGCCCTTCTTCTCGGCGTAGTGGAAATGGCCGACGTAGCCTTCGGGGGCGAGGAACTCCGGCGACATGTCGGCTTCCTGCGCCTTCAGTTCCTGCACGCAGATGAAGTCGGCGGATTCCTTGGCCATCCATTCGAAGAAACCTTTTTTGGCGGCCGAGCGGATGCCGTTGAGATTGGCGGAGACGATTTTTGGCATGGGGAAACTCACGTAAAAGTCAGGCGCGTAGCATACCTGATTCATTTAAAATGTGGGTTTTGCACGCGCTTGCAGGCCGAGGCAGCGTTTCTCCACCGCCCGGGCCGCTTCGCATCTATTTTTCCAGGGATGTATTTTGAGCAACTTACGACAAGAATTCATTGAGTTCGCCGTGTCCGCAGGCGTCTTGCGCTTTGGCGAGTTCGTTACCAAGGCCGGCCGCACCTCGCCTTACTTTTTCAACGCCGGGCTGTTCAACGAGGGCGCCGCGCTGGCCAAAGTCGCGCAGTTCTACGCCCAGACCTTGCAGGAGTCCGGCCTGCAATACGACATGCTGTTCGGTCCCGCCTACAAGGGCATCACGCTGGCCTCGGCTACCGCCGTCGCGTTGGCCGGCCAAGGCCGCAACGTGCCGTTCGCCTACAACCGCAAGGAAGCCAAGGATCATGGCGAAGGCGGCACCATCGTCGGCGCCAAGCTGCAAGGCCGCGTGGTGATCATCGACGACGTGATTTCGGCAGGCACCTCGGTGCGTGAATCGGTGGACATGATCCGGGCCGCCGGCGCGACTCCGTGCGCGGTCCTGATCGCGCTGGACCGCATGGAACGCTCGGGCAAGGACGACGCCCTGTCGGCGCTTTCAGCTGTGCAGGAAGTGGGCAAGGCCTACGACATGCCGGTGATCTCGATCGGCAACCTCAACGACTTGCTGCAATACCTGGCGCAGGCCGGCGCCGATGCGCAGCTGTCGCAGTACAAGGATGCGGTGGCGGCTTACCGCACGCGTTACGGCGTGCAATAAAGCGAATCCGTCATCTGCAGGCATTAAAAAAGCCCCGGGCCGTTGCGACCCGGGGCTTTTTTTATCTGCTGTTTCTGGTGCTTTTGCTGCGAGCTTCAGACGCTGGCTCTGGTGCCTGCCACTCCGGTCGTGCCGACGCCAAGGCGTTGCAGGCGATCGTCCAGCTCACCGATCTGCGCAGCGACCGCATTCTCCGTCAGCTGGCCGCGTTGCTGGATGTCCTGCTGCACCGATTCGATCTTGTTGGTCAGTGCGCTCAGGTGCGCGTTCTGGCGTTGCTGCAACTGCTGCAATTCGCTTTGCAGGTAGCCGCGCAATTCGATGAAGCGCGATTTTTCAGCCTGGTCGGCCAGCTCGCGCTGCGTATCGAGCTGCTTGGTCAGCCGGCGCGCTTCGAACAGCGCGCTGGTTTGCAGCGCCATCACGTACATCAGAAAAACCGCGGTGAGAATCACCACCACGCCCAGCATCACCAGTCCCAGCGGCGCCTGGAAGTCGGTGAACACCAGCGTCAGCGGCGTCGGCGCCAGGAAGGCCTCCCAATTGACGGCGGCGAAGATGGCGACCAGCGCCAGCACCACGATCATAAAAGTTGTACGGAATTTCATGAGCATTCTCCTGTTGTTGTTCGAATAAGGCCGCAGGCGCAAGGCCGGGCCGTCCGAAGTTTGGACCAGCGGTGAGCGCCGCCGTTCCTTATCGATCGGAAACAATGCCTTGCAGGCAATAAAAAAGCCCTCTTGCGAGGGCTTTTGTCCTTGGGTCTTGCCGAATGTGCAAGCTTCAGACCGGCACGTCGCCTTCGACCGTGGTGCGGTACAGCGTACGGCGCAGGTGCTGCGGCGTGATCGCGGCGTAGTGCTGGGTGCTGCGGTTGTCCCAGAACACGATGTCGTGCGGTTGCCATTGATGGCGGTAGACGTTCTCGGGACGCGTGACATGCGCGTGCAGGGTCTTGAGCAAGTCATCGCTTTCATCGCGCGGGATGCCGACGATGTGCGAGGTGAAACCTTCGCTGACGAACAGGATCTTGCGACCGCTTTCCGGGTGCGTCGTGATGACCGGATGCTCGACCGGCGGTACTTCGTCAATCTGCTTTTGCGTCAGTTCCGGACGCCACGGCGACAGCTTGCGCAGGCGTTCGTAGCGGTAAACGTAGGAATGGACCGCGCGCTTACCTTCCAGCAGCTTCTTGATCTCGCCCGGCAGCGTGTCGTAGGCGTCGGCGGTGTTGGCGAACAAGGTGTCGCCCTGTTCCGCCGGCAGCTCCTGCGAATGCAGCAGCGCCCCCAGGCTGGGCTTGGGCATATAGGACAGATCGGAATGCCAGTCGGCGCCGGCGTCGACCAGGCCGATCGGTTTGCCGTCTTCGAGGACGTTGGAGACGATCAGGATTTCCGGATAATTCTTCAGGTGGAAGCGGTTGAGCACATGCACCTGCAGCGGGCCGAAGCGGCGGCTGAAGGCCACGTGCTGATCCGGCGTGATGCGCTGGTCCCGGAACACCACCACGCCGTGTCTGACCAGCGCTGCGCGGATGTCGGCCACCTCGCGGTCGGAGACCGGCAGGTTGAGGTCGAGGCCGGTGATTTCGGCGCCTAGCGGGCCGCCGAAGGCGCGGATGGTGAAATCTTGTTCCGCCACGGCGGTCCGGGTTTGCAGTGCGCTTGCGCTGGACATGATGAGTCTGGCTCCGTTGCAGGATGAAGCCGCCAACTTGCAGCCGGCGGCTTCGCTCCGAATATGGGTAAAACAAGGATTACACGCCTCGCCAGCCGGGCCAGCAAGTAATAAGTTTTCATAACCATATTCGTTTTCTGCGCATTTCGCGGCGCAGGAACGAAAAAGCCGCTGCAACAGCAGCGGCTTTGGTCGTCGTTACGGGAAAAACTAGTGATCAAACCGTCAATTTTTTGCGCAACAACTCAGTCAGTTGCGCCGGATTGGCCTTGCCCTTGGTGGCTTTCATGGCCTGGCCGATCAGCGCGTTGATGGCCTGTTCCTTGCCGGAGCGGAACTCCGCCACCGACTTTTCATTGGCCGCCAGCACTTGGTCGACGATGGCTTCCAGCGCACCGCTGTCGGAAATCTGCTTCAAGCCCTTGGCCTCGATGATGTCGTCGGCCAGCGTGTCCTTGCCGGATTTGGCTTCCCACATGCCGGCGAACACTTCCTTGGCGATCTTGTTGGAAATGGTGCCGTCAGCGATGCGTTTCAGCAGCAGCGCCAATTGCACGGCGCTGACCGGCGCGGCGGCGATGTCGGTGTCTTCGCGGTTGAGCGTCGAGGCGACGTCGCCCATGAGCCAGTTGGCGGCGGGTTTGGCCTGCTCCTTGCCGGCGGCGGCGACCACCGCTTCGAAATAGGACGCCATCGCCTTCGATTGCGTCAGCACGGCGGCGTCGTATTCCGGCAGCGCGTAATCGCCGACGAAACGTTCGCGCATCGCGCCCGGCAATTCCGGCATGGTGGCCTTGACGCGTTCGATCCACTCCCGTGCAATCACCAGCGGCGGCAGATCAGGGTCAGGGAAGTAGCGGTAGTCTTGCGCGTCTTCCTTGCTGCGCATGGAGCGTGTTTCCTTCTTGTCAGGATCGTACAGACGCGTCTCCTGCACCACGGTGCCGCCGTCTTCGATCAGCTCGACCTGGCGACGTACCTCGTAGTTGATCGCGTCTTCCATGAAGCGGAACGAGTTGAGATTCTTGATCTCGCAGCGGGTGCCGAATTCCTTCTGTCCGACCGGGCGCACCGAGACGTTGGCGTCGCAACGGAACGAGCCTTCCTGCATGTTGCCGTCGCAGATGCCCAGCCACATCACCAGCGAATGCAGCGCCTTGGCATAAGCAACCGCTTCGGCGGCGCTGCGCATGTCGGGCTCGGTGACGATTTCCAGCAGCGGCGTGCCGGCGCGGTTGAGGTCGATGCCGGTCATGCCCTGGTAGTCTTCATGCAGCGACTTGCCGGCGTCCTCTTCCAGATGGGCGCGAGTCAATTGCAGCGTCTTGATCTCGGCCTTGCCGTCCTTCTCGAGCACGAAGGAAATCTTGCCGCCCTGGACCACCGGGATTTCAAACTGGCTGATTTGATAACCCTTGGGCAGGTCGGGATAGAAATAGTTTTTGCGCGCGAACACCGAGCGCGGCGCAATCGTCGCGCCGATCGCCAGGCCGAACTGGATGGCGCGTTCGACCGCGCCTTTGTTCAGCACCGGCAGGACGCCCGGCAAGGCCAGGTCGACCGGGCTGGCCTGGGTGTTGGGAGCGGAGCCGAACTGCGTCGACGAGCCGCTGAAAATTTTGGATTCGGTCGAAAGCTGCGTGTGCGTTTCCAGACCGATGACGACTTCCCACTGCATAGTATTCCTCGCTGATTCTGTATCTGTTTTACGTTGGCGAACGTCGCTCAAGCCGGCGCGCGCAGGTGCCAGTCGGTGGCTTGCTGGTATTGATGGGCGACGTTGAGCAGGCGCGCCTCATCATAGTAGCTGCCGATGATTTGCAGGCCGACCGGACGCTTGCCGTTCTTGTCGCCCTGGCCGAAACCGCACGGGATCGACATGCCTGGCAAGCCTGCCAGGCTGGTCGAGAGCGTGAAAATGTCGGCCAGGTAATTGGCTACCGGATCGTTGGTCTTGTCGCCCAGATCCCATGCCACGGTCGGCGAGACCGGGCCCATGATGACGTCGCACTTGCGGTCCGGACCGGTCAGCGCGTTCTGGAAATCCTGCGCGATCAGGCGACGGATTTTTTGCGCCTGCAGGTAGTATGCGTCGTAGTAACCGTGCGACAGCACATAGGCGCCGACCAGGATGCGGCGCTTCACCTCATCGCCGAAACCTTCGGCGCGCGTCTTCTGGTACATGTCAGCGAGGTCCTTGTAATCGGCGGCGCGATGGCCGTAGCGCACGCCGTCGAAACGCGACAGGTTCGACGATGCTTCGGCCGGCGCGATCACGTAATACACGGGGATCGACAGCTCGGTTTTCGGCAGCGAAATATCGACCAGCGTGGCGCCGAGTTTTTCGTATTCCGCCAGTGCCGCGCGTACGGCTTGTTCGACATCAGGAGCCAGGCCGGCGCCGAAGAATTCTCTCGGCACGCCGATGCGCAAGCCCTTGATGCTGTCGTTCAGGGAACGCGTGAAATCTTCTTTCGGGCGTTCGATGCTGGTCGAATCGCGCTGGTCGAAACCGCTCATCGCGTTGAGCAGCAGGCCGCAGTCTTCGGCGGTCTTGGCGATCGGGCCGCCCTGGTCGAGCGAGGAGGCAAACGCGATCATGCCGTAGCGCGAGACGCTGCCGTAGGTTGGCTTGATGCCGGTCACGCCGCACAGCGACGACGGCTGGCGGATCGAACCGCCTGTGTCGGTGCCGGTAGCGGCCGGCGCCAGGCGCGCGGCAATCGCGGCGGCCGAACCGCCGGACGAACCACCCGGCACGGCGCGCTTGTCCCACGGGTTTTTGACGGCGCCGAAATAAGAGTTTTCGTTGCCCGAACCCATGGCGAATTCGTCGCAGTTGAGCTTGCCCAATGTAACAGTGCCGGCGGCGTTGAACTGTTCCACCACGGTTGCATCAAACGGGCTTACATAATTTTCCAGCATCTTCGAGCCGGCCGTGGTGCGCCATCCGCGCGTCACGAACAAATCCTTGTGCGCGATCGGGATGCCGGTCAGCGGTGTAACGTTGCCGGCGGCGATGCGCTGATCGGCGTGCGCGGCCTGCTGCAGCGTCAGTTCGCGGTCGACGTGCAGGAAGGCGTTGAGGTCGCTCTGGCCGATGCGGTCGAGGAACAGCGAGGCCAGTTCGGCGGCCGAAATTTTCTTGGTCTGCAAGAGCGTCGACAGCTCTTTGATGGTCTTGGTATGCATGAAGAAATGTCGTTTCAGGTTCGGTGAAGCTGAGGCGCCGAAGCGTCTTTTGCGCGCGGTGGCGGGTGCACGGCGGCTTGGTTCAGCAGGGTTTATTCGATGACCTTGGGCACCAGGTACAGGCCGTCCTGGGTCGCCGGCGCAGGCTGCTGGTAGGCCTCGCGGTGATTGGTTTCGGTCACCGCGTCTTCGCGCAGGCGCAGCGACAGGTCAGCCGTCAGCGCCGCAATCGGATGGCTCAGCGGCTCGATGCCCGTCGTATCCACGGCCCGCATCTGTTCCACCAGCGAGAAGATGCTGTTGAGTTTTTCCAGGGTTTGGCCGGCTTGTTCGTCGGTCAATTCGAGACGGGACAAGTTGGCAATGCGTTTCACATCGGAAAGGGCAAGAGTCATGATAGGAAGGTGCGCACCGGGCGCAAAAACTAATGTGTTGAAAAATCGGATCGCCAAGATGGCAAATGCGCAGGTAAAAGCCTGCAAAAACGCAGAAAAATCTCTTATCAGGCAAGGATGAATGGCTATTTTGCCTGCTGGTTTCTGTCAAATTATAAGGTAGAATGTAGGACTAATGCCTTGCGGGCGCCGTATTTGTGTCGCCGCGGCTTAAAAAGACACCCCCACTTACCAAATGCAAAGCGCGCGACTCTGGCGCATCAGGACAATTCATGTTTGGATTTTTACGCAGTTACTTCTCTAACGACCTCGCAATTGACCTCGGAACGGCTAATACACTGATTTACGTACGTGGTCAGGGCATCGTCCTCGACGAACCCTCCGTGGTCGCCATCCGCCAGCAAGGCGGTCCCAACGGCAAGAAGACCATCCAGGCCGTCGGCAAGGAAGCGAAACAGATGCTGGGCAAGGTTCCCGGCAACATCGAGGCGATCCGCCCGATGAAAGACGGCGTGATTGCCGATTTCACCGTCACCGAGCAGATGCTCAAGCAATTCATCCGCATGGTGCACGACTCCAAGCTGTTCCGTCCGTCCCCGCGCATCATCATCTGCGTGCCGTGCGGTTCGACCCAGGTGGAACGCCGTGCGATCCGCGAATCGGCGCTCGGCGCCGGCGCTTCGCAGGTCTACCTGATCGAAGAACCGATGGCGGCGGCAATCGGCTCCGGCCTGCCGGTCTCGGACGCTACCGGCTCGATGGTGGTCGACATCGGCGGCGGCACCACCGAAGTCGGCATCATTTCGCTGGGCGGCATGGTGTACAAGGGTTCGGTGCGCGTCGGCGGCGACAAGTTCGACGAAGCCATCGTCAACTACATCCGCCGCAACTACGGCATGTTGATCGGCGAACAGACCGCCGAGGCAATCAAGAAGGAAATCGGCTCCGCCTTCCCGGGTTCCGAAGTCAAGGAAATGGAAGTCAAGGGCCGCAACCTGTCCGAAGGCATTCCACGCTCGTTCACCATCTCCAGCAATGAAATCCTGGAAGCGCTGACCGACCCGTTGAACAACATCGTGTCGGCGGTAAAGAATGCTCTGGAGCAAACTCCTCCGGAACTGGGTGCCGACATTGCCGAAAAGGGCATGATGCTGACCGGTGGCGGCGCGCTGCTGCGCGACCTGGACCGTCTGCTGATGGAAGAAACCGGCCTGCCGGTGATCGTGGCGGAAGATCCGCTGACTTGCGTGGTGCGCGGTTCCGGCATGGCGCTGGATCGCATGGACAAACTGGGTTCGATCTTCTCCAACGAATAATTCTCCGCCACAGGAGTCCGGCCAACCTCGAGGAACCGAAACGCGCCTATGACTGAGCACAAGCAGATTGGGTCGGTGCTGCGAACCAACAGTTCGCACAACGGCCAAATCTCGACTGCTGCAGCGCGTTGCCTTCCTGACATTGGCCGGAATCCTCCCGGTATCCGCCCGCTGTTCTCCCTCCAGCCCGCCGTGTGCGGGCTGTTGCGGTTTTCGGCTCACCCGGCATCGGTCTCGGCCTGACGACACATGGATATCCCACCACTCTTCAAGCAAGGCGCCTCGGCCCGCGCCCGCGCCGGCTTTTTTGCGCTGATCGCGATCATCATGCTGGTGGTCGATTCGCGCATGCACGCGCTGTCGATGGTGCGCCAGGCGGTCGGCACGGTGCTGTATCCGTTTCAGGTCGTTGCCATGGTGCCGCGCGATGCCGCCTACAAGGTCGGTGATTACTTCAATTCGCTGACTGCGCTGCAAAAAGAAAACGACGGACTGCGCCGCCAGCAGGCCATGAACGCCCAGCTGATGCAGCAGGAGCGCCAGATGGCGGCCGAGAACATCCAGCTGCGCAAGCTGCTGAGCATGCAGCAACGCATCGCCAACAAATCGGTGGTCGGCGAAATCCTTTACGACGCGCGCGATCCGTTCACCCGCAAGATCATCCTCAATCGCGGTTCGCAGCAGGGCGTGGCGCCCGGCCAGCCGGTGATCGACGACGTCGGCATCGTCGGCCAGGTCACACGGGTATTCCCGTTCACGTCCGAAGTCACGCTGCTGACCGACAAGGACCAGGCGATCCCGGTGCAGGTGTTACGTAACGGCCTGCGCAGCGTGGCATACGGCCGCGGCCAATCGGGCGTGCTCGACCTGCGCTTCATGGCCGCCAACGCCGACATCCAGAAGGGCGACGCGCTGGTCACTTCGGGCATCGACGGCATTTACCCGCCCGGCTTGTCGGTGGCGACGGTGCAGCAGGTCGAAACCAAGTCGACCGACGCCTTCGCCCACATCGTCTGCCTGCCGGCTGCCGGCGTCGACCGCCACAAACAATTGCTGATCCTGCTGGTTGAGCAAAGCATTGCGCCACGTCCGGATCCTGAAGGCGCCGGCGAGAAGGTCGACAAGCTGCTCAAGCGCCGCCTGCGCGACAGCGCCAAGGAGAGCGAGGCCGTGTCGCCCAAGGATGCGCCGACCGAAGAACGCAAGGGCGTCGCTCCCGCTGCGGCAACTTCGGCTGCGCCCGCTGCCGCGCCTGCCGCCAAACCAGCCACACCGCCCGCGGCAACGCCGGCGCAACCCGCCAAGAGCGCCCGATGAACGATCCGCACTACATCCTGCTGCCGGCCAATCCGCTGTTCATCGCGCTGAGCCTGGTGGCGGCCTTCCTGCTCAACCTGCTGCCGTGGGGGCAATGGGTCGGCGTGCCCGATTTCGTGGCGCTGGTGCTGGTGTTCTGGGCTATCCATGAGCCCCGCAAGATCGGCATCAGCATCGCCTTCATGATGGGCCTGCTGATGGACGTCAACGAGGCCACGCTGCTCGGCGAAAACGCGTTGGCTTATACGCTGCTGTCCTACTTTTCGATCATGATCCATCGCCGCGTGCTGTGGTTCCCGGTCGGCACCCAGGCGCTGCACATCCTGCCGCTGCTGCTGCTGACACAGGCGGTGCAACTGGTGGTGCGTCTGATCGTCAGCGGCAAATTCCCGCACTGGTATTACTTCAGCGAGAGCTTTGTCTGCGCCCTGCTGTGGCCGGTGGTGGCGTGGCTGCTGCTGGCGCCGCAGCGACGTGCGATCAATCGCGACGACAATCGTCCGATCTAGACCAGGGCATCGCGCGCTCCGACATGACAGAGTTCAAAAACACCGAGCACGAACTGAAGCTCTTCCGGCTGCGCCTGTTCGCCGTCGCAGTGCTGGTGCTGGTGTGCTTTGGCCTGCTGATGGCGCGTTTCGTCTGGCTGCAGATCGTGCGCCACGACGCCTACGCTGCGCAGGCCGAAGAAAACCGCATCTCGGTAGTGCCGATCGTGCCCAACCGTGGCTTGATCCTGGACCGCAACGGCGTGGTGCTGGCGCGCAATTACTCCGCTTACACGCTTGAAATCACGCCGTCCAAGATCGCCGGCAGCCTCGACGACCTGGTTGACCAGCTGAGCTCGCTGGTCGATATCCAGCCGAAGGACCGGCGCCGTTTCCGCAAGCTGCTGGACGAATCCAAGAACTTCGAAAGCCTGCCGATCCGTACGCGCCTGACTGACGAGGAAGTCGCCAAGTTCACGGCCCAGCGTTACCGTTTCCCCGGCGTCGACATTCAGGCGCGCCTGTTCCGCCAATACCCGTACGGCAAGACCGCCGCGCACGTGATCGGCTACATCGGCCGCATCAGCCAGCGCGATGCCGACCGCATCTCCGACTCTGACGACGAAGCCAATTACAACGGCACCGACTACATCGGCAAGGAAGGCCTGGAGAAGAGTTACGAGACCCAGCTGCACGGAACCACCGGTTACGAAGAAGTCGAAATCTCGGCCGGCGGCCGTGCCGTGCGCACGCTCTCGCGCACGCCCGCCAGTCCGGGCCAGAACCTGATCCTGTCGATCGACATCGAACTGCAAAAAGTGATCGAAGAAGCCTTCGGCGACCGCAAGGGCGCGCTGGTGGCGATCGATCCGGCCACCGGCGACATCCTCGCCTATGTTTCGCAACCGTCGTTCGATCCCAACGTGTTCGTCGAAGGCATCGACCAGCAAACCTGGGACGAGCTCAACAATTCACCCGATCGTCCGCTGATCAACCGTCCGCTGTCCGGCACCTATCCGCCCGGCTCGACGTACAAGCCGTTCATGGCGCTGGCGGCGCTGGAGCTGGGCAAACGCAAGCCGGCCGACTCCATCCGCGACCCCGGTTTCTTCTGGCTCGGCAATCACAAATTCCGCGATGACAAAGAGGGCGGCCATGGCGTGGTCGACATGTACCGTTCGATCGTGGTCTCTTGCGACACCTACTACTACATGCTGGCCAACGACCTCGGTGTCGACGCCATCCACGATTTCATGAAGCCGTTCGGCTTCGGCCAAGTGACCGGCATCGACCTTGAACACGAACGCAAGGGCTTGCTGCCGTCAACGACATGGAAGCGCAACGCCTACCGCAAGCCGGAGCAGCGCAAGTGGTATGCAGGCGAAACCATCTCGCTGGGCATCGGCCAGGGCTACAACGCGTTCACGCCGATCCAGATGGCGCACGCCACCGCGACCCTGGCCAACAACGGCGTGGTCATGAAGCCGCACTTGGTCAAGATGATCGAGGACGGCGTCACGCATGACCGCACCGTCACCGTGCCCAAGGAAAGCTATCGCATTCCGCTGAAGCAGGAAAACATCGACGTCATCAAGCAGGCCATGGTCGGCGTCAACAAGGAGGGCACCGGCGCGCGCGTGTTCGCCGGCGCGGAATACACTTCCGCCGGCAAGAGCGGCACCGCGCAGGTGGTCTCGATCAAGAAGAACGAGAAGTACGACGCCAAGCGCCTGGCTACGCATTTGCTGGACAATGCCTTGTTCACGGCGTTCGCTCCGGCCGACAAGCCGCGCATCGCCTTGTCGGTCATCGTCGAAAACGGCGGCTGGGGCGCGGAAGCGGCTGCACCACTGGCGCGCAAGGCGATCGACTTCTACCTGCTCGGCAAACGTCCCGGCGACAAGGCCAAGGCAGCCGCCAAGGGCAGCGATGCCGCCACCCCACCTGCCACGGACGCGGTCGGCAACGACCTGAGGGATTGAACCAATGAGCCTGCACCGCCCGCCTTTGTGGCAAATCATCAAACCGCACCTGGCGGTGTTCGACGGCGCCTTGTCCCTGATCATTTTCCTGATCATGTCGGTTGGCATCGTCACGCTGTATTCGGCCGGGATGAATTTCCCCGGCCGCGTCGAAGACCAGTTGCGCAATATCCTGGTTGCCTTCATCGTCATGTGGATCGCGGCCAATGTCTCGCCGCAGACGCTGTTACGGTTTGCAGTGCCGATCTACACCATCGGCGTGACGCTGCTGATTGCCGTGGCGTTGTTCGGCATCGTCAAGAAAGGCTCGCGGCGCTGGCTCAACATCGGCATGGTGGTGCAGCCCTCCGAAGTCATGAAAATCGCCATGCCGCTGATGCTGGCCTGGTACTTCCAGAAACGCGAGGGCATGATTCGCTGGCCGGTGTTCCTGATTGCGGGTTTGCTGCTGGCGGTGCCGGTCGGCCTCATCATTCGCCAGCCCGATCTCGGCACCGGCGTGCTGGTGCTGGCGGCGGGCTTCTACGTGATCTTCTTCGCCGGCCTGTCGTGGAAGGTGCTGACCGGTCTGGCCATCGCGGGCGCCGCCAGCCTGCCGGTGATCTGGTCAGTGCTGCATGATTACCAGCGCCAGCGCGTGATGATGCTGATCGACCCCACCTCAGATCCGCTCGGCAAAGGCTTCCATATCATCCAGTCGACCATCGCCATCGGTTCCGGCGGCGTCACCGGCAAGGGCTGGCTCATGGGCACGCAGACCCATCTGGAATTCATTCCGGAGCGCACCACCGACTTCATTTTCTCGGTGTTCTCCGAAGAGTTCGGCCTGATCGGCAACACCATCCTGGTGGTGCTTTATTTGCTGTTGATCGGCCGCGGCCTGATGATCACCGCCAACGCGCCCACGCTGTTTACGCGTTTGCTGGGTGGCTCCATCACGATGATTTTCTTCACCTACGCCTTCGTCAACATGGGCATGGTCAGCGGCATCCTGCCGGTGGTCGGCGTGCCGTTGCCGTTCATGAGCTATGGCGGCACCGCCTTGGTGACGTTGGGGCTCGGAGCAGGCATCCTGATGAGTATCCAGCGCCATCGCAAACTGGTGCAAACGTGACAACACGGGCGGCGCCCTGATTTTGTGACGGCCGGTGGCGCAGCAGGCATTTCCACGTTTCATCGTGGATACTCTGGTATCGTTGCGCTCGAAGTCACACAACAATACAAGTTCAGGGAACATTGCAAATGCGGGATTTTCTTGTCTCGACGCCGCGCGTGATGCGCTGGTTGTCCTTATTGGCGCCGCTGGCGCTGGCGGCGTGCAGCAGCACGCCACCGCTCAATCCTTCGCCGTCGGCGACCTCCGCGCCGACACCGGTGGCGCGCGGCGCCAACGGCAAACCGTTGCCGGCGCTGCCGGCCGCGGGCTCCGGCCGCGGCGGCTACTACAAGGACGACGGTCCAGGCGACCAGCCGCCTGACGGCTTGCTCGATACCCCCGACGCCGAACCGCGCGTCGAGCCGTATTCGAAATCGGCGCTGCGTCCTTACACCGTCTTCGGCAAGACCTACACTCCCATCAGTGATAACCGTCCATTCAAGCAACGCGGCATCGGCAGCTGGTACGGCAAGAAATTCCACGGCCAGAAGACGTCATCGGGCGAGCTCTACGACATGTACAAGATGTCGGCAGCCCATCCGACGTTGCCGATCCCGTCGTATGCACGCGTCACCAATCTGAAGACCGGCGCGCAGGTGATCGTGCGCATCAATGACCGCGGGCCGTTCCATTCCACGCGCATCATCGACTTGTCCTATACCGCAGCGCTCAAGCTCGGCTACCTGTCGTCGGGCAGCAGCGAACTGGAAGTCGAGCGCCTGTTGCCTGATGAAATCACGCGCATGGCCGAGAACAAGCGCAACGGCATTCCGGACACGGCAGCCGCAGCGCCTGCGGCAGAACCTGTGTCGGTCGGCAGCGTAGCGCCGCCCGGCCAGATCACGCCGGTGGCGATGACGACTGCGCCGGCGATCGTGGCATCTTCTGCTTCGCCAACTTCGGCCTCCGCTTCCGCAGGCGCCGCGCTGGCCAGCGGTTTCTACCTGCAGTTCGGCGCCTATGCGCAGGAAGCCAACGCCCTGGCCGCGCGCGACAAGCTGATGCAAGGCCTCAGCGGCGCCGTTGAAAAAATGGAAACTGTCGTCGTCAACGGCCTGTATCGTTTGTACGCCGGCCCTTACGCCACCCGCCCGGCGGCGATGGATGCCGCCCAGGTCGTGCGCCAACGCAGCAGCGTGACGCCGTTCGTGGTCGAGCGCTGATTCGCTTCAACTCACTTCAGGAACAGACACATGCATCCTTATTTATTGCTGGGCATCGCCATCGTGGCCGAAGTCATTGCCACCTCCGCCCTGCGCGCGGCCGAAGGCTTTACCCGCCTGCTGCCGTCGATCATGGTGGTGATCGGCTATGCGGTGGCTTTTTTGTGTCTGTCGCTGACGTTGAAATCGATCCCGGTCGGCATCGTGTACGCGATCTGGTCGGGACTGGGAATTGTGCTGATTTCGGTGGTGGCGTACTTCCTGTACGGCCAATCGCTGGACCTGCCGGCCATCATCGGCATGGCATTGATCCTGGTCGGCGTCGTCGTGCTCAACCTGTTTTCAAAATCGACCGTGCACTGATAACGATGCACGGAGGCGTCGTGCAGACGTTTCGGTTCAATGCTTCAATTCGCATCCTTGATCTGCAAAGCGCGCTCATAGAGCGCGTTTTTCTTTTGGCCGGTGATTTGCGCAGCCAGCCCCGCCGCCTGCTTGAGGGGCAATTCTTCCAGCAGGATGCGCAGTACGCGTTCGGCTTCGGCATCGTTGTCATCAGCGTCCGCGGGCGCCCCTTCCACCAGCACCACGAACTCGCCGCGCTGGCGGTTGGCGTCTTCCGCCAACCAGGCCGGCGCTGCGGCCAGCGGGCAACGGTGCACGGTTTCAAACAGCTTGGTCAGTTCGCGCCCGAGCACGACGTGGCGCTCGGGGCCGAAGGCCAGCAGCAGTGCATCGATGGTCTCGACGATGCGATGCGGCGCTTCGTAGAACACCAGTGTGGCGGTATCGCCCGCCAGCTTTTGCAGCGCATGTTCACGTTGTTTTGATTTGTTCGGCAGGAAGCCGATGAAGCGGAATGCATCGTTGACCAATCCGCTCGCCGACAACGCCGTCACCGCCGCCGATGGGCCCGGTAGCGGCACCACCCGCAGTCCCGCTGCCCGCACCGCCTCGACGATGCGCGCGCCCGGATCAGATACCGCCGGCGTACCGGCGTCCGACACCAGTGCAATGCGCTGGCCTTGCTGCAGGCGCGCAATGATCTTGTCGGCGGCTTCGCGTTCGTTGTGTTCATGCGCCGCGATCAGCGTCTGGCTGATGCCGTAGCGCGTAAGCAGGTGGCTGGTGTTGCGGGTGTCTTCGCAGGCAACGGCATCGGCGATGGCCAGGACGTGCAAAGCGCGCAACGTCACGTCGCAAACATTTCCGATGGGCGTGGCCAGCACATATAATGCCGACTCAGGATAAGTCTGCTGCGCGGCCTCGCTCAGGATGGAGGACGCGGCTGCCGCGCTGGAGTTGGGGTGACTCATTGGAGAAGATAATGTTGGGAAAATGGGCGAAAGTCATCTTGCAGACCGTCATGCTGAGCGGATTGTGCGCTTCCGTGCAGGCAAATACAACCGTTGCCGAGAATCCCGCGGTTGAACCGGCGCCGCTCGCACAGGCCGACAACGTGCCGCCGCCCAAACGCCTGGCGCTGCTGCTGCCATTGCGTTCGAGCGTTTTCGGCGCCGCCGCCGATGCGGTGCGCACCGGCTTCCTGACCGCCTCCGAGCGCACGCGCGACAATCTCGTCATCACCATCATCGAAACCGGCGACTCCGTGCAGGACGTGCTGAGCGCGTATAACGACGCCACCGTCAAATACGACATCATCGTCGGTCCGCTGGCGCGCAGCGCCGTGACTGCACTGGCGCAATCGAACAATATCGTCAAGCCGACCATCGCGCTGGCGCAGCCGGATCTGCCCGACGGCGCCGACCAGCGCCTGCCGCGCCAGTTGCTGCTGATGGGGTTGTCGATCGAAGATGAAGCGCGCCAGGTGGCCGCCTGGGCCGAACGCGTCAAGACGCCCGGCAAGATATTTTCCGTTTCCACCAACGTCGCCTGGCAACGCCGCGCCGCCAAGGCGTTTACGCAGCAAGCCCGCCAGATCGGCCTGACGGTCGACAACCTTGAACTGAGCGTGCCGAACAACGCGCTCAGCGCCAGCGGCCTGGCGCAGCTCGGCCAGCGCATCCAGGCGGAACGCCCGGCGCTACTGTTCGTCGCGCTCGACGCCGCCCAGACCATCCAGCTGCGCAGCGCCATCGGCAGCGAGATTCCGCTCTATGGCACCTCCCAGCTCAATCCGCTGACGCTGGCGACGGCAACGGCAGCGGCCGATGCCGCGGCCAAAGCGGCCGCCGCCAACGCCGCGCCACCGGCCAACGACAGCAGGTTGCCTGAGCTCGACGGCGTACATCTGGTCGACATGCCATGGCAGTTGCAGGCCGATCACGCCGCCGTGGCGGCCTATCCGCGCTCGGTCGCCAACGCCGACGTCAAGCCCAATGCCGACCTCGAGCGCCTGTATGCGCTCGGCATCGACGCCTTCCGGGTCGCCAGCGAAATCGCAGCACAGCGTTCCGGCTTCGACATCGACGGCGTGACCGGCCAGATCAACGTCAACATGAGCGCCGGTGCCACCTATTTCCAACGCAAGGAAACCCAGGCGATCTACCAGGACGGCATCGCCGTCCCGGTGGCCAACCAGCGCTGAACGAGCATGGGTTTGTTCGACCGGCTGCGCGGCGACCCCGGCACGCGCACCAGCAAGCAGGTCCGCGGCGATGCCGCCGAGGATGCCGCGCTGGCCTTCCTGCAGGGGGAGGGACTGCGCCGGGTCGAGCGCAACTTCCGCTGCAAGGGCGGGGAGATCGACCTGATCATGCTGGATGGCGAGACGCTGGTGTTCGTCGAGGTGCGCCAGCGCAGCAAGGACAGTCACGGCGGCGCCCTGGCCAGCGTCACGCGCGCAAAACAGCGTCGCCTCATCATCGCGGCCCAGATATTCCTGCAGCGCTATCGCATGCCGCCGGCCTGTCGCTTCGACGTGATCGGCTACGACGGCGACCGCATGAACTGGCTGAAAAATGCCGTGGAAGCAACTCCTGAAGCATATTGATACGCTTCTTTACCGCTTGCATCAGCGGAGCGGGCCCCCAACTACACTATAATTGGCGAGCTTATTGGCACGGTCTGCCGCCGCCCGCCAGTTTCAGGCCGGCAACCCGCGCAAACGGGCCAGGGAATGCCGTTCTCCATGCATTGTTAAACCTACTCGCACTATGACCAATCAACGTATCCTTTCGCACTTTCAGGAAAGTGCCGAACTCAAGATCCACGCCGCCGCCGTGCTGGCGCAGCCGATTGAGCAGGCCATTGAACTTATGTTCACGGCGCTGTCGAATGGCAACAAGATTCTTGCCTGCGGCAACGGCGGTTCGGCAGCGGACTGCCAGCATTTCGCCGCCGAACTGGTCGGACGTTTTGAACGCGAGCGCCTGCCGCTGCCGGCGCTGGCGTTGACGACGGACACCTCGATCCTGACTGCGGTCGGCAACGATTACAGCTACCTGGAAATTTTCTCGAAGCAGGTCCAGGCCTTCGGCCAGGCCGGCGACGTGTTGCTGGCATTCTCGACCTCGGGCAATTCCGGCAACGTGCTGGCGGCGATCGAGATCGCCCAGGAGCGCGACATGCGCGTAGTGGCGCTGACCGGTAAAGGCGGTGGCGCCATCGGCAAGAAACTGACCGACGCCGATGTACATATCTGTGTGCCGCATGACCGTACCGCGCGCATCCAGGAAGTGCATCTGGTGACTTTGCATTGTATTTGCGACGGTATCGATGTCGCGCTCTTTGGAGGTGATGTGCATGAATGATGTCAAGGCTGGCTGGACCACGCTGTTGAAGTTGCGCCGTCCGTTGGCGGCTGCCGCCATATGCGGCATGCTGGCAATCGGTTTGCAGGGCTGCTTCGGCGTACTGGCCGGCGGTTTGCTGGCCGGCACTTTCGCCGCCACCGATCGCCGCACGCTGGGCGCGCAGACCGAGGACAAGTCCATCGTGGTCAAGGGCGAAGCCAACATCCCCGGCGTTGTGCCGCAAGGCTCCCACGTCAACGTCACCAGCTTCAACCGCAAGGTCTTGCTGAGCGGCGAAGTGCCTGACGAAGCATCCAAGGCTGCCGCCGAACGCGAAATCAAGAGCTTGCCCGGCGTCGAGGCCATCTACAATGAACTCGCCATTTCCGGTTCGTCCAACTTCTCGTCGCGTTCCGGCGACGCGCTCGTGACCAGCAAGGTGCTGGCCAGCCTGGTTGACGCCAAGGATCTGTATTCCAGCGCCTTCAAGGTCACTACCGAACGCGGCATCGTCTACATGATGGGACGCGTGACCGAACGCGAAGGCAAGCGCGCGGCGGATATCGCCAGCGGTGTGAGCGGCGTGCAAAAGGTCGTGACGCTGTACGAATATATTTCGGAAGAAGAGCTCAAGCAGTACTCCCGCCAGGCGCCGCCGGATCCGGCCAAGTAAGCCGGAGCCCGCCGCAGGGAATTCACTGCAGCAGGCGGGAACCGCCGTGTCCGTGATTATTCATGGCGCGGCGGTTTTTTCATGGCGCGTCTATAATGGACTGATCTGCTGATGTTTCAGGATGGTTCGACTGCGCGACGTTGTCGCTTTGCCATCCGGCAATGAACTAGGGAAAGAACATGGAAGCCAAAACCACCACCGCAACGCCACGTCGTCGCCTCGGCCTTAAACTGGGCGGACTGGCCGTCGTCGCAGCCGTCGCCCTGTTCGGCTACAGTTCGCTGTCGGCACGCAATGCCGCCCCGGACGTCACCTTCGTCAAGCTGGATGGCCAGAAGGTGGCGCTTAAGGATTTGCGCGGCAAGGTCGTGATGGTCAATTTCTGGGCCACCAGCTGCACCACCTGTATTGGTGAAATGCCGCAAATGATCTCGACCTACAACAAGTACAAGGACCAGGGCCTGGACTTCGTCGCCGTGGCGATGAGCTACGATCCACCGAATTATGTCCTCAACTACACCGAAACCCGCAAGCTGCCCTTCAAGGTCGCGCTTGATCCGCAAGATACGCTGGCCAAGGCCTTCGGCGACGTCAAGCTGACGCCGACCACCTTCGTCATCGGCAAGGACGGCAGCATCCTCAAGCGCTATGTCGGCGAGCCGCAATTCGCCGAACTGCATCAATTGCTGGAAAAGGCGCTCGCTGCCTGACCTCCGTATCCTGCTTCACAACGAAAAACGCCGGCTGCATGCCGGCGTTTTTCATGGGACGTTTGCTGAGCGCCGCGATCAGAATTGTTCCCATTCTCCTTCGGATGCCTTGGCGGAGGCCGGCGCCTGCTTCAGTTTCGGCGTGTCCGCCTGCGCGACGCGCGGCCGTGTTGCTGCGACCGGCGGCTTGCGCTGCGGTGTGATGTCGACGGTGCGCAGCGCCGGCTTGATCGCCACATGCGTGTTGTCGAGCTTGAACACGCTGACCACCTGAGTCAAGGTGCTGGCCTGGTCCTGCAGGGATTGGGCTGCGGCCGCGGCCTGTTCCACCAGCGCGGCGTTCTGCTGCGTGGTCTCGTCCATCTGTGTGATGGCGCGATTGACCTGTTCGATGCCGTCGCTCTGTTCCTGGCTGGCCGAACTGATTTCACCGACGATGTCGGTCACGCGCCTGACGCTGGCCACCACCTCGGTCATGGTCGCACCGGCCTGCTCGACCAGCCTGCTGCCGGATCCCACCTTTTCCACGGAATCGTCGATCAGCGCCTTGATTTCCTTGGCCGCCGCCGCCGAACGTTGCGCCAGGCTGCGCACTTCGCTCGCCACCACCGCGAAGCCGCGGCCCTGTTCGCCGGCACGCGCGGCTTCCACGGCGGCGTTCAGCGCCAGGATGTTGGTCTGGAAGGCGATGCCGTCGATCACGCTGATGATGTCGACAATCTTCTTCGATGATTCATTGATCGCACCCATGGTATCGACCACCCGGCCCACCACGCTGCCGCCCTGCACCGCGACTTCGGATGCGGATACCGCGAGCTGGTTAGCCTGGCGTGCGTTGTCGGCGTTCTGCTTCACGGTCGAGGTCAATTCTTCCATGGCCGAGGCGGTTTCTTCCAGCGCGCCGGCCTGGCTTTCGGTGCGCGCCGACAGGTCGAGATTGCCGCTGGCGATCTCGCTCGAGGCGGTGGCGATGGTGTCGGTGCCGCTGCGCACTTCGCCGACGATATTGAGCAGGTTGTCGTTCATGGTCTTGAGCGCCTGCAGCAACTTGCTGGTTTCATCCTTGCCGCTGCCGTCGATGTGCGAGGTCAGGTCGCCCGAGGCCACCGTCTCGGCGATGTTCACCGCCTGGTTGAGCGGACGCGTGATGCTCAGCGTCAGCAGCCAGCCGAGGAGCCCGCCGAGGATCAGTTCGATCATCCCCAGGCTGAGCAGCAGGGTGCGTCCCGATTGATAACTGTCGTTGATACGTTGCGCGGCCAGATTGATGATCTCGGTCTGGTAGTTGGCGTACTTCAACACGCTGCCGGAGTAATCGTCCATCATCTTGACCAACTTGGTGTTGGTCAGCTGTTTGGCTTCCTCTGCGTTTCCGGCTGCCTTCATCTTGAAAATATCTTCCCGCGCGGTGCGATAGGCGGTACGCAGCTTGCCGACTTCGTCGAACAGCTGTTTTTCTTCCGGTGACGAAATCGCCGCCTCCACTCTTTTCTGGGTATCGCTGACCTTCTTCGACTCCGCATCGATCTGGGTCTGGAAGTATTTCTGGAATTCGGCGTCGTCGCTGCGCATCACGGCGAAGGTGCGTACGCCATTTTCCTTGATGGCGGCGTGCCATCGCGAGGCGTCACGTTCTTTCTGCAGGGCATTTTTGACCATGTCGTCGGTGGCGTCGCCGATGCCTTGCAAGCGCCAGACGCCGATGCCCACCATGACCGCCATCAACATCAGCATGGCTACAAAACCGATACCGAGCCGCACACCTATTCTGTAATTCTTCATGGCCGTCTCCTTTTCCCGTACTGCTTTTCATTTTCGCGCCGGTATGCGCGGGCGTTGAATTATTGTTATCGGTTCAGCGTATCACAGCGAATTGGCTTCAAACCGAAGGAGAGCGGTGCTTTGTACGGCCTTTTGTCAACTCTGCGTCAGGATCGGGCGAAAATTAACGCGGTGTGAACGAAATGCCTCCATGCAATAGTGACAACGTGCCGCTATAATCCAATGCTTCGGAAGTGCACCACGGCAATGCGCATGGCTGCCGCCCAGTTCGCTTCACGATCAATCTCACGATCACATGACAATAAAACCGGACGCGGCTGCGCATGCCGCGGAATTAGAAAAGCTGACGCAGTCGCTGGTGCGTGAACGCGACGCCCGCCTGCAGGGCGAAGCCGCCACGGAAAGCAACCTGCGCCGCTTGCAGGTGTTGGAAGCCGTCACCGCAGCCGCCAACGAAGCCGACACGCTGGAGCAGGCGCTGCAATTCGCCGTCGACGAGATCTGCCGCTACACCGGCTGGCCGCTGGGTCATTGCTTCCTCGTACGCAAGAGCGCCAAGCCATCCGTCCTGGTTTCCAGCGGTATCTGGCACGGCGCCAACCGGCCCGAATTCTCCGCCTTCCGCTGCATGTCGGCCGACCCGCAATTCCGCGCCGAACAGGACTTGCCCGGTCGCGTGCTCAGCGAAGCAGCGCCGGTCTGGATCGTCAATCTCGGCACCGATCGCGATGCGCCGCGCGCCGACGTCGCACGGTCGGTCGGCATCCGCGCGGCGATTGCTTTTCCCGTGATGAGCGGCGGCGACGTGATCGCGGTGCTGGAGTTCTTCTCGGTGCGCATCCTGTCGCTCGACGATCACTTGCTGCGCCTGATGAACCTGATGCGCCAGATCGGTACGCGCCTGGGCCGCGTCGCCGAGCGCGCGCTGGCAATGCGGCGGCTGGCGCACGATGCTTCGCACGATGCGCTGACCGGCCTGCCCAACCGCAGCCTGTTCCTGCAGCAGCTGGACCTGGCGTTGCAGCGCCAGTGGGAGGACGACAACGCGCGCTTCGCGGTGCTGTTCATCGACCTCGACCGCTTCAAGATCGTCAACGACAGCCTCGGCCACCTCGCCGGCGACCGCATGATCATCCAGGTCGCGGCACGCCTGAGGAATGCGTTGCGTCCGGATCAACCTGCCGCGCCGGCCTCCGCTGCCACCTTGTGCAGCGACGGCGTCAGCCCGAGCTACACGCTGGCGCGCATGGGCGGCGATGAATTCACGGTACTGCTGAGGGATATCGACGACGTCGGCGAAGCAGTGCGCATCGCCGAACGCATCCAGGCGGCGATGGCCTTGCCGTTCCTGATCCGCGACCAGGAGATCTACGCCAGCGCCAGCACCGGCATCGTCTTCGGCGACGTCGGCCACACGCTCGCCGACGAAGTCTTGCGCGATGCCGATCTCGCGATGTACCGCGCCAAGGCGATGGGCAAGAGCCGCTACGAAGTGTTCGATCGCAGCATGCGCAAGGGGGCGGTCAGTCGCCTCGCCATCGAGACCGCGTTACGCCACGCCCTGAAGAACAACGAATTCGTGCTGCACTACCAGCCCATCATCGAGCTGCAGGCCGGCACCATCGTCGGCGTCGAGGCGCTGGTGCGCTGGCAGCGCGGACCGGACGAGCTGGTCTATCCGGGCGACTTCATCGACGTCGCCGAAGACACCGGGCTGATCCTCTACATCGGCATGTGGGTGCTGCGCGAAGCCTGCCGCCAGATGCACCAGTGGCACCGGCAGTTCCCGCGCGCCAAGCCGCTCACGATCAGCGTCAACATCTCGCCGCGTCAGTTCGTCCAGCCTAATCTGGTGGATCAAATCAAGCAGATCGTCGCCGAGACCGGCATCGATCCCAACACGTTGCGCCTGGAGATCACGGAAAGCGTCACCATGGGCGACGTTGAGCGCACCATCCGCATCCTGTCGCAGCTGCGCGAGATCGGTGTACGCTTCAGCGTCGATGACTTCGGCACCGGTTATTCATCGCTGAGTTACCTGCACCGTTTCCCGCTGGATGTATTGAAGATCGACCGCTCCTTCGTCATGCGCATGAACGAGGATCACGAGCGCCTGCAGATCGTGCAGACCATCATGACCCTGGCGCGCAACCTCGGCATCGAAGTGGTGGCCGAAGGCACCGAGACCGAGTTGCAGGTCGACCACCTGCGCAACATCGGTTGCGATTTCGGGCAGGGATTTTTCTTTTCGCGCGCCCTGGCGCCGGAGACGGTTACCGACTTGCTCTACGTCCCGCACCATGTGCTCAAGACCGCCTTCGTCAATTCCCTGCAGACGGCGCAGAACTGATCAGCGAACTGATCAGTCCCGGCGCAAGGTCAAGGTCCCTGCCGGTAGCAGCACGCAGACAGCGGCGCCGAAGATCAGCGCGAAGCCGAGCAGATCGGGCATGCTGGGACGTTCACCGAGCAACAGCACCGCGCTGCTGACGCCGACCACCGGCACCAGCAAGGTACCCAATGCGGCGACACCCGCAGGCAGACTGGCAATGATCTCGAACCACAAAATGTAGGCCGCGGCCATGCCGAAAAAGATGTGGTAAGCCAACGCGACCATCACCGGCAGATGCAGTGCGCCCGGATGCGGCCATCCCTCGAACGACAGCAAGCCGGCCAGCGCCACCAGCGCGCCGATCAGCAATTGCCACGCGGCGATCGCCAGCGGCTCGGCATTGATCTTCGCCCATTTCATGTAGACCGTGCCGGCAGCCCAGGTGATCGCTGCCGCCAGTGCGTACAAGATTCCATGCGGCAGATTCAGCAGGCCGCCGCCGACCAACGGTGCGATCAGCACGGCGAGGCCGCCGGCCCCGAACGCCAACCCGATACCGCGCACGCGGTCGAGTTTTTCACCCAACGCCATGCGCGCAAATAACGTTGCCCACAGCGGCATCGAATAAGTGATGATCGCCACGCGCGAGGTCGCCGCGCCCAGTTGGGCGAAGGTCAGCAGGATATTGAACAGCGCAATGTTGAGCAGGCCGGTCATGACGATGTGCGGGCGATCGCGCCGACCTATATGCAGGCTGCGGCCGCGTGCGAACGCCAGCACGAACAGCGTGCATGCCGCCGCGCCGAGCCCGATGCTGCGCAAGGTCCACGGCGATATCCCGCTCAGTGACACTTTTACCGCAGGCCAGTTGAGTCCCCAGAGCACGCCGAGGATGAGCAGCAGCAGCTTGGCCTTGCCGCTGTCCTTGCGGCTCTGCGCGCTCGTCGATGGCATGGCGGCGTTCAGACGGGGGAGGGTGTTGCAGCGTCGAGCGGGTAGACCGGACGCCGCACCTTGCGGATCGGGAACAGGTCGAAGTTGGAACTGGTCGGGCCGCCGCTGTCGGAGTCGCATTCTTCCAGGCCCTTGCTGATCGGCACAAACACCGGGCGGCAATACATGCGCGATTTCAGGATCACGTAGCCCATGGTGGCCGGATCGAGGCCGAGGCTGGTGAACACGCCCAGGTCATACGGCTCGACGCGCTCCTCGGTGATGACAATCTTCGCCGCGCCGGTATCGAACAGCACGCTGTTGCCCATGTTGATGGTGGAGCCGGTGTAGATCGGCCCCGATACGCGGAACACGCCATCGGTGATCGCCAGCACCTTGCCGGTCAGTTGCAGTGGCGTCTTGACGATGCCTTGCTGCGTCAGCGCCACCTTGTTGCCGACCGCCAGTGTGACGGTGCCGCCGACGCCGGCCTTGAGCAATTGCGCAACCGCTTCCGGATCGCTGATCGGGCCGGCGGCAATGCCGCTCATGCCTTCGGCCAGCGCCGCTTCCAATACGTCCATGGTGTTGCAGGTGCCGCCCGACATGACGTTGTCGCTGTGGTCCAGCAACAGCACCGGTCCGTTGCCGGGACCGGCGGCCATCTCGCGCGCATGCGCCAGCGACTGGCGCAGCGGCTGGCTGTCGTAGACGAAATCGTCGCGCTCGGCCCAGATTTGTTTGGCAATCGTATCGGCAACGTTTTGCGCGAGTGCGGCATCGTTATCGGTCACCACCACCACCGACATGCCCGCATCGCGGAAGTCGGACAAGGGGAATCCCGCCAGCACCGATACCGCCAACACGCCTGCCTGCTTCTCGGCCAGCTTGGCCTGTTCGACCGCGCGCAACATCGCCGAGGCCGAAGTATTGCTGGTCAGCGTCGCCGACAGCAGCGGCACTTGCCGCCAGCCGGTGACCGGGCGCGACTTCTCTCGCAGCAATTCCACCAGCAGGCGGCCGGCGTGCTCGCCGGTCTCGTACATGTCGATGTGCGGATAGGTCTTGAAGCTGACGATGATGTCGGCGTTGTCGACCATCTTTTGCGTGACGTTGCCGTGCAGGTCGAGCGCCACGCACAATGGCACGTGGGGGGCAACCTTGCGGATGCGTTCGAGCAGCGCGCCTTCGCCGTCGTCGGCGTTCTCCGCCACCATGGCGCCATGCAGGTCGAGCATGATGGCGTCGCAGCCGCCCTCGATGGCGCGCACGATGGCGTCGGTCATCAGCGTGTACGCATCGGCCGCCACCGTCGCGCTCGGATTGGCCGTGGCGGACAAGGGCGTCACGACGGTCGCCGACAGACCGTCAGCAATATCGAGGAAGGCGCCCATCGCGGTGCGCGCGCCTTTCTGATCCTTGTAGGCTGCGCCATCCCATTGCGGAAGGAAGGCTTCCAGCGGCGTCGGAATCGGCGAAAAGGTATTGGTCTCGTGGTTGAGGCGGGCGACGACAATCTTTAACGGCATGACGAATTCCTTGACGATGTTCAGACGACTTTGGCGCTGGCCAGCATGGCATGCAGCAGCACGTTGGCGCCGGCTTCCAGATGTTCAGGTTTGGCGTCCTCGATCTCGTTATGGCTGACGCCGTCTTTGCACGGCACGAAAATCATTCCGGCCGGCGCCAGGCGCGCGGCATAGATCGCATCGTGACCGGCGCCGGAGACCACGTCCATGGTGGCGTAGCCGAGCATCGCCGACGCGTTGCGCACTTCGCCCACGCAGTCGGGATGGAAAGGGCAGGGTGGGAAGTAGGACACGCGTTCCAGCTCGATCTTCAGTCCGGTCTTCTGGCGGGTTTGTTCCAGATACGCCAGCAAGTCCTCATGCATCTGGTTCAGCGTTTCGTCGCTGACGTTGCGCAGGTCGATGGAGAATTTCACCTGGCCGGGAATCACGTTGCGGCTGTTCGGCATTACCTGCACCTGGCCGACGGTGCCGCGGCCGTAAGGCGGATAGCGATTCGCGATGGCGACTACTTCCTGCATGATGTAGGTCGACACTTGCAGCGCATCCTTGCGGATTTCCATCGGCGTCGGACCGGCGTGCGATTCGAAGCCGGTGACCGTGCAGTCGTACCACGACAGGCCGAGCACCGCCGGCACCACGCCGATGACGGTGTCGGCGTTTTCCAGCACCGGGCCTTGCTCGATGTGCGCCTCGTAATACGCGCCGATCGGATGATCGCCGCACTTCTGCTCACCGATATAGCCGATACGCGTCAGTTCATCCTTGACGTTCTTGCCGTCGACATCGGTGGCGCCGTAGGCATGTTCCAGCGTGAACGCGCCGCAGAACACGCCCGAACCCATCATCACCGGCACGAAGCGCGAGCCTTCTTCGTTGGTCCACACCGCGACTTCAATCGGCGCTTCGGTCTGGATGTTGTGCTGGTTGAGCGTGCGGATGACTTCCATGCCGGCCAGCACGCCGTAGTTGCCGTCGAACTTGCCGCCGGTCGGCTGCGTGTCGATGTGCGAGCCGGTGACTACCGGCGGCAGGTCGTTGTTGCGGCCGGCGCGGCGCATGAAGATGTTGCCGATCTGGTCGACGACGACGCTCATGCCTTCCTGTTTCGCCCAGCTGCTGACGAGGTCGCGGCCCTGCTTGTCTAGGTCGGTCAGCGCCAGGCGACAGACGCCGCCCTTCGCCGTTGCGCCGATGGCGCCGAGGTCCATCAGCGAGTTCCACAGGCGTTTGCCGTCGATGCGTAGATTGGTGGTGCTGGCTTTTGTGTTCATGATGATTCCGTCAAATTCAATAATGTTCTTAGTCAAAGGCGACCGTTTATGCAGCCAAATTCACGCCGAGATAACGATCCTTGGCGCTGTCGTCGGCGAGGAATTCCGCATTGGTCGCGGCATAGGCGATGCGCCCCTGTTCCACAATGTAATGCCGATCCGCCAGCTGCGTGCAGACCTCCAGGTTCTGCTCGACCAGGATGATCGACATGCCGGTCGCCTTGATCAGTTTGATCTGCGCGACGATCTCGTCGACGATCACCGGCGCCAGTCCCTCGACCGGCTCGTCCAGCATCAATACCTTGGGATGCGTCATCAGCGCCCGTGCAATCGCCAGCATCTGCTGCTCGCCGCCCGACAACTGGCCGCCGCCGTTCTTGCGGCGCTCCTTCAGGCGCGGGAAGATCTTGTACACGTCTTCCAGGCCCCAGGCCGAATCCTTGCGCGCCGCCATGGTCAGGTTTTCTTCTACCGTCAGCAGCTTGAAGATGCCGCGATGTTCCGGCACCAGGCACACGCCGCGCGCAGCGATCTTGTAGGCGGGCAGCCCGGCGACGTTATTACCTTCGAACATGACCTTACCCTGGCGCGGCTGCACCACGCCGACGATGCTTTTCAAGGTGGTGCTCTTGCCGGCGCCGTTGCGGCCCAGCAGCGTCACCACTTCGCCGGCCGCGACCTGCAGCGACACGCCTTGCAGGATATGGCTCTTGCCGTAATACCCGTGAATGTCTTGTACGTTGAGGATCATGTTTTTCCTCCGTTCTTTCCACCTGTAATCATGCTGCCCAGATAAGCGCGGCGCACGTGTTCGTCATTGCGGATTTCGTCGGGCTTGCCTTGCGCCAGGATCTGTCCCTGCTGCATCACGGTGATGCTGTCGGAGATGTCCATCACGATGTCCATGTTGTGTTCGATCAGCACCACGGTGTAATCGTCGCGCAGGCTGTGAATCAGTCTCTTCATCTCGGCGATGTCGTCGATGCCCATGCCGGAAGTCGGCTCGTCAAGGAAGATCACCTTCGGTTGACCCGCCATCGCCATGCCGACTTCGAGACGGCGTTGTTGGCCGTGTGAGAGTTCCGACGACAGGCGGTCGGCGACGCCTTGCAGATTCAGGCGCACGACCAGTTGCTCGGCAACGTCGCAAGCCTGGCGCAGCAACTCGGGCCGCTTCCATGGATTGAGCGCCTGCGCCGGACGCGTGCCTTGCGCCGCCAGCCGCAGATTCTCGCGCACGCTCAGGTTGGGGAACAGGCTGGTCACCTGGAACGAACGCGCCAGGCCTTTGCGCACGCGTTTGTAACCGGGCAGGTGCGATACCTCTTCGCCCTCGACCAGGATGCTGCCCTCGGTGATCGGCGTGGTGCCGGTCAGCGTGTGGAACAGCGTGGTCTTGCCGGCGCCGTTGGGGCCGATCACCGAATGCACGGTGCCCGGCAGGATATCCAGTGTGATGTTGTTGACGGCAGTGAACTTGCCGTAGCGCTTGGTGACGTTCACCGCTTTGAGGATGGGCGTGCTCATCAGTGGATCTCCTTGACGACGTCGACCGTCGGTTTTTCGCCCGGGCGCAGGCGTCGCAGCAGCGATTGCGCAAGACCGTACAAGCCCTTGTGCATGTACAGGCTCACGCCGATCAGCAGGAAGCCCAGCAGCATCAGCCAGCGCGGCCACAGCGTCGACAGCCAGTTGCCGACCAATACGTAGAACGAAGCGCCCAGCACCGATGCAAACAGATTGCCGGTGCCGCCGATAACGGTCATGATCAGGATCGATTCACTGGTGTGGTATTCGATGTTGGACAGCGGGGCAACGCCGGTCATCATCGCGTGCAGACCGCCGGCGAGGCCGGTCACGGCGCCCGAGATGACGAAGGCCGCAAGCTTCAGCAAGGTCACGTCGTAGCCCACCGCGGAAGCGCGCGCTTCGTTGTCGCGCACTGCCAGCAAGGTGCGGCCCAGCACCGAATCCACCACGCGTTGCAACAGCCAGAACACCACCACGAACAGGATTGCGACAAAGCTGTAATACTGCCACGACGAGGTGGTCGGCAACAACGTATGACCGAACACCGACAGGTTCGGACGTGGAATGTCGAGCAGGCCGTTGTCGCCGCCGGTGACGTCCTTCATCGTGTAGGCGAGGAAGTAGAACATCTGCGCAAACGCCAGCGTCAGCATGACGAAGTAGGTGCCGCGCTGGCGAATCGAAAACCAGCCGACCAGCAGCGCAATCAGCCCGCCAATGACGGCGGCGATCGCCAGCGAAATCAGCAGAGGTGCTTTCAGGTGCAATAAAGCGAGGCCGGTGGCATAACTGCCGATGCCGAAGAAAATCCCTTGGCCGAACGACATCAGGCCGGTATAGCCGAGCAGCAGATTGCAACCGAGCGCAGCCAGGGCATAGATCAATACTTCGGTTGCCAGCGTGCCGGAGCCGACGCACAGCGGCAGCAGCAACACCACGGCGATGACCAGCAGCGTAAAGCGGAAATGAGCGATATGTTTCATGACCGTCTCCTCAGCTGGCGCGGCCGAGCAGGCCGTTGGGACGCAGCAGCATGACCGCCGCCATCGCCACGTAAATCATCAGATGTGCGCCTTCCGACCACACCGTGCTCATCACGCTTTGCACGATGCCGACCAGGATGCCGCCCACCAGCGCGCCGGAGAAACTGCCGAGACCACCGATCACCACCACCACGAATGCGATGCCCAGCGCCTCCACACCCATGAACGGTTCGACACCGCGGATCGGCGCCGCCAGCGCGCCTGCCAGACCAGCGGTGAACGCGCCGAGCGCAAACACCAGGCTGAAAATGCGGTCGATATTGAGGCCGAGCAGCGATACCATTTCGGTCGATTCGCTGCCGGCGCGCACGATGGAACCGAGGCGCGTGCCTTCGAGGACCCACCACAACAGCAGCGCCATCACAGCGGTAAATGCGATCACGAACAGACGGTATTTCGGATACACGAAACCGCCGGCCATGACCACGCCTTGCAAGATATCCGGCGGCGAAATATTGTTGCCCAGCGGACCCCAATAGGAGATCACGGCCTCCTGCAACACCAGCGCCAGGCCGACGGTGAAAAGAATATGGAAGTGATGTGGTAGCGCATAAATGTGGCGCAGCACGAAGCGCTCGACCAGGAATGCAAACAAGCCGACCACGATGGGCGCGACCAGCAGCGACCACCAGAAATTGACGCCCATTTCGCCGAGCTGGAAGCAGAAATACGCACCCAGCAGGAAAAACGCGCCATGCGAAAAATTGACGAAACGCAGCAGCCCGAACACGATGGATAAGCCCACCGCCAGCAGGAAATACAGCATGCCGATGCCGACGCCGTTGGCAATTTGCAGCAGATAGATATTCATGAAACCTCGAAACGCTTGTGCAAGCAGCTTGCAGTAATGGGCGGAGTTGGCGCAGTACAGAATGTCTGTACCGCGCCGTGCAGAAACAAACTACGCCAACAGGTTTAACCCAATTTACACATGGTCTTGTCGAGCGCGAGGAACGACTTGCCGGACGAGATGATGTCCGCATAGTCGTTCTTGTTGCGCATCTTCGACTTGGCCTTGCCCTTGAGCAGGTAGTAGTTCTTGATGACCTGGTGATCGCCCTTGCGGATTTCTTCGGTGCCGGTCAGGCCTTCATACTTCATGCCTTCCATCGCCGCAATGACCGCTTTCGGATCGGTGCTGTTGGCCTTGATGATGGCGTCGAGCACGATCTTGGTACAGATGTAGGAGCCGGCCAGGCTATAGTTCGGATCGATCTTCAGCGCGTCGTTGACCGTCTTCACGAATTCCTTGTTGAACGGTGCGTCGATGGCGTGCCAATACTGTGCGCCGAAATACACGCCGTCGCAGATATCCGCGCCGAGGGTTTCGAATTGTTCCAGGCCCGAGGCCCAGGCCATCAGGATCGTGCAGTTGTTTTTCATGCCGAAGCTGACCGCCTGGCGCAGTGTGTCCGACGATTGCGAGCCGAAGTTCAGCAACAGCAGGACGTCCGGCTTGGCAGCCATGGCGTTGGTGAGGTAGCCGCTGAATTCCTTCTCGGCCAGCGAGTGGTAGCTGTTGCCGACGTGCTCGATGCCTTTTTCCTTGAAGATCGCCTTGGCTGCGCTCAGCAAGCCGTCGCCGAATACGTACTGCGGCGTGATGGTGTACCAGCGTTTGGCGTTCGGCATTTTTTCCAGCAGCGGGCGCACGGTTTGTTCGATCGCGCCAAAGGTCGGCACCGACCAGCGGAAGGTGGCGCGGTTGCAATCGCTGCCGGTGATTTCATCGGCGCCTGCGGTGGTGATGAAAATGCTGCCGCCTTTTTCCGCTTCCTTGCCCATCGCCAGCGCCTCGCCGGAGAGGATGCCGCCGGCGAAAAAGCGGGTGCCCTTTTCCATCGTTTCCTGCACCTTGCGCACGGCGGTCGCCGGTTTTCCTTCGGTGTCCAGCGTGGTGTAGCTCAGGTTCTTGCCCAGCACCTTGCCGTATTTTTGCAGCACCAGCTTCATGCCCATGTCGGCGTACTTGCCGTTGGCGGCGAAAGGACCGGACATCGGCACCGGGCAACCGAACTGGATCGCATCGGCTTGCGCAAAGACATCGGTATAAGACAGTGCGCCTGGCGCGGCGAGGGCGGACAGCTTGAGAAAATCACGACGATTCATCATATTCACATCTCCAAAAATGACTGCGCATTGAAAGGGTTGTTCAGCAATTGCGTCGAGATAGTGCGACGCAAGTTCCATGCCCGTGACGACGCAAAATCATCGCGCAAGCGCAGGAAAAAAACGAAAAAAACTATTGTAGGGATATGGGGAACTGCACCGCGTTTACCTCGGTAAAAGCAGTGTGAAGATGACGATTGTGCGACCTTGCGCGCACGCGAATGTGCGAACGTCGCAATGCATGATGACGATGGATCATGTTTGCTCCTCCTGGATTAATGTCTCTGCTCGTTTTTATATTTTTACTGCCGCGAATGCTTGCCAGATCGTGTCTTTTCACACGTCCGCATTTTGTTTTTTCGCGTTACTGCATGCTACGTGAATTACTTCCCGGCGGGATTTTTCTTTTGATGAATTTAATCTTTCCTTTCTGCAGATGACGGTGCATTTTCAGTATCGTTCTGCACCACCAAATTCGTCTTTCGCACCAATACTTCGCATGGTAAAAACGGTGCAGAAAACGGCGACGGCATGAGGTTCGCTCATGCCGTTTTTGTCTATGGAGAAATCGCCGATTTTTTCATTGCGTCATTGCGCTTTCAAGGTCACTTCATCTGCGGGAAAGCGAACTCGGCGCCGGCGCTGGCAGTGTTCGGCCAACGCTGCATCACGGCTTTCGCGCGGGTGTAAAAACGTACGCCTTCCGGACCGTAGACATGATGGTCGCCGAACAGGCTGCGCTTCCATCCGCCGAAACTGCTGAACGCCATCGGCACCGGCAGCGGCACGTTGACGCCGACCATGCCGACTTCGATCTGGCGCACGAACTCGCGCGCCACGCCGCCGTCGCGTGTGAAGACGGCGACGCCGTTGCCGTATTCGTGGTTGTTGATCAACTCGACCGCAGTGGCGACATCGGGTGCGCGCACCACGCACAAAACCGGTCCGAAAATTTCTTCCTGGTAGATGGTCATCTCGGGCGTGACGTGATCGAACAATGTGCCGCCGACGAAGAAACCGTTTTCACGGCCCGGCACCTTGAAGCCGCGACCGTCGACTACCAGCGTCGCACCTTCTTCGACGCCCTTGCCAATCAGTCCTTCGATGCGCGCCTTTGCAGCTGCGGTCACGACCGGCCCCATCTCGGCGTCCTTCTCCATGCCGTCGTTGATCTTCAGATTGCGCGTGCGCTCGGCCAGTGCAGAAACCAGCTTGTCGCCGGCGTCGCCGACTGCGACCGCGACCGAAATCGCCATGCAGCGTTCGCCGGCCGAACCGTAGGCTGCGCCGATCAGCGCATCGACCGCGACTTGCATGTCGGCGTCCGGCATGACCACCATGTGATTCTTGGCGCCGCCCAGTGCCTGCACGCGCTTGCCCTTGGCGCTGCCGCGCGCGTAAATGTATTCGGCGATCGGGGTCGAGCCGACGAAGCTGATGGCCTTGACTTTCGGATGGTCGAGCAGCGCATCGACGGTGACCTTGTCGCCCTGGATCACGCTGAACACGCCGTCCGGCAAACCGGCTTGCTGCAACAGTTCTGCGATCAGCAATGAAGCCGACGGATCGCGTTCGGAAGGCTTGAGGATGAAGCAATTTCCGCAGGCCAGCGCGATCGGGAACATCCACATCGGCACCATCGCCGGGAAGTTGAACGGCGTGATGCCGGCCACCACGCCCAGCGGCTGGCGCATCGACCAGGCGTCGATACCGCGCGCGATCTGGTCGGTGTATTCGCCCTTGAGCATTTGCGGAATGCCGACTGCGTACTCGACCACTTCGATGCCGCGCGCGACTTCGCCTTGCGCGTCGGAGAACGTCTTGCCGTGCTCGCGGGTCAGGATGGCGGCGAAATCGTCGGCATGCTGCTGGATCAGGTTAAGGAATTTGAACAGCACGCGCGCACGCGTCAGCGGCGGCGTGTTGGACCAGGCGGGGAACGCGGCGACGGCTGTCGCGACGGCGTCATTGACTTCTTCCGCCGTGCCCAGCGCAACGCGTGCGACCGCCACGCCCAGTGCAGGATTGAAGACATCGGCGTAGCGGTCGCTGTTGGTGTCGACGCGGCGGCCGCCGATGAAATGGGTAATCTTTTCCATGCTGGCTTGTTTCCTTGGTTCTTAATCTAATGTTTTCAAAATGGCGGCGAGCTTGCCGAACAGTTCGTCGATGTGCTTCTTCTCGATGATCAGCGGCGGCGACAAGGCGATGATGTCGCCGGTCACGCGGATCAGGATGCCGTCATTGAAGGCGCGACGGAAGGCGTCGTAGGCGCGCGCGCCGACCTTGCCCGGGATCGACGCCAGTTCGATGCCGACGATCATGCCGATGGTGCGGATGTCGATCACGTGCGGCAGGCCGCGCAACGCGTGCGCCGCTTCCTGCCAGTAGTCGGCGACGCTATTGGCGTGTTCGAGGATGCCGTCCTGTTCGAAGATGTCCAGCGACGCCAGGCCGGCGGCGCAGGCCAGCGGATGGCCGGAATAGGTATAGCCGTGGAACAGTTCGATGCCGTCGGGGCCGTTCATGAATGTGTCATGGATGTGCGGCTTGACGAACACCGCGCCCATCGGCACCACGCCATTGGTGAGGCCCTTGGCGGTGGTGAAGATGTCCGGCTCGACGCCGAAGTAGTCCGATGCGAACGGCGTGCCGAGGCGGCCGAAACCGGTGATCACTTCGTCGAAAATCAGCAGGATGCCGTGCTTGGTGCAGATCTCGCGCAGGCGTTGCAGGTAGCCCTTGGGCGGGATCAGCACGCCGGTCGAGCCGGCCACCGGCTCGACGATCACGGCGGCGATGTTGGAGGCGTCGTGCAGCGTGACCAGGCGTTCCAGTTCGTCGGCCAGGTGGGCGCCGTATTCCGGCTCGCCCTTGGTGAAGGCGTTCTTTTCGAGATTGTGGGTGTGCGGCAGGTGATCCACCCCTTGCAGCAGCGCCGAGTTGAAGGTCTTGCGATTGCCGCCGATGCCGCCGACCGACATGCCGCCGAAGCCGACGCCGTGGTAGCCGCGCTCACGGCCGATCAGGCGGGTGCGGGTGGCGTCGCCGCGTACGCGGTGATAGGCCAGGGCGATTTTCAGGGCGGTGTCGACCGCTTCCGAACCGGAGCCGGTGTAGAACACTTGCGAGAAGCGGCCGCCGGTGTATTGCTTGAGGCGTTCGGCGAGTTCGAACGCCATTGGATGGCCAAGCTGGAAGGACGGCGCGTAATCCAGCGTGGCTACTGCCTTTTGCACGGCCGAGACGATCTTCGGCTGGGCGTGGCCCAGCGGCACGCACCACAGGCCGGCGGTGCCGTCGAGGATGGCGTTGCCGGCGTCGTCGCGGTAATACATGCCTTCCGCCGAGACCAGCATGCGCGGGCTGGCTTTGAAGTTGCGGTTGGCGGTGTAGGGCATCCAATAGGCGGACAGGTCGGAAGAAGACAGTGGTTTGTTCATTTCAGGCGCACCTCGGGCGGTTGACGATGCTCGATTATTGCGAGACGCAGCCGGGATTGTTAGATACACTTTGGAATTAACCGAAAAACTGTATTGTTTGTTTCAACAATCTGTATTGATCACACTTGTCCGCCCGACAAGACGCAAACAGCGTCAATGGCGGACAAACAGCGAGGACATGATGGCGAAAGCCCAGCGTGAAGAGGTTTACCTGACATTGGAGCGCAACGGCGCAAAGGGTGGCTCGAGAAGCGGCAGCAACCGCCTGGTCGAGCAAGTGGTGAACGGATTGGCGCAATTGATCGATCAGGGCGCGCTGCGTTCGGGCGAACGGCTGCCGTCGGTGCGGCAGTTCGCCGAGTCGCACGGCATCGGCGCCTCGACCGTGGTGGAAGCGTATGAACAACTGGTGGCGCGCGGCCTGCTGATCGTGCGGCGCGGCGCCGGTTTCTTCATCGCGGCCAAGGGCGCCAACCCGCCGCCGGCGATGGCGTTCACGCCGCCCGATCCGGTCATCGATTCGGCCTGGCTGCTGTCGGAGATGTTCGCCGACGAGCGCGTGCCGATCAAGGCCGGCTGCGGCTGGCTGCCGGGCAAATGGCTGGACGACGAAGGCCTGCACCAGGCCGAACGCCGCATCATCCGCTCGCCCGGCGCGCAGCAGGTCGGTTACGGCCATCCCTACGGCTATGCGCCGCTGCGCCAGATCATCTGCCAGTTCCTGGCCAACTGGTCGCTGGAAGTCTCGCTCGACCAGGTGCTCACCTCGCACGGCGCCACGCAGGGGCTGGACCTGATCATCCGCACGATGGTCAAGCGCGGCGATACGGTGTTCGTCGATGACCCCGGTTATTGCAACCTGATCGCCATGCTCAGGATGGCCGACCTCAACGTGATCGGTATTCCGCGCACGCCCACCGGCGTCGATACCGAGATGCTGGAGACGCTGGCGCGCACGCACAAGCCGAAGCTGTTTTTCACCACCAGCGTGTTGCACAACCCGACCGGCACGTCGTACACGCCGGCCTGCGCCATGCGCGTCTTGCAGGCAGCCGAGCGGCACGGTTTCTGGGTGGTGGAGGATGACATCTTCCGCGAGCTGGGCCAGCCGACCGATCCGATGCTGGCGGCGCTGGACGGTTTGCAGCGCGTGATTTACGTCGGCAGCTATTCGAAGACCATCGCGCCGTCGCTGCGCCTGGGCTTCATCGCCTGCCAGCGCGATCTGGCGCGCCAGCTGGTGCATACCAAGATGGTGCTGAGCCTGACCAATTCCGAAATCAATGAACGCCTGGTGCACAGCGTGCTGACCGAAGGCCACCATCGCCGCCATGTCGAAAACCTGGCGGCGTCTTTGCTCAATGCGCAATCGCGCGTCAACGGCAAGCTCAGCGAGACCGGCCTGACACCGTTCACCACGCCGCGTGGCGGCATGTTTTCCTGGGCGCGGCTGGATGGTTGCGATCTGAGCGCGCGCGAGATCGCCGACCGCGCGCGGCAAAAGGGCATCTGGCTGGCGCCGGGAGAATTCTTCCACCTCACGCCGCCGGACGAGCCGTGGTTCCGTTTCAATGTGGCGTATGCGGATGCCGCCGAGTTGTATGAATTTTTCCGCACGCTTTGATGTCAAGAACCTTTCCTTCAACCATCATTTGATGAAGCATGATGCAAAAATTCAACCCTGACTATGCAAGTTCTGCCGGCATCCGCGCCGTGGTGTTCGATTTCGGCGGCGTGCTGTTCGACTGGAATCCGCTGCACCTGTATCAAGACCTGATTCCCGATGCGGCCGAGCGCGAACACTTCCTCACCAATGTCTGTTCGCCCGACTGGAACATCCGCCAGGATGGCGGCCGCACGCTGAAAGAAGGCACCGAGCTGCTGCTGGCGGAACATCCCCAGCATGAGCCGATGATCCGCGCTTTCTACGATCGCTGGACCGAAATGCTGCGTGGGCCGCTGCATGACGGCGTCGAATTGCTGCGCACTTTGCACGACAGGCATGTCCCGCTGTTTGGCCTGACCAACTGGTCCTCGGAAACGTTTCCGTACGCGCTGGCGAACTATGATTTCCTGCAGATCTTCCGCGATATCGTGGTATCGGGGACGGAACAATGCATCAAGCCCGATGACGTGATTTACCAGATTGCGCTGACGCGTTACGGCAAGCATCTGCCCAACCTGAAGCCGTCGGAGCTTGTCTTCCTCGACGACTCCGCGAAGAACGTCGAAGCGGCGCGCCGCCTCGGCTGGCATGCGATCCATCACGTCGATTGCGCCGAGACGGTGAAACAGCTGCGTGAGTTGGGATTGCCCGTTTAATCTTTTCAGGCAGGCTTAACGGCGCGTGTAGGCGGTCAGATGGTCGCGCCACGCGTCGGGTTCTCCCAGCCAGCGGCCGGCGTCGAGCATCTCGAAACGACCATCCTGCTCCAGCACAAAAGTCGGAAAGCCATGGCCCCCTACTTGCGTCAGCAAGCGACGGCTGGCGGCGATGTGTTGCTGCAATTCTTCTTCACCGATGCGCTCGTATGCTTGCGCGAATTCGTCGGCATCCAATCCCAGTTCAATCGCCAAGGTTTGCAGCACGTCTGTACGGGCAACACGCCTGCCTTCGACGTAATGCGCAACTTGCAGACGCGACAGCATGTCGAGGCCGCGTTCGGCTACCTTCTCCGTCGCCAGAATCGCCTTGATCGGTGGTGCCGAATCGAAGACGGCGGTCTCATCCAGCAGCAAGCCGTTGAAGTAGCCGTCACCGAATGGTTGACCGGTTAATTCGGCGATCCGATGATCGTATGGCATGACGTAGCTCCGCAGGGCCGGGCTGACCTGCTGGCGGTTGGCGCCCATCATCATGCCGCCGCCATGGCCGATTACCGGCATGATCTCGCGTGCAACTGCTGCCAGCGGCGCGGCGCCGTAGCACCAGCCGCACAGCGGGTCGTAGATGTAATGCAGCGCAGTGCTGCTGCTGGTGTTGCGAGTGTTCATGATGCGTTCCTTGAAGAGAGAGCGGTAGCCTAACGTGAATCGCCGGCGCAGGTGCGCCGGCGATTCAAGACAGGTCCTCGTCAATCAATGTGTGTTGATCCGCGTTACCACTTCATCTCGCCCTTGGCGACCTTGGCACAGAGTTCCAGCACCGAGAGATTGGTGGCGCCGGGATAGCGCGTTTTCATCGCCGCGATCAGTGCGGTGGAGTCGGCTGCCTTGGCGGTTTCCGCATCGAAGGCCTTGATGTAGTCGCGGGTGTATTTCACCGAGGCGATGTTCATCGGCGCGCCGGCTGCGTAGTGGCCGGGGATGACGGTCTTCGGCTTCAGCTTTTCGATACGGGCCAATGTGCCGAGCCAATCTTTGTGCGATTTTTCGCCTTGGGTATCGGCCATCCATACGTGTTCGTTGCCGTCGACGACCACGCCGCCGACTACTGCCTTGATCGATGGAATCCAGACGAAGCTGCGTTCAGGCTGCGGACCGTCGAGACCGACCACTTGCAGTTTCTTGCCTTCCAGCGTCAGCGAATCGCCCTCGAGGACATCAGGCACGATGGTTTGCTTGGGCGCATCGGCTCCCAGCTTTGGTCCCCAGAAGGCCAGCTTGTGGGTGACGGTCTCCTTGATGTGGGCCACGGTTTGCGGGGTCGCCAGGATTTTCACGTCGGGATAGGCGGCCTTGATGGTGTCGAGGCCGAAGTAATAATCCGGGTCGCCGTGGCTGATGTAGACCGCGACCAGCTTCTTGCCGCTGGCGCGGATTTTCTCCACGACCTGCTCTGCCTGTCTGCGGCCGAATTGGGCGTCGACCAGAATGGCATCCTGCTTGCCGCTGACCAGCACCGAGCTGACCGGAAACAGCGCGCTGTCGCCTGGGTTGTAGACATCCAGCTTGAGGGCGTCATTGGATGCGGTTGTTGCCGCGCCGGCGGCGCCGGCGGCGAAAATGCCGACCGCGGCAGCCAGCGCCAGCAGCGGACGGGAAATTGTGTGAAAGCTCGAATGCATGTTCATCTCTCCAAAAAGTTTAGACGCAGGGAAAAGTGCGACAAACGAAGATTAATGATTTATTTGTTTTGGAAAAACAGCATAATTAAACATAGTTTGTTTCTAAAATCGGTCATATAAGACCAGGGATGAAGAGCATGACATGGACAGATTGACCGCAATGCAGGTGTTTGTAAGCGTCGTCGACAGCGGCAGCCAGTCGGCGGCGGCCTTGCAGCTTGATATGTCGCGGCCGGTGATTTCACGCTATCTGGCGGAGTTGGAAGAATGGGTAGGCGCGCGGCTGTTGCACCGGACTACGCGGCGCCTGAGCCTGACGCCGGCCGGCAACGAGATCCTCGAACGTTGCCGGCAGATGCTGTCGTCGGCCAGCGACTTGCAGAACGCCGTCAGCCAGCCGCAGCAGGCACCCAGGGGCTTATTGCGCATCACCACGACCACTTCCTTCGGTCCGCAACTGGCGCGCGCCGTGACGGCCTACTGCAAACGCTATCCCGGCGTGGCGGTCGACCTGATGATGCTGGACCGCACCGTCAACCTGGTGGAAGAGCGCATCGATCTGGCCATTCGCATGACCACGCGGCTCGATCCCGGCCTGATCGCGCGCAGGCTGTCGGTGTGCCGCTCGACGATCTGCGCGTCGCCCGACTATCTGCGCGAACACGGCACGCCGAAGAAAGTCGCTGACCTGGCGCTGCACAATTGCCTGACGCATTCCTACGTCGGGAAAAGCCTGTGGGAGTTCGACCACAAGGGCAAGCACAGTTCGGTCGCCGTCAGCGGCAATATCAGCGCCAACGAAGCAATGGTCTTGCTGTCCGCTGCGCTGGCCGGCGCCGGCATTGCCCATTTACCTTCTTATGCTGCCGCACCCTATGTGGCGTCGGGCAAGCTGGTGGCGCTGCTGCCGCAACATGAGCCGACCGTGCTCGACATCCATGGCGTATACGCGTCGCGCAAACACATGCCGGCGACCTTGCGCACCATGCTGGATTTTTTGGCGGAGCGGTTTACCGGCGAACCGGAGTGGGGGGAAGGTTAAGGCGTGATGCTGAGCAGCTTGTGCACGAGTTCAGAAGACGTCGCCGCGCCGAACTTGCGCATCAGCCGGGCGCGATGCATTTCCACCGTGCGCGGGCTCAGTTCGACCTGGCGCGCGATCAGCTTGCTGGTCTTGCCTTCCACCAGCAACGCGGCGATTTCACGTTCGCGCGGTGTCAACCCTGGCGCCAGCGGACGCTTGGCGCTGACGTCCTCGAAGGTCCAGATGCCGGCCGCATGCGGATCGCCCTGCACCAGCGAAGCGCCGGTCACGTGGCACCAGAACATTTCATCGTTGGCGCGCTTCATGATGCGCTCGTCGGAGTAGAAGCCCTTTTCGTTGAGGATAGGCACCAGGCGCACGCCGGTACGTTCGAATTCGTCCGCGGTCGGATACAGCACCATAAAGGACTGGCCCGACAATTCGCCCGGCGCATAGCCGAACATCTTCGCCAGCGCCAGGTTGCTTTGCTGGATCACGCGATTGTGCGAAACACACATGCCGATCGGGGCGTGCATGAATACTTGTTCAAAGTCGACGAGATTCGAGTTGCTCATTGTCCGTTGCTAATTTTTGTATCGTAAAAATACTGGTCAGGATTCCGAATTCTAAGGCCTGGCGGGGATTCTAGGTATTTTTACCGTATTGTTTGCGCCATACCTGCGTCCTATGATGCCTGCTGACATTTTGAACCTATAAGAATCGAAAGGAGACACGTGAATAAAGTCTATCCCGACGCGTCCAGCGCGTTATCCGGCATCGTCAAGGACGGCCAGACGATTGCCGTCGGCGGCTTCGGCCTGTGCGGCATTCCTGAAGCACTGATCGCGGCGTTGCGCG